>Ga0315900_10001472_pt1 | contig 37553 bp, 31 predicted proteins | sample LakEriMetagenome_FD_203521 | JGI IMG/M metagenome (GOLD analysis project Ga0315900, IMG submission 203521) | Freshwater fungal communities from buoy surface, Lake Erie, Ohio, United States - Buoy 12 MA114 | ecosystem: Environmental > Aquatic > Freshwater > Lake > Lake biofilm | place: USA: Lake...
ACCGACACGATCACGCAAGCCCCACACACTGTGCCGTCAGCTCCCACAGCCGTTCGCCCAGCTGCTGGTTCTGCGCGCGCGCCGTCAGCTGCTGCGCGAACGCCTCGCGCCCCTGCTGCTGCCGATTGCCCCAGCTCCAGTGCACACCGCTGCGTTCGCCGAACCGGGGGTCGGCTACCACCTGCGCCAGGCGATCACCGGCAAGTTCCTGCGTCACGTAGCCCTTGGTGATGTTCTTCTGGAACCACGGAAAGATCGTCTGGAACGCGCGCGGGGTGTGCCGGAACAGCGGGGTGTCGGCCACGCAACCCGGGTACAGGGTATTGAACACGATGCCCGTCTTTTCGTGAAAGCGCCGATGCAGTTCCCGCCCCGTGATCATGTTGCACAGCTTCGAATCTTTGTACGCCTTGCCCGGCTTGAATGCCTTGCCGTTGATCATGGCGATCGGCGCCTTGAAGCCGGCCGCGAGCCCCTCGAGGTTGCCGATGTCGGCCGGCGCCGGAATGGGGATCTTGCCGCCGAACTCCTCGTAGTTGGCCGTGACGGTGCCCAGGATGATGAGGCGACGTGACGGATGCGGGCTCTGCTCGAGGTCGGGGAGCAGCAGGTTGGCCAGCAGGAAGTGCCCGAAGTGGTTCGTGGCCACGCTGATCTCGTAGCCTTCGGGGCTGCGCGCCGGTTCGGTGAGGCGCGGCAGGTACACGGCCGCGTTGCACACGAGCGCGTCGAGTGGGCACCCCAGCGCCCGGAAGGCGTCCACAAAGGCGCGCACGCTGGCCTGGGAGCCCAGATCGATATGCAGCAGGGTGCGACGGTCAGGCGCGATACCCAGCGCGTCAGCGGCGGCGGCAGCCTTGGGGAGGTCACGGCAGGCCATCACCACGTGCCACCCGCGGGCGGCGAGAGCGGCAGCGCCGTACAGTCCCACGCCGGAAGAGGCGCCGGTGATGATGCAGGTAGGACTCGGTGTCACGGGAGCGGGGAGGTCGGATGGACGCAAGCAGGCGGGCCATCGCCGGTCGCGCCGGCGTCGCATAGGGGAGCAACACACTCGGCTATGCGCGCCGGAATATCTCCGTCTCCGGCCGGGGCCGCCAGATGACACGGCGCGGGAGTTGAATCACGGCTGCGTCCGCCGCTTGCCGCCGCCCCTACCCGGTCGCATTGTGGGGGATGGCGTCAGCCCCCGAAGTGCGACCGCTCCCTCCGCCTCCTCGCGACGACGAACTCGACCTGTTCGGGATTACCCATCCCGGTCGGGTGCGGACCAGCAACCAGGATCAGTTCCTGCTCTGTACCGTGCACCCGCAGGTCGTCGTGCACGGCACCAGCCTGGCCGACACCTCGGCCATCACGCTGCGCGGCGAACGGGTGGCCACCATCATGCTCGTGGCCGACGGTGTGGGCGGCAGTGCCGACGGCAGCGAAGCCAGTCGGCTCGCCACCATTTCGGTGACCGAGTACTTCGCCTCGGCCATGAAGTGCTGGCACGCGGCCGGCTCGGCCTCGGAGTACGAGTTCACCGCCGCGCTGCGGGAGGCGGCCATCGAGGCGCACCGGCGCGTAAAGGAGCAGAGCGCCGTGCAGTTCGAGGGGCGCAACATGGCGACGACGCTGTCGGTGGGCATCGTGGTGTGGCCCTGGCTCTACGTCATTCAGGTGGGCGACAGCCGCTGCTACCACTTCCAGGACGGGCAGCTGCGGCAGGTCACGCGCGACCAGACGCTGGCGCAGGAGATGATCGATCGCGGGGCGCTCACGCCCGAGCGCGCACACAACTCGCCGCTCAATCACGTCCTGTCGAGTGCCATCGGTGCCGACGATGCCGTGCCGGAGATTTCCCGCGTCGACGTGCGCCAGCGGGGGGGCATCACCCTCGTGTGCAGCGACGGGCTCACGAAGCACGTGAGCGACGAGGAGATCGCCGCTGCCTGCGCGCGCATTGTCAACAGCGAGCAGTTGTGCCGCGCCCTGCTCGATCTCGCGCTCGAGCGCGGCGGCAGCGACAACATCACGATCGTGTGCGGACGGGCATTGCCGTAGGGGGAGTGTGGCGAGGGCCGTGCGTGCGACACACAGCAGACGGCAGACGGCAGGAACTACAGCACGCAGTACGGCAGGCATGTGGTACAACACAACGGGCGCCACCGCTTCGCGGGGCGCCCGATTTCCTTTGCGGTAGGGATATCGGCGGCAGCGCGTGGCGCACGCCGCCGTGTTGTTCTTCCGAATCCCTGCCCAACTGCGTGCTGTAGTTCCTGCCGTCTGCCGTCTGCGTGTGGTCGCCCACACCACCTGTCAGGTGATGACCGTCGGCTCCGTCCGCCCCGTCCTCGCCACGATCTCTGCCAAGCCCAGCGCCACATCGACCAGTTCACGAAGCGCGACCGCCGTCTCCATCCCCAGCCGCTCCGGTACCGTCTCGCGACTCTCGATGTACACGCGAATCGTCGCGCCCTCCGTGCCCGTACCCGACAGCCGATACACGATGCGCGCACCGTCCGTGAACAGCACCCGTATGCCCTGCTTCGCACTCGTGCTCCCATCCACCGGGTCGGTGTAGGCGAAGTCGTCCGCCGCGTGCACCGTACGTCCGCCCAGCGACGTGCCCGGCAACCCGGCGAGCGCCGAACGCAGCAGCGCCATCACGCCATTCGCCGCCTCGCTCGGCACCGCCTCGTAGTCGTACCGCGTGTAGTAGTTGCGGCCGTACGTGGCCCAGTGCTGCCGCACGATCTGCTCCACACTCTCACCACGCGCGGCAATCACGTTCAGCCAGAACAGCATGGCCCACAGCCCGTCCTTCTCCCGCACGTGATTGCTGCCGGTACCGAAGCTCTCTTCGCCGCACAACGTGATGCGCCCGGCATCGAGCAGGGTGCCGAAGAACTTCCACCCGGTGGGGGTTTCGAAGCACGGGATGCCCAGCGTCTCCGCCACCGCATCCACTGCAGCACTGGTGGGCATGCTGCGTGCCACACCGGCCAGCCCGCCCCGATAGCCGGGCACCAGCGTTGCATTGGCGGCCAGCACCGCCAAGCTGTCGCTCGGCGTCACGAAGAAGCGCTGGCCGAGGATCATGTTGCGGTCGCCGTCCCCGTCGCTTGCGGCGCCGAAATCGAGCGCGTGCACCCCGAACATCTCCTCCACGAGGTCGTGCGCATAGGTGAGATTCGGGTCCGGATGCCCCCCCCCGAAATCGGGGAGTGGCACCGCATTGATGACCGTGCCCTCCGGTGCACCAAGCTGCCGCTCGAGAATCTCCACCGCGTAGGGGCCGGTGATCGCGTGCATGCTGTCCATGCGCATGCGAAAGCCGCGCGCGAACAGTGCCCGGATGGCGTCGAAATCGAAGAGCGAGGCCATGAGGTCGGCGTAGGCCCGCACCGGGTCCACCACGTCGAGCGTCACGTCGCCAAGCGGCTGTCGTCCCAGCACGTCGAGATCGTACGGCGGCAGGTCGGCCACGCGATAGCGCGTCAGCGCCGCCGCGCGTGCCGCTACGGCGTTGGTGAACGACTCCGGCGCCGGCCCGCCGTTGCCGGCGTTGTACTTGATGCCGAAATCGCCGTCGGGGCCGCCGGGGTTGTGGCTGGCCGAGAGAATGATGCCGCCAGCCGCGCCCTGCCGAATGAGGTGCGATGCCGCCGGCGTACTCAACAGCCCGCCGCGCCCCACCACCACGTGCGTGATGCCGTTCGCCGCCGCCATGCGGATGATCGTGCCAATGGCCTCACGGTTGAAATACCGACCGTCGCCGCCAATGACGAGTGACTGTCCGGCCTGGAGTGCGGCCTCCTCGAGCAGCGCCTGCACGAAGTTCTCGAGGTAATGCGGCTGCTGAAACACCGGCGTCCGCTTCCGTAAACCCGACGTCCCCGGTCGCTGGTCGGCGAACGGGGACGTGGTGACAACGGTTACGACCACTTGAGATCGACCTTGCTGAGCGGCAACTGTCGCACGCGTTTGCCCGTGGCCTGAAAGATCGCGCCCATGAGCGCGGGAATGAGTGGCGGCATGGCCGGCTCACCGATGCCGGTGGGCGAGAAGGTGGTCTTCTTCCAGTGCACCTCCACCACCGGCGGCGCCTGCTTGATGCGCAGCAGCGGGAAGTTCGTGGCCGAGCCGCTGGCCGTGGTGGCCGGCGAGAAGTTCTGCTGGTCGGCCTTGCCCGCAGTGAAGGTGACTTCCTGTCCGTAGGCCTGTCCCATGGCATCGAGGACGGCGCCCTGCACCTGCTGCTCGGCGTGGTTGGGGTTGATGATCTCGCTGCCCACGTCACCCACCGCCCACACCTTGTCCACCTTGACCTCGCCGGCCTTGCTCACCGTGGCCTGCACGACTTCGGCGAAATAGCCGCGGTGGCTGAAGTAGAAGGCCACGCCCATGCCCGTGCCCTTGGGGAGGTTGCCGCGCTTGCTCCACCCCGACACGTCGCGCGCCATCTCGAGGATGCCGATGACCCGCTGCGCATCCATCTGCCCCGCCTGCTGCTGCGGCGTGAGCGGCTGCGTGGCCGGGATCTCGCTCTTGAGCATGTCGATGCGGAACTGGATCGGGTCCTGGCCGGCCGCTTCCGCACACTCGTCGATGAACCCCTGGAAGGCGAACGACAGGGCGTTGGAACGCGGCGCACGCAGCGCGCCCGTGGGCACGCCGAGCGGCATCACCGACACATCGAGCTTGAGGTTGGGCACGAAGCGCGCCGGGTACTCGCCGGGGCCGATGTCGGCGCTCGACGCGAAGCGCTCCCCCTGCCCGAAGGTGGCGAAGTGGTTGCGGAACGCGATCAGCTTGCCGTTGGCGTCCACGCCGGCCGTGAACTTGTGGAAGCCACCGGGGCGGAACTGGTCGTGCTGCATGTCGTCTTCGCGCGTCCAGATGAGCTTCACCGGCACCTTGGCTTCGCGCGCGATGAACGCCGTTTCGGCCAGCGGCTCGTTGTACAGCCGGCGCCCGAATCCGCCACCGGCGCGCATCATGTGCATCACCACCTGGTCTTCCTTGAGCCCCAGCGTCTGCGCCACCAGCGCGCGCCCACCCTGCGGCGTTTGCGACGTGGTCCACATTTCGCAGGTGCCATCGGCATTCATGCGCGCCGTGCAGTTCTGCGGTTCGAGCGTGGCGTGGTTGATGAACGGGTAGCTGTACTCCGCCTCCACCACCTTCTTCGCGTTCTTGATGGCGCTGTCGAAGTCCCCATCGCTGCGGATGGTGCGATGCGCCGGTGCGGCAAAGAACTCCTTGGCCTTGGCCGCGAACACCGCGCTCGACTGCTGCGACGTGGGGTGATCCGCCCACGTCACCACCAGCTTCTTGCGCGCCTGCTGCAGCAGCCACCAGTTCGTGCCCACGATGGCGACGCCCGCCTTGAGGCCGGCGAGGTTGTCGGTGCCATCCACCACGAACGCGTGGGTCACGCCAGGCTGCTGCTTGATCAGGTCGAGGTTGGCGCTCTTCACCTTGGCCGCGTACACCGGCGCCTTCACGAAGGTGGCGTAGTGCATGTTGGGCACCGTCACGTCGATGCCGAAGATCGGCTTGCCCGTGGTGATGTCCCGGATGCCCACGGTCTTCTTGCGGGTCCCGATGATCGTGAACTGCTTGGGATCCTTGAGCGGCACCGCGTCGAGCGCCGGCGGTGTCATGGTGGCCGCGGTGGCAGCGAGTGTGCCGTAGGTGGCCGTCTTGCCGCTCGCCGCGTGGCTCACCACCCCCTTGGCCGTGGTGAGCTCACCCACGGGCACGTTCCACTCCTTCGCGGCCGCCGCCAGGATCATCTGACGGCCGGCGGCGCCCACGCGACGCTGGGGAATCCAGTTGGTGGGGGTGGCCGTGGAGCCGCCGGCCACCTGCGCCGGGTACCTCGTGGGATCGAAGTCGGCCTGCTCAATGCGCACGTTCGCCCAATCCACGTCCAACTCCTCGGCGATCAGCATGGGCAGCATGGTCTTGATGCCCTGACCGATCTCGGGATTCTTGGCCGTGATGGTGACGATGTTGTCGGCCGTGATGCGGATGAACGCGCTGAGCGATGGATCGGCCGCCGGCGTGCCGGCGCCGAGGCGCGTGATCGCTTCGAGCGGCTCGGCGTAGCTCGCCAGCAGGATGCCACCACCGGCGAGGGCGGTGACCTTGAGGAAATCGCGGCGGCTGCTGACGCCGGCGCCATTCGCGCCGTGCTCGGGCTTGATGGGCGTGGCCATGGTCAGTTCTCCTCCTCGTGCTTGCCCGACCCGCTGCTCGAGCCCACGGCGGCACCGCCGGCCTTGATCTCGGCGGCGCGATGGACCGCCGCGCGAATGCGCAGGTAGGTGGCGCAGCGGCAGAGGTTCGTGTTCAGCGCCGTATCGATGTCCGCGTCGGTGGGCTTGGCGGTCTTCGCCAGCAGGGAGGCGGCGGCCATCATCTGCCCCGCCTGACAGTACCCGCACTGCGGCACATCGAGCTCCTCCCACGCCTGCTGCACCGCATGGGCGCCCTTGACGTCGAGCCCCTCGATGGTGGTGATCTCGGCGCCGGCGGCCCGCGAGACCGGCAGCGTACAGGTGCGCTGTGCGACGCCGTTGATGTGCACCGTGCAGGCGCCGCAGCGGTTGGCGCCGCAGCCGAATTTGGTGCCCTTCAGATCGAGTTCGTCGCGCAGCACCCAGAGCAGGGGCATGTCCGCGGGAGCATCCACCGTGCGGGTGGCGCCGTTGACCTTGAGCGTGATCGCCATGGGACCGGAGGTCGGGGGGAAGGAAGGCGTAACCGGTGAAATCTCGCCTCCCGTGGCGGGGGCGTCCAGAGAGCCCGTCCCCGCCCGACATCCGACCGAGGACCTTTCTCCGGACGCCGACGTCCCGTAATCATCAAAGAGCCGAACGCCGGCACCGAATCCGGATCACTCCCGATATGCCCGAGGTTCACGTGCGCCCCTTGCTTGCCGTTGCTGTCGTGCTTGCTGCCTGCACGCAGGCTCCGCCGGCCACCCCGATCGGCGAGAACCCGGGGAGCCCGCCATCAGCGCAGCCGCCTGCCGACCGCTCCCCCACGCCCGCCAACACACGGGGCGTCGTGATTGCCGAAACCGTGGCTGGCGGACTCGTGAACCCGTGGGCCATCGAGTTTCTCCCCGACGGTCGCGCGCTCGTGACTGAACGGCCAGGGCGGTTGCGCGTACTCTCCGCCACGGGGCAACTGTCGGCGCCGGTCACCGGCGTGCCGGCCGTGTTTGCGCAGGGGCAGGGCGGGCTGCTCGACGTGGCCGTGGACCCGCAATTCTCGCAGAACCAGCTGGTCTATCTGTCATTCGCCGAGTCCGGTGAAGGCGGCGCCGGCACGGCGGTGGTGCGCGCCCGGTTCACCGGGACCGCGCTGGTGGACGTGCAGGTGATCTTCCGCCAGACCCCGAAGCTGAATGGTGGTGGGCACTACGGATCGCGGCTCGTCTTCGATCGTCACGGGCTCCTCTACGTCACCCTGGGAGACCGCATGAACTGGCGCGATCGCGCCCAGGACCTGTCCATGGGGCAGGGCAAGATCATGCGCATCACCAGCACCGGCTCGGCGCCGAGCGACAATCCCTTCGTGGCGGTGGCGCATGCGCAGGCAATCTGGTCGTACGGTCACCGCAACGTGCAGTCAGCCGCCCTGCATCCGGAAACCGGCCAGCTGTGGACCGTCGAGCATGGTGCGCGTGGTGGCGACGAACTCAATCGTCCCGAGCGCGGGAAGAACTACGGGTGGCCCGTCATCACGTACGGCGTGGACTATTCGGGCGCACGCATCGGCGAAGGCACGACCAAGGCCGGTCTGGAGCAGCCGGTGTACTACTGGGATCCCGTCATTGCGCCTTCCGGCATGGCCTTCTACACCGCCAGCGCCATTCCCGGATGGCGCGGCAGTGTGCTCATAGGCTCGCTGTCACCGGGGGCGCTGGTGCGCCTCGAACTCACCAACGGCCGTGTCACGCGCGAAACGCGCTATCTGGGCGAACTGGGCGAGCGCATTCGTGACGTGACCGTGGGCCCCGACGGCTTCGTGTACCTCGTGACCGACAGTGGGAATGGCCGCGTGCTGCGCGTGAAGCCGGCGGCGGGGTAAGCCGCTACTTCAGCATCCACCAGCCCGCCGCCACCAGCAGCACCACCACCAGCGCACCGAGCCACACGGGCAGCGGCGTACGAGCCTGCGGCGCGGGCGACTCGGGAGCCGCCAACGATGGCGCCGCCGGCGGCGCCGCGAGCCCATCGAGCACTTTCACGACCGCCGTTGCCGAAAGCGGGCGCTGCAGAGGATCCTTTTCCAGGCAGCGCATGAGCAGGTCGGCCAGCGGCGACGGCACTTCCTGACGCAACTGCGCGAGCGGTGTGGGGGTCGCCGACACCTGCGCGCTCATGGTCGCGCGCAACGATGCACGCACGAAGGGCGGTGCCCCCGTCAGCATCTCGTAGGCCACACAGGCGAAGGCGTACAGATCAGCTTTGTGGTCCACGACGCGGGCATTGCTCACCTGCTCGGGCGCCATGTACGCCGGCGTGCCAAGAACCATGCCCACCGTGGTCAGGCGACGTCCGCTGGAGACGGCGTCGGCACTGGCCTCTTCCAGCGCCTTCGCCACGCCGAAATCGGAGATCATCGCCACGCCGTCGCTCAGCAGGATGTTCTCCGGCTTGATGTCACGATGGACCACTCCCTTGGCGTGCGCATAGGCAAGCGCCGAGGCCAGCTCCCGCAGCAGCCGCAAGGCTTCGGGCAACGGCAGTGCCCCGCGTCGGGTCAGGTGCTCACGCAATGTTTCCCCTTCCACGAACGGCATCGCGTACCAGCGCAGCGTCGACGCGGTGGCGGCGGCTGCACCGTTCGGCTCGCCCGGCACCGGTTCCCGCGCGCTCAGCAGCGGCACGAGATGCGGATGCTGCAGGCGCGCCGCGATGAGGATCTCGCGATGGAATCGCGTGCCGTCCACCCCGTCGGCGAGCTCGGTCGGCAGCACCTTCAGCACGACGGCGCGCTCGAGTGCCACCTCGGTCGCGAGGAACACTCGTGCCGATCCGCCGCCGCCCAACTCGCGCGTGATCACATACGCGTCGCCAAGCGAGCGCTGCAAGCGCTCGCGGAGCGAGCCCTCGGAGGCGGAAGGAAAGAAACTCACCCGGACAATCTACCGACCGAGGGGCGCGAATCCGACTGGCGCCCCTCGGCAGCCCGGCGTGGACTTACTTGGCGAGCTGTCGCACCACGTCCTGCAGCAGGCGGACCTTGGCGGCATCACGCGAGCGCGACGCGTCAGCCGTCAGCTGCGAGGCGAGCAGTGTGAGGGCCTGCCGGCGCGCCGCGGGCGCGGCCTTTTCGGCGGCATCGAGGGCACGCGACACGGTCGTGAGGCGCGCCGCCGGCAGGCCGTTGGAACGGTGCAGCTGGTCGATGTAGGCGCGGGCCACCGGAAAGGCCGCCGGCCAGGTAATGCGCATCTGCAGCTGCGGGTTGACCTCGTCGTACCGCACCAGCTTGGCGGCGTCGATTTCGTTCTTCGTGAGGAACTCGCTGGGCTGCAACTCGAAGAGGTCGAGGCCGCGACCAATCTCCGACCCCACGATGTAGCCGTTGTACCAGTACGTGCTCCAGAAGCCCGCCAGCGTCAGCTGGTCGGCAATGGGCCCGCGATCGAAGAAGGCGATCTCCACCGGACTGGCGGGATTGCTGAAATCGAAGACCGACAGTCCGCCCTGGTACCACGCCTGCGCCATGATGTCGCGGCCGGGCACCGGAATGAGTGACCCGTTGTGGGCCACGCAGTTCTCGCTGGCCGCCTGCGCGGCGGGAATCTTGAAGTAGCCGGTGTGCTGCAGCTTGCGGTCGGCGCCCAGGGAGAAGATCGCGTTGGCGCCCCATGTGGGGCGATCGGAAGCTCGGCAGCGCGGAGCGGTGCCACCGCCCCATTCGTCGGTGAACAGCACTGTGGTCCCGGCGTTGTTGAAGGTGGCCGAGTGCCAGTAGGCGAAGTTCGGATCGATCACCTCGTGGATGCGCCGCGGGTTTTCGGGAGTGCTGATGTCGAGCAGGATGCCGTTCCCCGAGCAGGCGCCTGCCGCCAGCCCGATCTCCGGGTACACGGTGATGTCGTGGCACTGATCGGTGGTGCCGGTGTTCTGGGTTCCCTCGCCATGACTGCCACCCTTCCAGAGCCCGGCGATGTTCCCCTGCGCATCGGCGAAGATGCGCGGGGCATTCACCACGCGCGCCTCCTGCGGCGCTGCGAGCGGCACCTTGATGACCTCGATGCGGAACAGCGCCGACGCCGTGTCCTGGGCGCTGCGGACGCAGCCGGCCAGCTCATTGGGAGAACGCACCGGCCCCGTGCCCTGCACGTACAGGTACACGTTGGCCTTGTCGTTCTTGTCGGTCACCAGCGTATGGGTGTGCGAGCCGCGACACGTCTGCACGGCCGCGACCTGCCGGGGGTTGTCCAGATCGCTGATGTCGAAGATGCGCACGCCGCGGAAGCGCTCGCTGCTCACCGTATCGCGCACGCCCTGCGTGCCGCAATCCACGCGCCCCACGAAGTCCTCGACCGACATGAACAGCAGCGTGCCATGAATGGAGAGGTCGCCCTGCCCGCCCTGGCAGACGAACGCCTTGCGCAGTCGCGGGGCCTTGGGGTTGCTGATGTCCCAGGCCTGCCACCCGTGCCAGCCGCCCTGGAAGACCAGGTTCTTCTGGAAGGCCAGATCGGAGTTCGCGTAGTCGAAGCTGCCGATGTTCTTCGGGTCGAACCACCCCTCCTGCTTGGGGGTGTTGGACACGTGGGTGAGGTGGCGAATGGCTTCACCAGCGTCGCGGAAGCCGGTCTTGAGACCCACGCGGGGATCCTGGGCCCCGGCGGCAGTCGCCGTGCCCAGCAGGGCAGCGGCACCAAGCGCACCAGCGAAGGCGCGCACGGATGGAAACGAAGGGAACGTCATGGTGGCGGGAAGAAGGAAGGAGGGATTACCGCGTGGCGAGCAGCGCGCGCATGCGGCGGATCTCGGCGCGCTGGTCGGTGTCCACATCGGAGGCGAACTGGAAAATCATGGGATCGCGCGCCGCGTCGGCCGTGGCGAGCAGCTGCGCCACCATGACGAGGGCGCCCTCGTGGTGTTGGATCATGTACTCCAGGAACAGCCGGTCGAACGAGGCGCCGCGCGCGCGAGCCAGCGTGTCCATCTGGGCCGGCGACAGCATGCCGGGCATGGTGTGCGCGGCATGGGTGTGCTCGGCATGTCCCGGCGCCGGAGCATGCCCGGTGGTATCACGCGCGTCCCGCACTACGGGGGCGAGCGCAGGCACCGGGAGCCCGCGCGCCTCGAGCCACTGGCGCATGATGGCGATCTCATCCTGCTGGGACACGCTGAGGCGTTCCGCGAGCAGCGCCAACTGCGGATGCGACGAACGTTCGGCAACCAGGGCGCACATCACCAGCGCCTGCGCGTGGTGTCCGATCATGCCCTGCATGAACGTCACGTCGGACGGCGTGTAGCGCACGGGGGGCTGGGCCGCAGGCACGCCCTGCTGGGCCACGAGCGGGGCCGGCAGCGTGGCCATCATGAGCAGCAGGGGACAAACAAGGCGAAGCACGTCATCTCCTTCGGGTGTCCCGAAAGATATGCGCCCCCTGCGGCATGAGGCGATCAGTCGGGACGCTTGGTGGTGATCTTGATGACGCCGTTGCTGCCGCGCACGCCGAATTCGGCGGTGGAAACGGCGTCCTTCAGCACTTCGATTTTCCGGATGTCCCGCGGATTCAGGCCAATCAACCCGCCGGAGCCCGGCGTGAGTTGCTGCCCGTCCACGAGGATGAGCGGTTCGGTGTTGGCGTTGATCGACGCCGCGCTGCGAATGCGCACCTGCACCTGACCATTCACACTGTACACCTGTACCCCGGGAAAGCGCCCCACGAACAGCTCTTCCACGCGGTTCACCGGTTGTTGTCCGAACTGCGACTCGTCGAGCGAGTTGGCCGATTCCATGGTGGCGGCGACGCGCACGGAATCCTTGCGGCCCCCCGCGGGCGCTGCGGGTGCCGCAGCCGCCGTCGCCGCCGGGCGGGGGCGCGCACAGGCGGACAGGGCGGCAACGGCCAACAGGGCGGCGGGCAGCATGGTGCAGCGACGGCGGCTCGAGCTGGTACGGCGCATGGTTCCCCCGGTTCGATCGTGGGCTTCGCTGCAAGAGTGTTACCGACAAACACCCGCCGTCGCTGCCGTGTGTCCGCTGGCGGCCGGATTCATGAACACCTAATGCACGTGTCGGCAGTTGGAACAGAGAAGTACTTAGCTTGAAAATAATCGTCCAAACAGATAGAATGTGGAGATGAGCGGTTCCACGCGCGACATCTTCGGCGGCGCGCCCGTGGCGCAGCCCGCCCTGTCTGGCTCCTACGGGGCGCCCCCGCCTGGCTACCGCCTCCCGGCCGGTACCCGACTGGGCGCGGTACGCCTGCAGGTGAGCCACCTCGAGCGTTCGCTGGCCTGGTATCAGGAGATACTGGGCATGGAGCTGCTCGACGCGTCGGGGGACGTGCGCAGCCTCGGCGTGCGGGGGGCCAACGAGCCGCTGGTCGTGCTCGAGTATCGCCCCGGCACGCGTCCGGTACACCCCGGCTCGCGCCTCGGGTTGTATCACGTGGCCATCCTGCTCCCCGATCGCCCGGCGCTGGGGCGTTTCGTGCAACATCTCGCGCAGCGCGGCGTCCGTGCCGGTGCCAGCGACCACCTGGTCAGCGAAGCGCTGTACCTGCACGATCCCGACGGGTTGGGGATCGAGGTGTACCGCGACCGGCCCCGCTCCGCATGGCAGCGCATCGGCACCGAGCTCATGATGGCGACCGACCCGTTCGACGCGGCCGGGGTGGTGGAGGCAGCGGCCGACGAGCCGTGGCAGGGATTGCCGAGCGGAACGGTCATTGGCCACGTGCACCTGCACGTCGGCAACCTGGCCCGTGCCGCAGTCTTCTACAGCGATGCCCTGGGCTTCGACCGCATGGTCTGGCGCTACCCGGGGGCACTCTTCCTCGGCGCCGGTGGCTATCACCATCACCTCGGCGTCAACAGCTGGGCGCAGGGTGCTCCCGCACCGCACGCCGACGACGCGCGCCTGCTGGAATGGCGTCTTGTGGTCGACGAGCCCGCACGGGCGCTCGAGTCCGTGCGCGCTGCCGGGTTCGAAATGAACGGAGCGCTCGCTCTGGATCCCTGGGGCACGGCGGTACGGCTCAGCGCGACATCGAACGGCTGACTTGATACCGGGAGGGGGTATCAGGTAGCATACCCCCTCACCCTATCGGGAGCGACACGTGCAGAAAGCCACATTCGAGATCGCCGGCATGTCCTGCGGGCATTGCGTGAAGGCGGTTGATCGGGCGTTGCAGCAGACGCCAGGCGTCACGGTGGAGCAGGTGGCTGTGGGGTCCGCCACCGTCGCGTTCGACGCCCAGCAAACAAGCGCCCCCGCCATCGCGCAGGCCATCGACGACGCCGGCTATCAGGTCCTCGCTACGCGCTGATTGCCCGGCACCCGTTTCGCTGGCCTGCACCCGGAGTTCGCGTCATGAGCGCGCCGTCCGTCGACCCCCGTCTCGCCACGCTGCGCATCCCGGTGACCGGGATGACCTGCGCGGCCTGTTCCTCCCGTGTGCAGCGCATGCTGCAGCGCGCGCCGGGCGTGAGCGACGCCGCGGTGAATCTCATGATGAAGAGCGCCACCGTCACCTTCGACCCGCAGGCCACCTCACCCGACGCGCTGCTCACGGTCATCCGTGATACCGGCTACGGGGCAAGTCTCGCGGACAGCAGCGAAACGGCGTTTCAGGAGCAGGAAGCACGGGATCGCGCGCAGGGTGCCGAGTACCACGATCTGCGCGCGAAAGCCTGGGTGAGCGGCCTCATTGGCGTGGTGGCCATGGTCGTGAGTATGCCGCTCATGAGCGCAGCCCCGGCCGGCGGGGACGGCGTCCATGCCCACGGGGTGGTGGCCGACCCGTTCATGCGCTGGGCCATGACCTCGCTCGATCCGCTCATGCGCGCGGTCCTCCCGGCGCTGTACGCACAGCCGCCGCGTCTGCTCACCGTGGGGCTGCTGGGGGCGACGCTGCTGGTCATGGTGTGGGCCGGTCGGCACTTCTACACCCGGGCCTGGGCGGCGCTGCGTCATGGCAGCGCCGACATGAACACGCTGGTGAGTGCCGGCACCCTCGCGGCGTTCGGCTACTCGCTGCTGGCCACGCTCGCGCCGGCGTTCTTTACCGCCCGCGGGGTGATGCCCGACGTGTACTACGAAGCGGTCATCATCATCATTGCCCTCATCCTCACCGGCAACGCCTTCGAGGCGCGCGCGAAGATGCGCACGTCGGTGGCCCTGCGCGCTCTCGTGGATCTGCAGCCCGCCACGGCGCGTGTCGTGCGCTTTGGCGAGGAGGTGGACGCGCCCGTCGATACGGTGGAGCCCGACGAGATCATCGTCGTGCGCCCGGGGGAGCGCGTGCCGACTGACGGGGAGCTGGTGGAGGGCGAGAGCGCCGTGGACGAAAGCATGCTCACCGGCGAGTCGCTGCCGGTGGCGAAGCAGCCGGGCGACCGGGTCATTGGTGGTACCATCAATCGCACGGGCGCCTTCCGCTATCGCGCCACGTCCCTTGGTGCCAACAGCGTGCTCGCGCAGATCGTGCGGCTCATGCGTGACGCTCAGGGGAGCCGCGCCCCCATTCAGCACCTGGCCGACCGCATCAGCGCCGTGTTCGTGCCGGTGGTCATGGCACTGGCGCTGCTCACCTTCGGTGTCTGGTACGTCGCCGCCACCGAGGCACCGCTGGTGCGGGCCTTTGCCGCCGCCGTGGCCGTGCTCATCATCGCCTGCCCGTGTGCCATGGGGCTGGCGGTCCCCACCGCAGTCATGGTCGCCAGCGGCAAGGGTGCCGAGATGGGGATTCTCATCAAGGGCGGTGACATCCTCCAGCGGGCAGGGGATGTGCGCACGGTGGTGCTGGACAAGACCGGCACCATCACCGAGGGACGTCCGGCGGTGACCGATGTGCTGCTCTCTGCCGCGGCCGTATTCGACGAGCACACGCTCCTGCAGCGCGTGGCCAGTCTCGAACGGCTCAGCGAGCATCCTCTGGCAGACGCCATCGTGCAGGAGGCAACGGTACGGGGACTGGTGCTCACGCCTCCGGAGGCCTTCCAGTCCGTCACCGGCCGTGGCGCGCACGGCGTCGTTCAGGGCACGTCCCTGGTGGTGGGCAATGCGGCGCTCCTCGCCGAATGGGGGGTCAGCACGCAGTCACTCGACGCGGCGGCCACGCAGCTGGCGACGGCCGGCAAGACGCCCATGTTCGTGGCCGCCGACGGTACGCTGGCGGGGATCATCGCGGTGGCCGATCCCATGCGTGCCTCATCGCGCGACGCCATCGCCCGACTCCATACCATGGGGCTGCAGGTGGTCATGCTCACCGGTGACAACCCGCGCACGGCGCAGGCGGTTGGTCGTGACGCGGGTGTGGACGCCGTGGTGGCCGGCGTGTTGCCGGAGGGGAAGGTGGCCGAGGTACGGCGACGGCAGCAGGCCGGGCAGGTGGTGGCCATGGTGGGTGACGGCATCAACGATGCGCCCGCACTGGCGCAAGCCGATGTCGGGATGGCCATCGGGTCGGGCACCGATGTGGCCGTGGACGCGGGAGACATCGTGCTCATGCGCGGCGACCTGCAGGGCGTGGTACGCGCCATTGCGCTGTCCCGGCGCACGATGCGCACGATGAAGCAGAACCTCTTCTGGGCGTTCATCTACAACATCGTCGGCATTCCCATCGCCGCCGGGGTGCTCTATCCCGCGTTCGGCCTGCAGTTGAGTCCCATCCTGGCCAGCGCTGCCATGGCGTTCAGCTCCGTCAGCGTGGTCGCCAACTCGTTGCGGCTGCGCCGCGCGCGCTTCGACTGATCGCACTCTCCTTCTTCCCGCCACACATGCCCAACGTCTCCTCGACGCGCCGGTCCGCACGCAGCACGTCGGCCATGCCCGACGCGACTGCCGCCCCCGCCGCGCCGCTGGCCGAGCCCCTCGCCGGGTGCGGATGCACCGTCCCCATGGCCTCCGCCAACGGCGAGCCCCGCAAGGCCGTGGCGGTGGATGCCGGGGCCAAGGAGCGCAACCGCAAGCGTCTGCGGCGGATCGAGGGGCAGGTGCGTGGTCTGCAGAAAATGGTAGACGACGATCGCTACTGCGCCGACATCCTCACGCAGATCGCCAGCGTACACGAGGCGCTCCGCGCCGTGGGACGTGAGCTCATGCGCAATCACCTCAAGCACTGCGCCACTGCGGCCATTCGGCAGGGGCAGACCGAAGCGGAGGGGATGTACGACGAGCTCGTGGAGATGGTCTATCGCACGGCGCGGTAGGCGCGGCGCACCGCGCGGTTCAGGTGGCGCCGCGGAACAGATCGATTTGGGGCGGCGTCAGCGGCAGGCGCAGTGCTCGCAGTGCCGCGTTCGTCCAGTCGGCGCGTGCCTCGGGGTCGAGCCGCACGGCCTCGACCCCGAACCGGTGCAGCAGCTCCTCGATGATCTCGTCGATCTGCCGCTGAAAAGCGGGGCTCACCGCCCGCTTGCCATCGAACGTGGGGGCGGCGGTCACCGGCACCTTGAACAGGGTGTGATAGCTGCGCACCCACTGCAGCACGAGGGGCTCCAGTTCGGGCTGCCGTCCGGCGCTTGCCACCAGATACGCGTAGTTGTCGAGGACCGAGCGGTCGCATACCACCACCTCGTACTGCGCGGCCGCTTCGATCTCCTCGGCGATCTGCGTGTGGAGAATCCACGCCTGGGCATCGAACGTGGTGTCCTCGTTGATGGGCAACGGACACCGCCGTGCGACCTCCTTCACGATGTCCACACCCAGATCGAGACGCTTGAGCTGCGCGGCCAGATCGAAGCACAGCGTGGTCTTGCCCACCCCGTGGGTACCCACGAACGCGACCTTGAGCTGATGACGCCCGAGGGCATTGGCGGGGAGCAGGAGCGCGGCGCTGGTCATCCCTGCATCGTAACGGCACCCTGCGCCGGCGGGCATCCCTTGCCAATCGCGCGCCCTCCGCGCATTTGAGAGGCGTGGCCCGTCCGCATCGGACCGGGGGCACGTTCTTTCTTCCGTTCACGATGAGTCGCCTGCACACCACCGGGGCCGTGCTGCGCCGCCACGCGCGGGCGCGCCCGTATGACGTGACCCTCCCGCTCGCCCTCGAGCGTCTGTCGTTGGCGGCACCCCAGCCTGGCGAGGTGCTGGTGCGCGTCACCGCCGCGGGGCTGTGCCACTCCGACCTGTCAGTCATTGATGGGAGCCGCGTACGCCCCCTGCCAATGTTGCTGGGGCACGAAGCCGTGGGGGAGGTTGTCGAGCTGGGCAGCGCCGTCCGTGATCTCGCCGTCGGCGATCAGGTGGTCTGCACCTTCGTGCCCTCGTGCGGCAGCTGTCGGTCCTGCGCCGTGGGGCGGCCGGCGCTGTGCGAGCAGGCCGCCGCCGCCAACGGGTCCGGCGCACTGCTCGAAGGGGGGAGCCGCCTGCGCGACGGCACCGGCGCAGTCGTGCATCATCATCTCGGGGTCTCCGCCTTCAGCGAATACGCCGTGGTCTCGCGACGGTCCCTGGTGCGCATCGACCACGCCGTCTCGCCGCAGATTGCCGCCCTCTTCGGCTGCGCCGTCATGACCGGCGTGGGCGCCATCGCCAACACCGCCGCGCTGCGTCTTGGCGAGACGGTGCTGGTGACGGGACTGGGCGGGATCGGGTTCGCCGCGCTCCTCGGTGCCCTGGCCGGGGGAGCGAGCACCGTGATTGCCGCCGATGTGAGCGACGGCAAGCTGTCACTGGCCCGCACGCTCGGTGTGCAGCACACGGTCAACGTGGCCGATCCGCAGGCGCTCGAGCAGGTCCGTGACCTCACCGACGGCGGGGTGGACATTGGTTTCGAGGCGGCCGGTGCCGTGGCCGCACTCGAGTTCACGTACCGGGCCACCCGACGTGGCGGGCGAACGGTCACCGCCGGGTTGCCGCACCCGGAGCAGCAGGTGGGGCTGGCTCCCGTGCAGCTGGTGGCCGAGGAGCGCACGCTGCAGGGAAGCTATCTGGGCGGCTGTGTCCCCCTGCGCGACATTCCGGCGTATATCCGCCTGTACCAGCGTGGCCGGCTGCCGATCGATCGGCTGCTCACGCACGAGATGCCGCTCGCGGAGATCAATACCGGGTTCGAGCGCCTCGCGGCGGGCGAAGCCATTCGACAGGTCGTGCGGTGCTGACGCCGGCCGGAGAGAACAGATGACCGTGACCCTGTGGCACGAGCAGGCGTATGTGAACGGGGCGTGGGTACCCGCAGAGACGGCGCGCACCTTCGATGTGCACAATCCGGCCACCGGCGAACTGCTCGCGCGCGTGGCCAATGCGGGTACGGCGGAGACCGAGCAGGCCATTGCCGCGGCGCACGCGGCCTGGCCCGCGTGGCGCGACCGCACCGCCAAGGCGCGCGCCGTGGTGTTGCGCCGGTGGCATGATCTCCTGCTGGCGCACCAGGATGAGCTGGCCACGCTCATGTCCCGGGAGAGCGGCAAGGTCATAACGGAAAGCCGTGGCGAGGTGGCGTACGGCGCGGCGTTCGTGGAATGGTTTGCCGAAGAGGGGAAGCGCGCCTACGGTGACGTGCTGCCGTCGTCGGCACGCGATCGCCGGCTCGTGGTCCTCAAGCAGGGGATCGGGGTTTCCGCCGCCATCACGCCGTGGAACTTCCCCCTGGCCATGATCACGCGCAAAGTGGCACCGGCGCTGGCCGCGGGGTGCCCGGTAGTCATCAAGCCCGCGGCGGAGACGCCGCTCACGGCTCTCGCGCTCGCGGCGCTGGCCGAGGAAGCGGGGTTTCCCTCCGGTGTGTACAACACGCTACCCACCACCGACAGCGACGCGGTGGGCAAGGTGCTGTGCACGCATCCCATGGTGCGGAAGCTGTCGTTCACCGGGTCCACCGCGGTGGGCCGGCAGCTCATGGCGCAGTGTGCGCCCACGCTCAAGAAGCTGTCACTCGAGCTGGGAGGGAACGCCCCGTTCATCGTGTTCGAGGATGCGGACGTGGAAGCGGCGGTGCGCGGGGCGCTGCTGGCCAAGTACCGGCACAACGGGCAAACCTGCGTGTGCGTGAACCGCATTCTCGTCCAGCGCGGTGTGTACGATGAGTTCGTGGCCCGTTTCAGTGAAGCGGTCGCCGGGTTGCGCAGCGGTGACGTGTTCGATCCGGCGGTGCAGGTGGGGCCGCTCATCAGTGATCGCGCGGTTGCCAAGGTGGAAGCGTTCGTGGCCGATGCCGTCGCGCACGGGGCGCGGGTGGTATGCGGTGGGCGCGCCCGCGGGGGGCGCTACTTCGAGCCTACGGTGCTCGCCGATGCCACCCCCGCCATGCGCCTTGCGCGCGAGGAGGTGTTCGGCCCTGTGGCGCCCATCTTTGTCTTCGATACGGAGGCGGAGGCGGTGGCGATGGCCAACGACACGGCGTACGGACTCGCTGCCTACTTCTACAGCCGCGATGTGGGGCGCTGCTGGCGCGTGGCCGAGGCGCTGGAGTACGGCATGGTGGGCATCAACGAAGGGCTCATTTCCACCGAGCTGGCCCCGTTCGGCGGCATCAAGGAATCCGGCGTGGGCCGCGAAGGGTCGAAGTACGGGCTCGATGCCTACCTCGAGATCAAGTACCTCTGTTTTGGTGGCCTCTGAATGACGGTCCGGTTCGACGCGAGCACGCGGCGGCTGTCGCTCGAGCCGCGCCGTGCGGCATTCTACGGCAATCCCTACGCGGCTTACGCCGAGATTCTCGCGCAGACACCGGTGGCCTTCTGGGAAGAGCTGGGGATGTGGTGCTTTTTCGGCTACGAGGAGGTGAACCGGCTGCTGCGTGACCGCCGCTTCGGCCGGGAGATCCTGCACGTCACCACGCGCGAAGCGCTCGGTTGGCCACCGCCGGCTGCCCACACGCGTGATTTCGACGCCATCGACGCCCACAGCCTGCTGGAACGTGAGCCGCCGGCCCATACGCGGCTGCGTGCGCTGGTAAGCCGCGCCTTCGTGTCGCGACGCGTGGAGTCGCTGCGCCCCATCATCGAGGCCCTGGCGCACGACCTCGTGGACGACTTTCCCGACGGGCCGTTCGACCTCATCGCGCGGTACGCCACCCCCATGCCGGTGCGCATCATTGCGCGCATGCTGGGCGTGCCCGAGTCGATGGCGCCGCAACTCCTCGCGTGGTCGCACGACATGGTGGCCATGTATGGTGTGGGACGCAGCGAGGCGGTCGAAGTGCAGGCCAACGCGGCCGCGGCCGATTTCTCGGCCTTCGTACGCGAGCTGGTCGCGGCGCGTCGTCACGCTCCGGGCGATGATCTGCTGTCGGTCCTCATAGCGGCCGAGGAGGATGGCTCCCGGCTGTCGGAGGCCGAACTGGTGAGTACGGTCATTCTGCTGTTGAACGCCGGGCACGAGGCCACGGTGCACGCGCTGGGGAACGCGGTGCGGGCCCTGCTCGAGCATGCGCCGCACCTCGTGGCCGCCGTGCGCGACGACGCGCTGCTGGCCCACGTGGTGGAGGAATCGTTGCGCTTCGCCCCGCCGCTGCATCTCTTCAAGCGCTACGTGCTGCACGACACGCACGACAGCGGCATCGCGTTGCGGCGCGGTGAGCAGATCGGGCTGGTGCTGGGCGCCACGGGGCGCGATCCGCGTGTGCAGGCGCATCCCCACGCGTATCTGCCCGGGGCGGCGCAGGCACGGCACACCAGCTTCGGCGCCGGCATCCACTTCTGTGTGGGGGCCCCGCTGGCGCGACTGGAACTGCAGTGCGCGTTGCAGGTGCTGTTTTCCCGGTGTCCATCGCTGCGGCTGGTAGAGACGCCGGTGGTGAAGGACAGTTGGCACTTCCACGGTCATGAGGCGCTCGTGGTGCGCAAATGAGACACCGCTCCCTCCGGGTCCTGCTCACGGGCGGCCTTCTGTTGCTGGCTGCGTGCGGCCACGATGTGCCGCCGCCCTTCGTGGCGCCGCCTTTCGTGCCGCCGCAGCTGACCCTCATGCCGGCGCCGGAGCTGCGCATTGCCAGCCCGGTCGGCAGCGACTGCAATCGCCCCTCGTTCTGGATTGGTGACCGCTTCTACCAGATCGTGAGCAACCAGCACGCGTGGCGCAGTAACGGCGCGGCCGACGCCGCCAGCGCGCAGCAGTTCACCCTGTCGCGCTTTGCCGACGACGATCCGTCGTTCGCGTGGGACGAGGCCACGCGCTGGTACGTGCACGACATCAACAGCGACGTGGCACCGACCCGCACTCCCATGCGCTGGATCGAGTCGGCGTACCGGCGCCCGGGCGATGGCGTGCTGTTCGGCCTCTACCACATGGAGGAGGGGCCGTATGTGCGCTGTGGCGCCCCCTTCGAACGGCCCTACCTGTCGGTGCCGCACATCGGTCTGGCTCGTTCCACCGACGACGGGCAGAGCTGGACCAATCTGGGGCTCATCCTCAGCGACGGCACGTTCCCCATCTCCTGCGATCTGCCCATCCGTTTTTTCGCCGGTGGTGTGGGTGACCCGAGCATGGCGGTGGGCCCCGACAGCGCGCACCTGTACATCGTCTTCACCGACTACTCGGGCGCCGACCCGCGCACGCAGGGCATCCAGCTGGCGCGCCTGGCCATGGAGCATCTGGATGCGCCGCTGGCCCCTGACGGGACCAGCCGGGCGGTCCGCTGGTTCAAGGGTGGGTGGACCGGTCCCGGGCTGCAGGGAACGAGCGGCGAACGGGTGGGACAGCAGTGGCCGGCGGGGCCGATCGGGCAGGCCACGCCGCTGTTGCCGCCCGCCCGCTCATGGCAGGATCCCGAGGGGGGCGGCTTCTGGGGGCCGTCGTTGTCGTGGAACACGCATCTGGGCGCCTTCGTGCTGCTGCTCAACAATGTGTCCGGGGCGCGCGCCTTCGACGCCGAGGGGAACTACATCACGTACATCCCCGATATCACGGCGCCAGCGCCAACCCCGCGGGTGCCGCAGCGGCTGCAGGATCTTCCTGGTGCCCCGGCCGCCGGCTGGTATGTGCAAGGGCTTGGTGATCCCGCCATGCGCGGCACCAGCGCGTTCACCGGGCAGGACGCGCGCCTGTTCGTGGGCGATCGGTCGACGCGGGTGATGCACTTCGTGAAAGGGTCGCCACACTCCGGCCGTTAGCCGCACGCGGCATGGCCAGGCGTCGCCGCCGGCAGCCGCGCGCTGAAGGCGAGGGTTCTGCGCGTCCTCAACGGTGGAGCAGGCCGATGTCCAGCGCGAATCGCACATACTCCGTGCGGTGACGAATCCCCAGCTTCTCCTCGATGCGTTCCTTGTAGGTCTCGACAGTCTTGTTGCTGATGCCCAACTGCTGCCCGATCTCGACGCCGCCGAATCCGCGCGCGGTGAGTTCCACGACGGTACGTTCACGTGTACTGAGGGCTGCCAATCCATCGCCGGCGGCGCTGCGCGGCTGCCGGCGCTGCAGGGCACGCTCGCGCTCGCGCGCGGCAAGCAGGCGCGCCACGCGAGGGCGCACGTAGGTATCGCCGGCGGCCACGACGCGAAGGGCCTCGATCAGTTCGCTTTCGACGGCTTCCTTCGTGAGAAAGCCGGAGGCGCCGGCCTCGAGGGCGGGCAGCAGGAACTCCTCCTCCGAGTGCATGCTCAGGATGAGCACACGTGGCGCACGCTCCAGCGCCGACAGGACACGCGTGATCGCGAGCCCATCCTGCCCCGGCATGTTCAGGTCGAGTACCACGACATCGGGACCGAGGCGGGCGACCTGTCGTGCGATGTCTGTCGTGGCATCGCAATCCCCAACGATCTGGACGTCCGGGATGGCATGCAGGAGCAGGCGGAGCCCGGCACGGAAGAGCGCGTGATCATCAACCAGGAGCACCCGGATGGGCTCCGATGAGGCGGCGATGCCGCGCCGGGCGTACGGGCGCTGTACCAACGCATCGGCGAGTTGGAGCAGCCGATCATCCTGTGGTTCCGGACGCATAGCGCACGCTCTCGGATTGCTGGCCCAATTGGTGTCGGGTGTTTCCCGACCGTCGGCCCCGCACCGCCCTCGGACCGTACCGAGGCTGGCGGTTGAGGTGGCCGCGTTCTCCAACGGCCGCTCTCTCTGCATGACTCATGCCTCACCCACCGCGAGCCAGCGCACGGTGCAGCCCGCGACGCCCGCCGAGGCGCCGGTGTTCCTCCACACAACCCGCGTTGACCGACGTGAGCCTGGTCAGCTTTCCCGGTGGGCGGTGGTCAGAACTGCAGCTTGAGGCGGTCATCCACGGCTGCGACGCCCGGCGCCGACCAGGCCGCCTGCTCCGCCAGCCCGCGGGCGAAAGACGAATGCACACGCCCCTTCAAGGTGACGCAGCCATCCACCACCTCGACCGCGATATCTGCTGCCTCGAGCTCCGCCTGTCGCTTCATCGCGTCCTCGATGCGATGGCGGACATCGGCGGGTGACGCGCTGGTCTGGAGAGTGAGCAGGTTGCGCACCCCGTGTACTCCCGTGAGTTCGCGCACCGTACGCGCGGCGGCCTTTCGCTGGAACTCCCACGTCACCGTCCCGTCGAGGGTGACCCAGCCTTCGTCCACGCGCACCTTGATCCGATCGGCGGGGACCTGCACGTTCCACTTGAGGGCCGAGACGACGGCGTGGGCGATATCGGTATCCGACCGTACGTGGGCGGTCGGAATGACCACGTGCAGTTCATCGGCCACGGCCTGTACGCCACGCACCCGCTCGGCGGCGCGCGCCGCGTTGGCCTTGACCGCGAACGAGTCGACGGTTCCGCCAAGCGTGACGACGCCGGACCTTACGATCACGGCAATCTCATTGTCGCGAACGCTCGGGTCCCACTCGAGTTCACGCCGGACCTGTTCGGTGATCTGCAAATCATTGAGCATGAGACGTCTCCTGAGGATGAGCGAGGGGCGCGCCGGGCACGGTGAGCGAGCCGGACGCCACTGCGGATGGCGCCGGGGTGAGATGTCGCTGGAACCAGCGCGCCACATGGTCGCCAAGCGCCAATTCCACGGGTGGCGACGGTGTGGGCGCATGAAAGACCCGCAGTTCGGCCTTTCCCGGCGCGCTCCGCACCGCCTGCGAGGCGTAGCGGAGCATGTGCACATCGTCGCGCGTGACCAGCAGCAGCGTCGGTAACTGGAGCGCCGGGAGGAACGGTCCGGCGATATGCAGGTACGGATCGATGAGCACCGCTGCCCGGGCGACATCCGGCCGCCTCGCGATCGCGTACACGAGGGATGTCGCATCCTCCTGGCCCGCCATGATCCCGAGCGGCAGGGCGCGCGTCGCGGGCCGAGTGGCGAGGTACGCGGCCACGTCGTCGATGCGCCTGGAGAGCAGGTCCACGTCATAGCGAAACGAGCCCAGCGCCCGCTTGCCATGGTCCTCCTCCGGCGTCAGCAGGTCCGCCATCACCGTGGCGATGCCCGTGTGGTGAAGAGTGGCCGCCAGCACATGATCCCGTGGACACTCCGCGCCAGGGTGACAGCCGTGCACGATCAGCACGAGGGCGCGGGGAGTCTCCGGCAGGGTGATGACCGCGTGCAAGCCGACCGCCCCGGTCGGCAGTGTAATGCGCTGCGGTACGATTGCGCGTTCCCGTTCAGCAGCGCGGTGTTCCACTTCGTGGTCCACGGTGCGTTCACGTCCGTTGCCCATACGGCTACGTCTGCTCTGAAACGAGGCCGCGTTGCACGGCGCCATTCACGTTGGCCAGCAGCAACGATGGGGCGGAGATGCGCTCGACGAGCGTCTCGATCGTTCTGGGCTCCATGGGTCCGAGGGTGAGCGCGAGGTCGCCCTGGCTCACCACTCCCGAAACCGCCCCGTCCGGTCCCATGATGGGCAGCCGGCGGACCTGGTGCGCTCCCATGAGGCTGACCAGGTCATGGACCTCCGCGGACTCCGGGGCAGACACCAGCGGGAAAGAGCTCATGACGAAGCGGATGGCAAGTTCGGGGCCGCGCCCTTCGGCCAGAGCGCGAAGCATGAGATCGCGATCCGTCACCACGCCGACGAGCTTGGCTGGGACAGACTCGTCGACCACGGGGAGGAATCCGATGTTCCGGTCGCGCATCAGCGCGGCGGCCTCCCCCACCGAGGTGCGGGGAGTGACCGTGTAGACTGTCCTCGACATCACGTCGCGTGCACGCATGACTGACTCCGACAAAATGGAAGGCGGCGGGATCGCCGCAGCGGGGTGAGGTTGCACGCAACGTGCGATGGCGGAGGTTCGTTCGCCGTCAGGCCCCGTCCGAAGTCTGTCGGTTCCGCTCCGACCACCCAGCCGCCGTGCATGCCGGCGTTTATCGGACGGCATGTCGGAGTCCGCCTGATATGCGGATTCAGCCATCACCCACACCATGGGGATACTCGACGAGCTTCCTTGCGTTCACCGCGGTGGCTTCACCGCACGTCTCGTGGACTGACGACCATGCCCAGCTTGTCCGCCCTATCTTCGCTGGAACGCGCGTTGCGCTCCACGCTGGTCTTGAGCGTGTATTGTCGGAGCGACGCCGAAGACCCGGCAGCACGCACGGTGTGGCGTGCGGAGCTGCTGCATCGACTCTCGGCCCTCGCACGCGAGCACCACGCGGATGGTCATGCCAACCGTGAAGCGCTGCGCACGGCCGTGGCGCACGTGTCGGCCGCTGTGGATGCCATACCGGCCGCCACCTTGATGCCGGGGTGGGTGGCCTTCGCCACGGCCGAGGGCGTGCACTTCGCCGAACCGCTCCTGGTATCGGTGGCACCGGGTGCGTGGTGGGGCGTGGGGCCGCGTCTCGCGCCACTGGTCGTGGCGTTGCCCCGACGCCACCCCAGTGTGGTCGCCGTGGTGGATGCCCGAGCGGTGCGGCTCTACGCCGTGGAGCCGGGTGGTGTGCAGGCCGTGGAGACCATACAGGCCGAGCAGCGACCAGGCGCGGGTCGCCACATGGGCGCGCCGCCTCAGCCGGGCTTTCACCCGGGTACGCGCGGCGACGTGGGGGCCGACACGGCCGAAACGGCAAAGCACGCGAGCGGTTTGCGCATGATCGCGCGCGCGGTCCAGCGCCTCGAGGAGTTGGCGGGCCCCGACGGCTGGATCCTCATCGGTGGCACGCACGATGCGGCGAGCGGCTTGGCCAAGCGACTCTCTCCGGAGGCGCAGCTGCGCATGCACCTGCTCCGCGGTCTGGATGTGCACGCGACCCCGGCGGTGATTCACGCGCATGCGGGGCGTGTGCTCACGGAACTCGAGTTGGCCGCCGACCAGTTGATGGTGGCGGAGTTGCTCGAGCAGGATGCTGCCGGCGGGCTGGGCACGACGGGGGCGCCGCGCTCGCTCTCTGCGCTGGGCGTCGGCGCGGTCGATCAGCTCACCGTGACTGAGTCATTCATCATCGAGCATCCCGAGCTGGCGGAAGAGGCCGTGCGGTTGGCACTGACCACGCATGCCCGCATCGGATGCGTGCGTGGGGAGGCCGCCGTGGAGCTGCATCGTGCAGCCGGCGGCATCGCCGTGCGGCTGCGCTATGCGCCCACCGCGTGGACCGCCAGCCGCGCCTCCGCCACCGTCGAGCACGGTCGGGATGTCTTGGGCACAGTGTGAGTGCGCACTCCTGCGCATCGGTCCGTCCGACACGACGTCGGATTGCGACTGATAGGCGCTCCCCCGCCCGTTCTCAAGGTTGGTCGTGCGCTCGCCAACGACGCCGGCGCATGAAGCCGGAGGGCGGCGCCCTCCACCGCACTGCCATTTCGCCCAGGGGCCAATCATGACCACCGTCACCCGCACCACGCTCGCCTTGTCGGCCCTCGTCATCCTGGGCGCCTGTACGCGTGAGCCGGAGAGCGTCAACGATCAACAGGTGGCCGCACGCATCCCCGTCGACACGCCGGTGGCATCCCCGCCACCGGACCTGGTCGACTCCGCCACCGGTGTCCTGGCGCGTCGCGTCGAGCCGCAGCAGTACTTCGACGCGACCCGGGCGGCGTTGGCAGCGAAGGAACCCGAGAGAGCCCGCAGCGGTCTGCTCGCCGCTGCGCGCTTCCTCGACCGCCAGGCGGACAGCAGTGCGGGTGCGGTCCGCGAACAGCTGCGGCTGGTCGCGCGTGACATCGACACGCTCGCGGCGGCAGTGGCGCGGCAGCGCGATGTGTCGGCGCGGCGTCTCGACCATGTCGTTGCGCGCGCGAATCTCGCTGAATCGGACCGGCACCTGGCGCGCGTGGCGTCGGCATGGACCGCCAGGGACACGGCGCGTACGGCAGATGAGCTGCTCATGGCCGCCGATCATCTCGAACGGGCGGCCACCGACGGCAGGATTCCCGAGAACAAGGCGCGTTCCGCCGCGACCGCAGCGGCCCGGTCACTCGCAACCGATCTGCTGCAGCGGCAGCCTGATGCGCCCGATCGCCTGCCGCGCACGCAGGACGCGCTGCGCGCGGCGAGTCGCGCCGTCCACGACCGACTGCAGTCGAGCGCGCCGTGAACGCGTCCGTGGGGGCGCCACACGCCGTGGGGCAGGCGCAGCGCGTGCCACGCCTCGCCTACATGGTCTGGTGTGCGAGCCTGCTCGGCGCGAGCGGGTGCGCGTCCGCCGTCCTGACGCCAGCGCCGGAGGCGCGTGTGGTTCCGGGCACCGCCAGCGCGGCCATGAGCGAGGTCGCCGGGGTGCGGGTCACCGTGCAGGCCGATGCTTGGGAGGGGGTCCGGTCGGTGACCGACCGCGTCCACCCACTGCGGGTCACCATCGAGAATCGCAGCGCCTTCACGGTGCGCGTGCGCTACGGTGATTTCGCGCTGGTGGCGGCGAACGGTGTCCGCAGGCCGGCGCTCCCCCCAGTGCGGGTCGAAGGGGACCTGCTGTCCCCGATGCTCGCGCCTGGACTAGCGCCGATCATCACGCCGCGCTTCAGCTATCGACGATTCTACGTGGCACCGTACTTTGCGCCGCTCTATCCCGGGGTGCCGGTGTACGGGCGGCCGTACGTGCTCTATGATCCGGGGTACTATGCCTTCTGGCATGTCGACTTCACGCGCGCGGTGCGTTCCTCGGTGGAGGTGCTCTCCCTGGCCCTGCCGGAAGGCGTGATCGAGCCGGAGGGGCAGGTGGCCGGGTTTCTCTACTTCCGCACGGTCGATCCGGATGCCGGCCAGGTGGTCTTCCGTGCGGCGATCGTGGCCGTACATGGTGAACGCGACGCCGTGGGCGGAACCGTACTCGGCGAAGTGGCGGTACCGTTCACCGTGACCAAACGGCGATGACGCGGGAACCGGCACCGCAAGGGGGCCTCCAGGCCTAGAGCGCCGACGGGTACGTCTCCGGTGGCTCCGCGCGTGCCCGCGTGCCCATGTGCTCCAGCGGTTCGACGGCGCGCGTGGTGTCGTAATGCAGCACCAGATCGAATTGCTCCGGGAGGCGGGCCTGGAAGTAGTGGCTTTGCCGCTCGGTGTGCGGGCGGTAGATCACGCCAATGGCACGTTCGAGTCGCGGCATGCGCAAGGCCGCGACCGCATCGTTGTCGCCGGTGAGGTCCACGAGGAAGTTCGGGGTCGCGCGTTCGCCCGAGACCTGATGGAAGAGCCATTCGTAGCTGCCGGCGAGCGCCGGACACACGGGGACGCACTGCGCCGGCTCATCCCAGTTGGAGGCCGCCGTGACCGACCCGGTATAGGTGGTAAAGCCCACGAGGCAGGCCGCGGCACCGAATCGTTCCCTGGCGAGCTGCCCCACGTTGATCTCCCCCATCGCATGCATCTCGGTGGCGCGCGCATCACCCAGATGGGAGTTGTGCGCCCAGAGCACCACGGCGGCGCCCGCCCGCGAACGCGCGTGGAAATCCACGATCCGCTCGACCGTTTCCATCATGTGTCGGTCGCGAACGTTCCATGACTCGGTGGGATGGCCGAACATCGCGCGATAGTATCGCTCCGCGTTGCGGACGAGCCGGGCGTTCTGTTCGGCGAAGAAACGGTCCTCCTGCGCCGCCAGACCGTCGCGTCGCAGGAAGGCGTCGGCCTGCCGCTGCATCTCCTCGAGCTGTGCCAGCACCGCGGCTTCGCAGTCGGCGTGCAAGCCCAGCGCCGCGAGCCGGCCGTACCGCTGCGGGTTTCGCCCACCCACCTCGAGACAGGCATAGCGCGCACGTGCGCGCCGGGCCGCCTCGGCATCCACCGTTTCGAGATACCCCACCAGCGCCTCCATGGAGGCGTGCAGGCTGTAGAGGTCCATACCGAAGAATCCCACGTGCTCGGCGGCGGGACGCGCCCCATTGTAGGCGCGCAGCCAGCCCACGAAATCGAGCACATCGGCGTTGCGCCACATCCACTGCGGGAAGCGCCGGAAGCCGGCGAGGGCGTCGGTCGCCTGGTCGTCGGCGTCGGGTCTCCAGGTCACGTGCCGATGCACACGCCACGCGTCCGGCCAGTCGGCCTCGACGACGACGGCGCCAACCCGCCCCGTGCGGATCAGGGCCTTCGTGATCTCGGCCCGGACGCGATAGAACTCGTGCGTGCCATGCGAGGCCTCTCCCAACAGGATCAGGCGTGCGTGCTGTGCGCGCTGGAGGATCGGGGCGAAATCTTCTACTCCCCCCGAGAGCGTGCGGGCGGCACGCCGCACCGCCGCGACCGCATCGGGCGCGAGTGACTGCATGTCGGAATCCTCCTGCTGTCAGCGCTGACCGGATGCGGCTGGCAACTGGTGCTGCAGCCGCCGTTCGGACTCGGCCAGCAACGTGGCCACCTCCTCATCACTCGTCTGGCTGAACTCCGCATACCACGCCCCGACCGCGAACAGGTTGCCGGCTTCCACCACGCAAACACAGGCGTCGGCCTCGGTGCGCAATCGGGCGCAGCGGTCGGCCGCCCCGACGGGTACAGCCACGACGATCCGCCGGGCATGTCCCTGCCGCACCGCCAGCACCGCCGCTCGCATCGTGGCGCCGGTGGCGAGTCCGTCGTCCACGAGAATCACGTCACGTCCCGCCACGTCGAGTGGTGGGCGTTCGCCGCGATACCGCCGGCGACGGCGCAGCAACTCGGTGTACTCGCGCCGAATGACCCGATCCAGCAGCAGCGCGGCCGCCGGTTCGCGCTGGAGGAGGTCGTAGTCCACGACCTGGGCAACCTCGCCGTTCAGCGCCGCGATCGCGCCCATGGCCACTTCCTCGTTCCCGGGCAGCCCGAGCTTGCGCACCGGCAGGACGTCCAGCGGGGCGGCGAGCAGCGTGGCCACTTCGAAGGCCACCGGTACCCCCCCGCGTGGCAAGCCGAGCACGAGTAACGTGTGTGGGGCGGGTGAGGCATCGGCGACCGTTGCCACCATCACGGCCAGCTGGCGGCCGGCATCGCGTCGATCACGGAACACGTGGGCGGACATGCGCGCATCCTCCATGGAGCAGTACGATGTCCGATCAAATTGGCCATGGCCGGCGCGACGCGCCTTCCCGTTTGTCCGACATGGTGTCGGTTTTCGTCCGATGGTTCGGGCGCGCGGGGTTCCCCCGACAGTCCGAATGATGTCGAACCGATCGGATGACGCTCGCCAGCGAGCGGCCCCCCGGAACGTGCGCGAGCACGGCTCGGGGGGCCGCTTCGTGCGCGCCACTCTCGACGTCGCTGGCGTTCAGGAGACGGCGAAACGCTCCGCCATGCGGGCGATCGCCCACGCCGCCTGCTCGCGCACGATCTCGTGCTCGTGCTCGCGCATCGCCTCCAGCACGGCGAGATCCTCGTCGGAGCTGATGTTGCCCAGCACCACGCGCGCGTTGCGCTACGGCACTCGGATCGCACCACCCAGACTCGCGCCGCAACGCGCTTCTCTTGACGATACCGCACCCGCGCGACAAGCTCAGCGCCGAGGCCTGAGAGACTTCCCTTGCCGGTGAGGTGCAGATGCCGCTGTCGCCGACCTCATTGACGGCATGGTCCGTCTCGTCCGAACGCTGGAGTACGCTGGGAACGATCGCGTCCGAGCACCGGCTGGTGCGCGTGCTGCTGCTGGTGCTTGGTCTTCTGGGGCCATTGAACCTGCCGTTCTCAGTTCCTCCGCTTGGCCGCGACGCCAGTCCGGGATGGTTCGCCGCCTCTGCCATACCGAGCCCATACGCATTGGAGTCGGCGACAGGCACGAGTGCACCTCTTCGGATCACTCGGGTGTCCCGTCGCGCGCGTCAGGCAGGGGTGCTCCCCGGCGACGTGCTCCTGGCCGTCAACGGAGTACCTGTCACGCTCGCCACGCTGGCCGAACACCGTGCGCGCGCCGTAGGCAACCTCGTCACGCTCGATCTTCAGCGGCGCGCCGACAGCGTGCGGGTGCGCGTGCAAGTGGACGCCGCCACGATCGGATATCGGGTCTACACTACATATGTACTCTTGCTGACCTGCCTGAGCTGGCTGGTCGGCATGGCGCTCATTGCTTCACGAGGCTCCACCGGCTACGGGTTGCTGACGGGGACGGCGCTGCTGCTGATTCCTCCCATTGGATTCTCGAGCGGCGTTCCCGGGGCGGGGCTGCTCCTGACCTCGGTACGCTGGTTGTGGCACATGGAGGCGTCCGCCTTTCGCCTGTTTGTGCCTGCACTGCTGCTCCACGCGTTGGCCGTCGCCGCTCGGCGCCCGACGTGGTGCTCGCCTCGACTCTGGGTGGGCGTGTACACCCTGCTCGGCGCCCTGCTGCTGCTCGTGACGGATCTCGGTCGGGATCCGCTGGCGTGGGCCCGGCCGGGGATCCTCCGGGATCTCCGCATGCTCGTGGGGTTTCTGCTGGAAACCGTAACGGCGCTCAGCGCCGCGTACATGTTCCTGCGATCGGAGGTGTCGCAGGGTGTCACCATGCGCATCGTGTACGGCGCCATCGCCGCCGTGATGAGCTCGGCATCGCTCTTCTCCTCGACAACCCTGATGTTCGGCCCATGGCCGGGAGAGGAGTTCGTCTCGGGGGTCAACTCCGTTGCCACGCTCTTCCTGCCACTGGCGCTCGCCCTTCACTTCTTCTCGCCCGAGCGCCTGGATGATCGCGTTCGCAACGCGCCCGCCCTCGCGACATGGGGCTTTGCCGTCATTCTGTCGGCGGTACATGGGCTGGTCATCTTTGCGTCCGTCGCTGTCGTGCTCAATGGCTCCGGCCAGGATCTTGGTGGCAACGAGTGGCTGCTGTTCTCGACCGTGGTCGCCGCGACCCTGCTCCCGGCACCGGCGTTCCGATGGCTGCGTGCCACCGTCGATCGGCGGCTGATGTCCCGCTGGGTGCGGGCCGAGTCCAATGCGCAGGAGTTCGTGTACGAACTCAGCCAGGAACTCGATTCCACCCGCATCGCACGGCGCATCGAGGAAGAGATTCCCGCGCTGCTCGATGTCTCGTCGGCCGAGCTGTTCCTGGTCGGCGAACCAGGTCATCCCATCTCCGCGACCGCTCAGCATGGGGCTGGGACCGATGTACAGTTCGTCTCCGTAAGCGAACTCGAGGCGATGCGCGCAGCCGACACGCAGGAGGGCGTCACCGTGTTCCCGGTCTGGGGACTGGACGGCGTGCCGATCGCTGTGCTGCGCATTGGCGCCCGCACGGACGGCCGTCCCATCGATCTTCCGGCGCGAGTGCTCATTACGACCATTCGTCAGGGGGTAGGCGCCGCCCTGGCGGCTGCCAAGGCGCATATCGATTTGCGTCGCGCGGGACAGGAACTCGCGACGGCTGAACGCATCGCCGCCGTCGGTTCGCTTTCCGGTGGACTCGCGCACGAGATCAAGAATCCGCTGGCGGGGCTCAAGATGGGCGTGTACGTGCTGCGCCGGGACGGTGTTGACCCCGTGAAGCTGCAGCGGCTCGAACGCGACGTGGGTCGTATCGATGACCTGGTATCCGGCCTGTTACGCTTCACCAGTGACCGAGCCGATCACGGCGACGAAGTCCGTCTGGTCGATCTGCGACTCGTGGCCGCCGCGTGTGTCCGCGAACTGCGGGCCGGTGCCGAGGACCGCAGCATCGAGGTGATCGAGGAGTACCCGGAGGAGGTCGTACTGCAGCGGGGAGCGCTCCTGCAGTTTCGCCTGATCCTCACGAATCTCCTCTCCAACGCGGTCGAAAGCATCAGGGCGGTTGGCCGCGTGGTGCTGACGCTCCGTACGGAGAGTGACGTCGTGACACTGACGGTGAGTGACACGGGGTCGGGCATTCCGCCCGGTATTGTGCAACGCGTGTTCGACCTGCATTTCACCACGAAGCAGAGCGGCACGGGCATCGGCTTGGCGCTCGTGCGCCGCGAGGTGGAACGGCTCGGGGGGTACGTCGAGGTCGTTGAGACATCCACTCGCGGGACGACGCTGCGCGTTTCACTGCCTCGCAGTACGGAGGCACTGGTCTACGAGGAAACGGTTCCCCATGACGAAGCCGCTGTTCCTGATCATCGATGATGAGCGAAACTTCAGTGAGTTCCTGAAGGAGGCGCTGGAGGGGGAAGGATACGAGGTGGCGCTGGCTGGCACGGCCAGGGCGGGCCTTGAGCTGGCGCGGAAATCCCTTCCCCGTGTCGTGCTTCTCGACCAGAACCTCCCTGATCAGCAGGGGTTGGCACTGTTGCCCGAGTTCCAGCGGCTGGCATCCGTTCCGGTCGTGATCGTGATAACGGCGCATGCGGAGGTCGGCTATGCCGTGACGGCGCTCAAGGCCGGCGCATTTCATTACCTGCCGAAGCCGTTCGCCTTCGATGATCTGCTGGCCGTGCTGGCACAGGCTGCGATCACCAATGACCTCCTGTCGCCGACGTCGAGCAATGCGGCCATGCAGTCGATCATCGGCACATCGGCCGCCGTGCACGAACTCCGGCGTCAGCTGGTGCGCATCGCGGCCAGTCCTGTTCCTGCGGTTCTGCTCGAGGGCGAATCCGGCACGGGCAAGGAGCTGGCCGCGCGGGCCATCCACGACGCGAGCGCGCGGCGGAGCGCGCCCTTCGTGGCGGTCAACTGTGCGGCGTTGTCCGAGACGCTGCTGATGAGCGAGCTGTTCGGACACGAGCGTGGGTCGTTCACGGACGCCCGTCAGCAGAAGAAGGGCGTCTTCGAGCTTGCCCACGGCGGGACGCTGCTGCTCGACGAAGTGAGCGAGATGGGGGTGCGTGCGCAGGCAGCGCTGCTGCGTGCGCTGGAACAACGTAGCTTCACCCGAGTCGGTGGGCAGAGTGAAATCAAGGTCGATGTGCGCGTGATTGCCGCCTCCAATCGCGATATGCGTCAACTGGTCTCCACAGGACAGTTTCGCATCGATTTGTATCACCGGCTGAATGTGGTGCGCGTGATGCTGCCGTCACTCCGGGAACGTACGGTGGACATTCCGCTGATCGCGGAGCATCTCTCGCGCTCCATCGCGCTGAGTTACGGCGAGTCGGTTCGGCCTGTGACACCGGCGGCCGTCGCGGCCCTCGAGGGGTACGAATGGCCGGGAAACATCCGGGAGCTTCGCAATGTGATCGAGCGTGCCTATGTGATCAGCGGTGGTCCGCAAGTGGAGCTGCGGGACCTTCCGGATGAGTTGCACCCTGTGCCCGCTGCCATCCAGACCGGCGATGTAGCCGTCCGGAGCGCGGAGTCGGGCCGCTTTCAGGATGCGAAGCGCGAGGTCGTGGAGCACTTCGAACGCGGCTACCTGCTGGAGGCGCTGCGGAAGGCTGGTGGGAACGTGACGATTGCCGCCGAGCGCGCAGGGGTGCTCCGGCAGGTCTTTCAGCGCATGCTGCTGCGCCATGGCATCACCCCCACGGACTTCCGCGATTCCACCAGCACACGCGTGCGTCACCCCGAATGACTTCCCGGTACTGCACCAGAAAAGGTGCGGTGACTGGCGCACAATAGGTGCGATACGGATCGCGGCATAATGGGTGGCGATGGCAGAGGGCCAGCCTGTCGAATGCCACCAACTCTCGGCGCATCAACGGCTTGCGCGGCTGACCCGGGGGAGGCAAGGGCGGCGGACGGGACTGGCACGTCGTGTGCCTTCGAGGTGAGTGCACGCTTCCGCCCACCGCCATCCCCGCGAGGTTCCCCGTGCGAGTCCCGAGCGCGACTGCCGCCACCCTGTGCTTCACGCTCTGGCAGGCGGGTGCCACACTCGGTGCGCAGGCTCCAACGCGCGCCGCCGCGATGATGACGCCGCTCACGGCAGACCAGATCCAGTCGGTCACCTCCATGATTGCCGGTCGCGACGCCCCGATGTGGCATCCGGACGGAACGCGACTGGCGTTCCTCGGCAGCATGGGCGGGCCGATCGGCCTCTGGGAAGTGGATCGCGATGGGGGCCTGCCGCGCCAGCTGATCGCCGACCTGTCGCTCACCGGTGTCGGGTCGACGGCCTCGCAGAACCCGCGCTGGTCACCCGCGGGTGACGTCGTGGCCTATGTCTCGAGCAAGGGGGGCGCGCCGGAAATCTGGCTCTGGTCGGCGCAGACCCGGCGCGACATACCCCTGACATCGCTCGGCGGCCGCATCAACTCGATGAACTGGTCACCAGATGGCCGCCGGATGGCGTTCGCCGCCGATCGCTACGGGAGTGAGGACATCTACGTCGTGGAGCTGTCGTCGGGTGCCGTGACGCGCCTGACGAGTCATGCCGGCCATGAAGTGTTCCCTACCTGGACGCCCGACGGACGGTTCGTGCTCTTCGATCGCCTGGACGATCGCTGGATCGATCACGAGGTGATGGCCGTGCCGGTGGACGGGTCGTCAGCACCGCGGCTGATCGTTCGTGATACGGGCTTCTTCGACTATCGGGGCGGTGTGGCGTTCGGCTACGCCGACGTGGCACCGGACGGCAAGCGCGTCCTGTTTCGGTCGCAGCGCAGCGGCTGGCTCAACTACTGGACGGTTCCGTTGGCCGGCGGCACACCAACGCCAGTCGCTCCCGAGCAGGCCGAGCAGAGCGAGGCCAGCTGGTCGCCCGATGGCCGGCAGCTGGCCTTCGTCTCCAACCGGAACGGGACGCTGCGCCTGTTCGTGGTCAGCAGCGACGGCGGCCCGCCGCGCGCGCTCGTCTCGCCAACGGATGGGGTGGTGTCGAAACCCGTCTGGTCGCCCGACGGCACCCGCATCAGCTACATGATGGGCACGACGACCGCGGCGGCCGACCTCTTCATCGTGGAGGTCGCCAGCGGGCGGAGCACACAGGTCACCCACTCGATGCCGGCCGCGATCTCTCCGGGCGCGCTGATCACGCCGCGCAAGGTCACGTATCCGAGCACCGACGGCTTCACCATCAACGCGTACCTGTATGAACCGCGCGGGGTGCGCCAGGGCGAGCGCGTCCCCGCCCTCGTGTGGGTGCATGGTGGTCCCACCTCGCAATTCATGGACACGTACCAGGCACAGGTGCAGTTCTTCGCGCAACGCGGGTACGCCGTGCTGCTGCCCAACATCCGGGGAAGCTCCGGATACGGACGTGCCTTCGAGGATGCCAACAACGGCTGCTGGGGACACTGTGACCTGAAAGACATCGTGGCCGGCGCCGAGTATCTCAAGTCCCTGCCGTATGTGAACGGCGGCAAGCTCGGCATACATGGCGTCAGCTATGGCGGATGCATGACCATGTCGGCCATCGTGAACGCGCCAGGGCTGTTCCAGGCAGCGATCCCGGAGTCGGGCTACGGCGACTGGGTGAAGTTCCACGAGTGGAACGACGAGCTGCAGCACACCAAACTGCTGGCGTACGAGTTCGGCGCATTCCCCGATAGCGCCGCCGTGTACCGGCGCAACTCGCCCATCTACAACGTACGCCGCGTAACCACGCCGACCTACCTCATGCACGGCGAGGGCGCGCGCACGCCGTGGCGGCCAGGGCAGGCCAGCGTGCCGGCCTCACTCGACTTCGCGCGGGCACTCGACGCGGAATACAAGATCTTCCGCTACAAGGCCTACCCTGGCGAAACGTACTACGTCACGTCCCGCGCCAATGTCCGTGAGAAGCTCGGGGACATGCTCGGCTTCTTCGATCAGTTCCTGAAGGACAACGTCTCCGACGCGCCATCAGCGTCTTCACGCTCACGGGAGTGACAGGCATGCAGACCATCGGTGTTGATGACCGGGTGCGGCGGTCGGTGGGAAGGGCGCCCCGAGCCCTGCTCGGTGCGCTCACCGCGCTCATGGCGGTGACGGGCGTGACGCCCGCCCGTGTGACTGCTCAGGCCGGGGGGCGCTTCGCGGTACGCTTTCCCGCATCGCTCAATGCTGCTCCCATTACGGGTCGTCTGTTCGTGGCACTCTATCAGCGGAACGACGTCGAGCCACGCATCGCGGCGTATCAGTCCGCGCGCACGCGAATCGGCCGCGTGCCGTTCTTCGCGATCGATGTCGAGCAGCAGGCGCCGGGCACGTGGGCCATGCTGAACGACAATGCCGTGGGATACCCCTATTGGAGCATCCGCGACATCCCCCCCGGTGACTACTATGCGCAGGCCGTCCTCAA
>Ga0315900_10001475_pt1 | contig 37536 bp, 33 predicted proteins | sample LakEriMetagenome_FD_203521 | JGI IMG/M metagenome (GOLD analysis project Ga0315900, IMG submission 203521) | Freshwater fungal communities from buoy surface, Lake Erie, Ohio, United States - Buoy 12 MA114 | ecosystem: Environmental > Aquatic > Freshwater > Lake > Lake biofilm | place: USA: Lake...
TCACCAGCAGCCGGTCCAAGGGGTCGCGATCGGCCAAGGTTGCCGCCACCGCCGGGCTGAGGCGCTCCGGCTCCGACAGCCACCAACGCAGCATGTGGGTGTCGAGCAGCAGACGCGGCAGGCTCATGCCCCGGGGAACAGCCCCCCTCTCCAACAACTCCAGCTCGGGCGGCGGCAGGGGTTCAACCAGCCGCTCGGGCGGCGGCAGGGGCATCTGTTCCCGCAAGACCCCGCTGCGGCGCCAGCCGGCCTGGCCCACCAGGGCACCATCCTGGCCATCGGGCTTCCGAGCTTCCGCCGAACAGGTTCCCCTGCTCTTCCAGCCCCAGCCAGAGCCGAGCCACCCGTGCGACCTGAGCTCTTGCCTGGGGCAGGTGACAAACCAGTCCACCACCACCACGATGCAGCCCCCGTGCGCTCTGGCTAGAACAGGGGTGAAAGCCGTAGACTTCCCTCTTGATCCGCCATCGCCACTCAGCCGTACTGATCGGAGCCATGGCTGCCCTTGGAGCCAGTGGCTTCGATGCTGACGCCCTGCGGGCTGCTGAGCAGCCCGAGCCGGCGGTGTTGTCCACACCGGTGGCGCAGCCCACCGTTCTCGTGGCTCAGGCCGCCGTGCCGGCACCGGCGCCCTACCAACAGGGCAAAGGCTTCTACGCCACGATTGGGCTCGGCGCCCAGCGGCCCCAGGCCTTGGACTTCAACAGCGACATCTATGGCCTGAGCCGCCGGCCCTCCGGCCGCATCGGCGGCGGCGGCGGCGGGTTTTCCGGCGATCTGGGCATCGGTTACGACTTCGGAGCGATCCGCACGGAGCTCACCTACGGTTCCACCCAGGTCACCTACGGCGGTGGTGGCAACGCCTGGGATACACCCCCGTCTCTGCTTCGTTCGACTGTGGACAACGATGGCACCAACAGCTATCTGAAGCACGATCTGCTGGTGAGTGCCTACTGGGATTTCGCAACGGGCTCGCGCTGGACGCCCTACCTGGGTGGTGGCATCGGCTGGACCCATCTGAATACTCCCGACATCCCTGGCAGCAGTGGAGGCGGAAGGAACCTGTTCGGCTACCAGGCCAAGCTGGGCTTGAGCCACGGGGTGAGTGAGAGCGTGGACGTGTATGTGGAGGGGGTGTATCAGGGAACCCCTGGCTTCAGAGGCTCCAGCCCGTTTGGCAGCACCGATTATGGTTCTTTCAACAGCTGGGGCGCCAAGCTCGGCGCCCGCTTCCGCTTCGGCGGCGCACGCTAAGCGTTTGCTGTTGTCGACCCCGCACCGCGGGTTGAGCCCAGGCCTGCGCCGCAGCTCACCGCGCCGGGGATCTCTCAGGCTCCCGTGCCAGAGCCGATCCGCCGGACTGCGGTAGCGGACTCGGTCAACCAGGGGGGCACCAGCTCACCTCCCCCAACCCCCGTGACGGTGGACGACTTCAATCCCCCGGCCGGTGATGGCGAGGGCAAGCCGGCCACCCACGGCACGGGTGCTGGCCCCACCCGGCCGGCTGGTGCTGCTGCGCCGACGCTCCCGGCCCCTGCTGGAGCGGCCAGGCAGGGCCCTGAGGCCCCCTGCCGGCCCATCTCGGGTGGGATGGGCCAGTCTGGAAACCGGCACATTTGCAGCGGGGTCCACGGCGCCAACTCCTGGTATGATTTGCTTTAACTGCATGTAGGGGCTCAACGATGGCTTTTCTTGCGCGTAGCGGTTGTCTTTGGCTTATGGGTGCGAGCTGCGGAATCGTCCTCACCTTGGGAGTGGCTGACCCTGCTGAAGCAATAACGTATAACTTTGAAAAAGTTACATTTTCCTATGATCCGGATGGAGCTGGCTCAACAATTAAGGGCAGTTTTGACTATAACGGAACAGCACCCTCTCTCCTTCCAGGTCAAACTGTTGCTGTAGATTTTGCAGGAACCACGCCCGCGGATGTGACATTTACTTCTGCTAACACCAATGTTATCTATCCTGCAACTGATACAAACCCAAACACACTTGCATTTGCGATTGCCCCTACCAATACGACTTTTCTATTTCTTAACCTCAGCGGACCTTTGTTGACCACGCCCAATACACCGATAAATTTGACAGGAGGGTATTGGTGCCCATCTGGTGATCTTGCCTCTAATTGTTTCGCCAACCGACGTCGATTTACTTCAATATCTGGCACAGTACGATCTGTGCCTTCTCCCGCGTCTGCAGCTGTATTGGCGCCTCTAATGGCTTTGGCTCTCTATCGCAAACGCTTCAGCAAACTTGCGACCTGAGTACCGGTAAAAAATCTCCACATCGAGTTTATCTGCAATCCAATTATTTCGTGCCGCCGGTCTTCGCTTTCCCCTGCACGATCCGCTCGCTCTCCTTGCTCACCGTTCACAGCGGGATAGCCACGTCTGAGCCCTTGGTTGCAGGTGGTTCGTTACATTCAAGCTTCTCGCCGGGTTATTGCAACCAGCCATGCACCGCCTTAATGCGCTTCTGGGCGTGGTTAAGCATGTCCGTTCTTGCAGGGTTTTCACTGTATCGACGGCCAGGCCACTGGGAACGTTGCTTCACCAACGTCTGCACCAGCTCCAGCGCCAACACCTGCACGGCAGCGGGAACGCATTCCTTCACCGACAGCAACTCGACGACCAGAGCCAACCGTCTCTCGTTCGCTGATGACGATGCCGGCTCCGACGCGAGGCTCAAGTTGTCCGTCAACCTCGCCGCCGGTGGTTCCGTCACCCTGATTCCCCGAGCGCCTGGGAGCCGCTGAGGTTTTTTTGCTGGCGTTCTGCTGTCACCACCTCGCAGGCCTCCGCGTGTGGTACCGCCCTCGTGGGCTTCTCCGCGCACGCAGGCCTCCCGCTTCCTTCGTCTCTACACCCGAAGATCCTGGTTGCGCGTTCCAGCTTGATCCATCTGCCCAGGCGCTAGCGGGGGCTTTCCGCCTACCGCTTACCGGTGATGGCAGGGTCGAGAGCCCCATCCGCTGACGTGCGCACCACCTTGCCCGCCGGCAGGTGGCGCTCCAGCAGGCGCCAGTAGGCGTCCGTGATCCGCTCGGCTGAAGCCCGACGCTCCAGAAGCAACCGCGCCGCCTGGCCGCGGCGCTCCAGCTCCTGCGGGCTGGCCTTGAGCTGCAGGATCCAGTCGGCCAGGCCTTCGGCGTCGCCATTGGCGAACCAGGAGCCACAGCCGCTCTCCTGCACGAGCTGCTGCAGCTCCGAACCCGGCGGCGTGATCGCCGCGATCGGCGTTCCCGCCGCCAGGTGGCCATAGAGCTTGCTGGGTGCCACCAGCCCCTCGGCCTCGATGCCCAGGCTCACCACCGCCAGATCGCCGGCGGTGAGCGAATAGGGCAGCACCTCCGCGTCCTGGTAGGGCAGGAAGCGGCAGTTGCTCAGGCCCCAGTCCTTCACCAGATCCAGCAGCCGCTGGTGCTGGGGGCCCTGGCCGATGAACAGGAAGCGCACATCCTGGTGGCGGCGCAGCAGCAACGCCGCCGCCAGCAGCGTCACCAGGTCGTGGCAGCGGCCCTGGTTGCCGGAATAGAGCACCGTGAAGCCGCTCTCCAGCCCGTGGCGATGCACGAACCAGTTGTCGGCCTTGGCCAGCGGCCGGATCGCTTCCTGGTCGGCCCAGCTCGGGATCACCGACAGCTTCTCGCCCACCTGCGGAGTGAAGCGGCGCACCCGCTTCGCCATCGGATCGCTCAGCACGATCACCTCCTCGGCATCGGCGAACATCCAGCGGTTCAGCTGGCGCCACAGCCGCGTGAGCCAGTGGCGTTCCCCCAGCACCTGCAGCTCCACCAGCACGTCGGGGTAGAGGTCGTAGAGCAGCACCAGGTAGGGGGTGCGGGTGAGGCGGTGCAGCAGCCAGCCCACCACCGGCAGGTACGGCGGCTCGGTGGTGTAAAGGATCAGGTCGCCGCGGCGGGCATAGCGCAGCAGCCGCAGGCTGATGCGCAGGCAGAACAGCAGGCCGTTCACCGCCCGGCCCCGGATCCGCATCGGCCACAGCCGCGAGGCGCGGGTGCGGCGGATGCAGCGGGTGGGCTCGAACTCGATCCGCGCGGCCCGCGCCTGGCGGAAGGCGTAGGCCGGCTGGCCGGTGAGCACCTGCACCGGCATGCCCCGTCCCGCCAGCCGGCGGGTGAGATCATCGAGCAACTGGCCGGTGGCGGCGTAATCGGGCGGGAAGAACTGGCTCACCACAGTGACCCGCACCTCCTGGCTGCGGTTGGCGCGCCAGCGCCAGCGGTCGCCGAGGTGGCGCCAGAGGCGACGGGGCAGCGGGGCCTGCGCAGCCACGGCAGCCCCGGGCGTCGCGTTGAGTTCGGACACCATGGAATTCGCCTACCCCAACTTTACTGTTGCTGCTCTGAAGCTCGTTGGCGCAACGGTGGCGACAGATGCGCTCCATTCCGCGAACCGCGCCACCCCCTTACGCTCCGGCATCTGCGGCCGGAGCCGCTCCAGGCCTCCAGCAGTGCTGCGTCGGTGGCGGTGGCCGGCACGACCCGCCCGGTTGCAGCGGCAGCCACGGCTTCTCGGCCGTGCGGCCCAGGGCCTGCTCGAGCACCTCGATGCAGGCGAGCAGCGGCGTGGGGGTGGCTTGGCCGATGCTGAACAGCCGCTGCCGCGCCCCGCTCACCGCCGGATCGGGGGCCTGGGGCGCGAAGGCGGGATCCGGCGTGGCCGGCCTCTGGAGCACACCGATCAGCCTCTGCATGATGTCGTCGACATCGGTGGTCGATAGAGATGGATGGCATCGATGGTTGGCATCGGTGAAATCACCCACGATCTAACCATCGCTGGACATCGGGATCGGCATCCCCGCCAGCATCGCCTATCTGAACAGAATCAGGGCCATCTCGGGTCGGCCCCAGGGGCCCTGCACCTTCAAGAAGCACAGCCCCGTGCCCACAGGCTGTGGAGATGGCTGCGGATGAAGGCCATCCTGCACGCGTGATCGGGCACCAGGCTCAGCACCGCGTTGATTCCCTGGGGAGCCACCTGATTCAGGTAGCCATCCACCAGTGGCAGGAGATCCAGTGCCGGGCGATCTTCCAGCATCCAGAGAACTCGGACCGGTGAACTGGGCTGGCCGTGGCGCTTAACGGGTGTTGTTGAGGAGCTGAATCAGCGTCAGCATGTTGGTGAGGCCAGTGAGCGGCTGGGAGATCGCATTGATCGTATCCGAGGCCTTCGCCAGACTGTTGCGGTTCACCACCACGGTATCGCCATCGCGCAGGGGTGGATTCTTGGCGTTGGAGGCCCCCTGGCTCAGATCCAGGGCGAAGGAGCGGCGGGTGGCGGTGCCGTTGCGGTTGATCCGCACCAGCTCCACGCTGCCGCGGCTGGCCCGCCAGGCCTTGGTGCCCCCGGCCGCCAGCACCGCTTGCACCAGCGGCGTGTTGGCCGACAGGGTGACCGGGCCAGGACGCTCCACTTCCCCCACCACATTCACTCTGATCTCCTGGGGCGCCAGGGTGGTGGCCGAGAGCTCGATCGCCTCGGCCACCGGCTCCTCGGCCCGGGGCACCCGGATCGTGTCGCCGTCGAACAGCAGCGGATTCTGCAGCTGGTCGCCCTCCCGCAGCAAGGCCAGCAAATTGACGCTGGTGCGCTTGAACCGCGGCGCTGTGCCGTGCAGCCGGCGCTGCAGCACCACCTGGCTCAGGTCGGCATTGGCGGTGATGCCACCGGCCTTCTGGATCGCATCCACCAAGGCAGGCAGGCCGCTGATGCTGACCCTGGCATCGGTGTTGGAGGCCTCACTGGTGGTGAGCGTGTACAGGCCCGGCCGGGTCACCTCCCCCACCAGCGCCACCCGCAGGGGCCGCGGCCGCACCACCGTGAGCTGCAGGTCCGGCCGCAGCAACTGGCGCTGGTACAGCTTCTCCAACCACTGGGTGGCCTGGGAGAGGGTGAGTCCCGCAAGCTGGACATTGCCCAGCAGCGGCAGGGAGGCGGTGCCGTCGTTGAGGATCACCACAGGCCCGCTCAATTCCTTGGCCGCCAGGAACGTCAGTTCCAGGACATCACCGCCGCCCAGCAGATACGCATCCACCTGAAGGGCGGACGCCTCCGGATACGTTCTGGAAACGGCGGCGGTGGACCCGGCGGCGAGGCCAGGGGTTCGCGCGGGCGTTCCGGAGGCCAGGGGCGCTGCCTGGAGCGGGGATGCCACCAGGAGTGCCGCACCGAGCAGCAGGGGTGAAAGGGCGCGAGAGGGGAACATCTGGGGTGAATCTCTGGTTCCGACGGTGGTGGCGGGTGTGGCGGGAGTCGTGGGTGTGGCGGGAAGTTGGACGCGTTGTTCCAGCACCCTTCCGAGCTGGCGGTAGGGTAACGGCGGTTCCGCCCCTGCCCGGTTGCTCAGCCTCGTACCCAGATCCGGCGGAATGTCGCTGCTGGGCACGGGACCCGTCGACCAGCATCCCCCCGACCCCGTGCAGGTGGTCGACCTCGGGGCCAGCGAGCACGCCGCTGCCCTCCGTCTGAGCGAACTCTGGAGGGCCATCCTGGGCCGCCACCTGGTGCTGGCCGTGGCCGGCCGCGTGATCGCGGAACTGGCCCGCAACCGCACCAGCACCGACATCCCCAGCCTGGGCGAAGTGCTCTCCAGCCCCCTGGTCATGGCGCCGGTGGCCCGCTCGATCGGCGTGGAGGCCGATGAGCTGGCCAACACTCTCGAGCTGCAGGCTGGCAGCAGCAACGCCAGCCTCCAGGCCCTCAGGCGCTCCTCTCTCGACTACGCCCCTCCCCAGCGCCCGGAGCGCCTGGGCAGGGGCCTGCGCTTCCTCAACCGCCAGGAGCCCTGCTCCAGGTGAGGGTCACCGCCGTGCCGAGTGAACTGGCCAACGTCAGCACGGGCAACGGGGCCGCCACCTCCACCAGCGGCAGCCAGCAGGCCGACACGGTGGCCGTCACCCTGGCCAACACCGACACGTTCGAGCCGTTGCGCACCGTGGAGCAGCAGCTGGACGCGGGGGATACCGCCCTCACCCTCCACGCCACGCGGGCGGAGGCCCTGCGCCAGCAGATCGCCGGAATGGTCCGGCCGTTCCTGCGCCAACCCCAGCTGATCAAGCGGTACGAGGGATTGCAGCAGAACCTCAAGATGGCCCAGACCAACCTCAGCAACGCCCTCGCCACCTGTGACACCTTCCGCCGCTGCCGGCAGCGGCGGGGCACAGCGCCAGGCCCGCTGGCTCGACGGGAAGTCATGAGCTGGCCGCCTCGCCCCGCCCCTGCGCTTCGCGCGGCCCTCCTGCTCGCCGGGGTTCTGGGGCCCGCCGCCGCCCTCGCCAACCCGGCGGCGTCCACCCTCGTGTGGAAGCCGATCCCGCCGCTGCCGCCCCTTCCCGGCACGACCAGCCCCGGGGGGCTGATCTGGCAACCGGTGGAGCCGACCACGGCCACGGCCGCGGCCACGGCCCCTGGCCCCGGCACGCCGAGCGCCAGCCCCCCATCCCAGAGCCAGCTGGCCTGGACCCTGGTGCCGGTGGGGGAGGAGATCAACGCCACCCTGGCGATCGCGGCGGAACCCCCTGCCCTGCAGGTGAGCAGCTGCGACCCGGCCAGAAGCTGCGACCCGGGCGAGCGGCCCCACCCGATCGTCACCGTGGTGGAGGCAAGGCCCTTCAGCTTCAGCGACATGCCACCGCTGCTGCGACTCGGGCCCTCAGTGCCCACCGCCCTTCAGCTGGGGGAGGAGCAGAGCCAGTTCAGCTTCTTTCAGCTCTCCCCCTTCGCCAGCGGCCTGGCCAGCGGCACCGGCAACCAGAACTACGCCGCCCGCTTCGACGTGGGCCTCACGGATCGCCTCCAGTTCTCCGCCTTCTACTCCCAGGCCGACGATCCCCTCTCCGCACCGATTCGCGGCACCACGACGCCCCCTGGCAACTTCTGGGAGAGCTACGGCGGCGCCCTGCAGTGGAACCTGTTCAGCTCCGAGAGCAACAGCTGGCGGCTCGCCCTCAGCGGCTCCATCGAGGGCTGGAACGTGGGCAGCGGCGGTTGCGATGCCTTTCAGTGCAGGGGCCAGGACAACGTGAGTCCCAACATCTTCAACAGCTCCGGCCAGCGGGTGTTCAGCCGCAACCTGGTGGGCGCCCTCGCCCTGCCGTTCACCTGGCAGCCCAGCCCCCGGTGGGCCTTCAGTCTCACGCCGGGGGTGAACTTCCTGCCCGCCAGCCAGGGGGCTGGCCAGGGCGGCAGCGGCCGTTTCTACGGCACCAGCCTCACCCTGGCCGGTGGCGCCAGCTGGCGACCGATCCCCGCCATCACCCTGTTCGGCTCCGGTCTGCTGCCCCTGGGCCCCGGCACCAACAGCTTCGACGGCAACCTCACCTTCTCGCGGGTGCCGATCCTCAGCGCCGGCCTGAACTGGGCCCTCAACCCCCGCATCGCCATCGAGGGCACCCTCACCAACGGCTGGGGCGCCACCCCGGCCACGGCGCTGCTCGCCCTCCCCTCCGACAACCGCCTGGGCTACTCCGCCCGCTTCGTGCTCACCCCCGACGCGCCGGACACGCCCCAGCCGGCGATGACAGCCCGCCAGCGCGCCCTGGCCACCGGCGGCCTCACGGTCAACACGGCCCTGGTGCCCCCCGATGGCACCACCAGCGTCTGGGCCAACGCCGACAGCTCCGGCAACCTGTTCGGCTACATCGGCTATTCCGTTTCCAACATCTTCCAGCTCGACCTGTTCAGGGCCGGGGTGTTCAACAACGTGAGCCCGGAGAACGAACTCACCCGCGCCTTCACCACCGACGACGGCTGGAACTGGCGCGTGGGCGGCAAGGCGGTGGCCTTCAGCCAGCTGCGCGGCGCTCCCCTCAGCGGCGCCGGTCGCATCAGCCTCGGCCGCAACAACGACCCGGACAGCTTCCAGGGCTACGTGTTCGCCGAAACGATCAACACCTGGGAGGCCACCCCCTGGCTCGCCTTCAACCTCAACCCCAAGCTGGTGTGGAGCGGCGTCAGCACCCCCTGGGGCGTGGGTCTGAGCGCCAACGTGCAGCTGGGGCGCCGCTTCCAGCTGATCCCGGAGGTCAACCTGGTGGGGTCCGATCTCAATGCCAGCAACGCCACCCTGGCCCTGCGCTGGCTGGCCAGCGCCAGCGCCAGCGCCGACGTCTACGTGAGCAACGCGGCCGGCCTGCTGGAGCTGGGCCAACTGCTGCGCAGCGACCAGGCCAGGGTGGGAGTCCGTCTCACCCTCAGCTTCTGAGCGTGGAGATTCTGCGCCCCCAGCCAGCCCCGCCGATGGTGGCGCGGCGCCGCCTCGTCTGCGCCGGCGGCCTGGCTCTGGCCCTGCTGCTGGCACCGACCCCGCTGCCGGCACCGGCCGGACTGCCGCCGCCGGCCGCCGCCAACTCCCAGCCCGTGCTGCGGGGCGCCCGGGGCCAGTACGTGGCCAGCGTGCTCGTGCCCGTGTCCCTGGGGCGGGCCTGGAGCGTGGTCACCGGCTACGAGGCCCTGGCGGGGCAGCTGCCGGACATCAAGGAATCGCGGGTGGTGCGGCGCAGCGGGCCCAGGCTCGAGCTGGCCCAGACCTATCAGGCCCCCTACACGTTCGGACTCAAGATCCGGGCCCTGCTGGACGTGGTGGAGGCGAGCCCCCGCCAGATCAGCTACAGCCTGATCCAGGGCGAGCGGCTGCGGGCCCTGCGGGGCAGCTGGACCCTTACCCCCACCGCCGGCGGCGTGCTGGTGACGCACCGGATCCAGATGGACGCCGAGGTGCCGGCCATCCTGCGCCGCAGCCACGAAGAGCTGTTCGAAGCCAACCTGCGCCAGACGATGCTGGCGGTGCGCCGGCTGATGACGGCCAACTGAGCTGGGCTGGGCTGGGCTGGGCTGAGTCGGGCTGAGCCGGGCTGAGCTGGGCTGAGTCGCGCGGTCCGGTCTGGGCTGCTGGCGTTCAGGGCTGACCCGCCACCGGCTCGATCGCCTCCACCGCCGGACCCCCCTGGGCGGGGCTGGCCAGCACCCGGTACACGACCCCGCGCCACTCCACCCGCCGCCCCCGCCAGGCCCGCCAGGTGGCCAGGCCGTGCACGGCGATGCTCAGGGGGATGCCACGGCACCAGTCCCAGGCCCGTCGCGGCGCCGGGCGCCGATCGCCCGCCTGGCCCAGGGGCACCAGGGCTCGAGCCGCCACGGCTTCGATCGCCAGCAGCAGCAGCACGCACCCCAGGCCGTAGGCCAGCAGCGCGGCCGCCAGCAGCGCGCTGGCCGCAGCCTGGCCCAGGGCCGCGGCCAGCGCCAGCAGCACCAGGGCCGCCAGCAGCAGCAGGCTGGTGCCGGCGCCGTGCAGGGCCACCAGGGGCCAGCCCGGATGGTGCAGCCGGGCCGTGAGCAGCTGGCGGGCGATCCAGCGGCCCAGGGGCGCCAGCGCCGGGCCGGCATCCCGATCCACGGCCAGCAGCTCCGGCCGGAACTCGTAGCGCCAGCCCAGCTGGCGCAGGGGCCGGGCCAGGGCCGTGTCCTCGCAGAGGCTGGAGCGCAGCAGGGCCCGCCAGGGGCCCGCGTCGATCACCTGGCGCCGCACCGCCAGGGAACCGCCCCAGGCGATGCCCAGCAGGGTCATCAGCACCAGGGCCGCGGCGTTCCAGCAGGCCCGCACCCGGCCCGTGAGCCGGCCCGCGGCGGGCACATACCAGCGGTTGCCCGACACGGCGCCGATGCCCGGCCGCCAGCAGGCGCGGGCCAGGGCCGCGAGCCAGTCGTCGGCCACCACGGCATCGGCATCCACCAGGGCCACCAGCTCGGTGGCCGGATCCAGCGCCCCGAAGGCCTGGTGGAGGGCGGCACACTTGCGGGACCCGCGGCGGGGGCTGGAGGCGAGGGGCGCGATCCGGGCCTGGAGCCAGCGGGCCGGCGCCGCACCGGCCTCCAGCCGGGCCACCAGCGCCTCGGCCAGGGGCCAGGCCGGATCCTGGCGGGAATCCAGCACCAGCTGCAGCCGCCACTCGCCGGGGTAGCGCTGGCGCGCCAGGGCCATCAGCACCGCCGGCAGGGTGGGATCGGCCCCCCGCAGACAGAGCACCACCTCCGCCACCGGCCAGCCGCCCTCCGGTTCGGCGGGCCATCGCTGACGCTGCCGCAGCCGCCGCTCCACCACCAGGGTGAAGGCGACCACGAGCAGGGCCTGGATCCCCAGGGCGAGCAGCAGCGCCGCCGCCAGGGCCTGGGCCGCCGCCAGGGCCATCAGGACTGCGGGGCCGGAGGGTCTGGCAGCAGCTCCCGTCCATAGGGCCCCAGCAGGTCTTCGAAGCTCGGACAGCGCACCCCCAGCGGCTCCAGGGCCGCCACGGTGGCCCTGGCGCTGGGCCTGGCCCGGACCCCCAGCTGGTTGCGCTCGGGATAGGTGAGCTGATCGTCGCCCCAGCGGCGCAGGAAGAAGGCGCGAAGGGGATGGAGGGGGTTGGCGGGATCGGCCTCGATCGCCTCCAGCCAGCGGTCCATCGGCACCAGCTCCAGGCGGGTGCCGGCGGCGATCAGCCGCGTGAGCAGATCGGCCAACATCGCCGGCTGAGGGTGGTGCAGGTGGAAGCAGCGGCCCGTCGCCGCGGGGCTCCACGCCAGGGCCGTCACCGCGTCGGCCACGTAGTCCACCGGCACCAGGTCCAGGGGCCAGGGGACGGCAGGAGCCAGCCCCAGGGCCAGACAGCCCCGCAGCAGGCGATGCAGCAGGTCGTCCTGGTGCCAGGCGCCGCTGCGGGAGTGGCCGCCGATCAGCGGCGGGCGGTAGACCGTGACCGGCAGGCCGGCCCGACCCGCCTGGAGCACCAGCCGCTCGCTCACCCACTTGGTCTGGGAGTAGCCCAGCTGGATGCCCCGCCACTCCGGCAGGTCGTCGGTTTCCAGGATCTCCCGGTCGCGGCAGGCGTCGGCCTCGAACACCGCCACGCTGGAGATCAGCTGCAGCGGCAGGGGCCGATCCAGGGTGGCCAGCTCCAGGGCCGTGCGGGTGCCGCCCACATTGGCCGCCGCCAGCTGGCCGTAGCTGGCCATCTGGCTGAGCTGGGCACCGTTGTGGAGGATTCCCCCCAGCCCCTCGGCCAGGGCGGCGAAGGCCGCCGGATCCAGTCCGAAGCGGGGCTGGGCGAGATCGCCGGGCACCACCGTCAGCCGCGGGGCATCCTCCTCACGCCAGAGGTCGTAGCGGGCCAGGTTGGCGCGCAGGCGTTCCAGCCCCTCGGCGGGGGTGCCGCAGCGCACCAGGCAGCGCAGCTCCAGGTCGGGCCAGCGCCGCAGCTGCCCCGCCAGCAGATAGGCCCCCAGGAAGCCGGTGGCGCCGGTGAGCAGCACAGCCGCGCCGGGGGGCTCGACGGCCGGGCCGCACGGCCGGCGCCAGTCCGGCGCCAGCTGGGCCTGGGCCCCCAGGTCGAGGCCGCCGGCGAGGCCGCCATCCCCCGAAGCCTCCGCCGCCAGCTCCGCCGCCAGCAGGTCCGCCAGGGCATCCAGGCAGGGATCGCCGGCCAGGGCCTCCAGCTCCAGCCGCATCCCCAGATCGGCCTGCAGGCCGGCGGCGAACTCCACCGCCATCAGCGAATCCAGGCCCAGCTGGTACAGGGAGTCGGCCGGGTCGATCGTCTGGTCCTCCGCCAGGCCCATCACCTGGGCGAGCCGGCGCTGCAGCAGCTCCAGCACCAGCCTCCGCCGCTCGGCCGGCGCCACCGCCGCCAGCTGTCGCCGCAGGGCCGGGCCGGCATCACCGGCGTCGGCGTGCTCCGTGGCCCCGGGGGGGGCGAGCGGCGGTACCAGGGCCGCGAACAAGGGGCGCTGGCGGGGCGAGGCCTGGGCGGCGAGGCGGGCCCAGTCGTTGTCGAGCACGGCCACCACGCCGCCGCCGCCACGCCGCAGCAGGGCCTCCAGGGCGCCCAGGGCCGCCTCGGGATCCAGCACCCCCACGCCCATGGCCGCGAAGCGGCGCGTCAACCGGGGATCCGCCGCCATGCCGGCCCCGGCCCAGGGTCCCCACTGGATCGCCAGCCGCACCGGGCCGCTGGCGGCCACCCCTGGCGCGGCGGCGGCGGGCCCATCCGCCGCGTCCGTGGCCTGGCGGCAGAGGCCCTCAAGGGCGCCATTGGCGGCGCCGTAGGCGGCCTGGCCAGGGGAACCCAGCAGGGCCGCCAGGGAGGAGAAGGCCAGCAGGAAGTCGAGGCGGCCGAGGGCCGCCGGGCCGGCGGCAGCTGGGGAGACCGCCGAGCCTGAGGCCGGCGGTGAGACCTCCGCTGGCGAGGCCCGGGCGATGGCGGCCTCGATCCGCTGCCAGCCCGCCAGCTTCGGAGCCAGCACCGCCTCCAGCCGCTCGGGGGTCAGGCCGCCGATCAGGCCGTCATCGCGCACGCCGGCGGCGTGGATCACCCCTCGCAGGGGCCGTTCCGGCGGCAGAGCTGCGAGGGCCGCGGCCAGCCGCTCCTCGGCCAGGGCCGCCGCGGCCCCGGCAGCCCCCAGGTCGAGGGCGAGCCGGATGCAGCTCACCCCCCGCTCCGCCAGCTGCTCCAGCAGCAGCCGGCCCTGGGCGTCGGGGCGATCGGCGCTGCGGCCCACCAGCACCAGGGAGCGGGCCCCCTGGTCCGCCAGCCAGGGGAGCAGTCGCAGGCCGATGCCCCCCAGTGCGCCGCTCACGAGGTAGGTGGCGTCGGGCCGGATCCGCAGCGGCGCCGGGCGCTCGGGCTGGCGGATCACCACCTTGCCCACATGGCGGGCCTGGGCCATCAGCCGGAAGGCCTCCTGCGCCCGCGCGATCGGGAACACCCGCAGCGGCAGGGGCTGGACGTGGCCCGCGACCCGGTCGGCCAGCAGCTGCAGCAGCAGCTCCCGCAGCAGCGCCGGCTCGGCCGTCGCCACCTCCAGCAGGTCGAAGGGCAGGTAGCGGGCATCGGGCCGGCGCTCGGCGGCCTCGGCACGGCTCCAGATCTCGATCTTGCCCAGCTCCAGGAAGCGGCCGCCCGGGGCCAGGGCCCGGAAGCTGGCCTCCACCCAGGGGCCCTTGAGGCTGTTGAGCACCACATCGACGCCGCGGCCGTCGGTGTGGGCCAGCACCCGGTCGGCGAAGGCGAGGCTGCGGGAGTCGAACACCGCCTCCACCCCCTGCTCGAGCAGGGCAGCCTGCTTGGCGGCGCTGGCGGTGGCCAGGATCCGCGCCCCGCGTCGGCGCGCCACCTGCAGCGCCGCCTGACCGACGCCGCCGGCCGCCGCATGGATCAGCACCGTCTCTCCCGGCTGAAGCTGGGCCAGGGTGTCGAGCCCGTAGAGAGCGGTGAGGAAGGCCGTGCTCAGCCCCGCCGCCTCGCTGGCATCGAGGCCCTCGGGCAGGGGCGCGCACAGCTGGGCGCGGCAGGCCACGTGGCTGGCCAGGCTGCCCACCGCCAGGGCCGCCACCACCCGCTGGCCCAGGAGCGCCGGATCCACCCCCGGTCCCAGGGCCACCACCCGGCCGACACACTCGCCGCCGAAGGGCAGCCGGGCCCCCGTCTCCAGACCCAGCTGGGCTCCATAGGCCTCCAGCAGGCCAAGGGCGTTGAGCACGTCGCGGAAGTTGAGGCCGGTGGCCTCCACCGCCAGCTCCACCTCCCCGGGCAGCAGCGCGAAAGGCGCCAGGGGTTCCAGGGCCAGGGCCTCGAGCCGACCGGGATCGTGGCTCAGCAGCTGCAGCCGCTCGGCCGGCAGCCGCTCCAGGCGGGGCGCCGCCAGGTGGCCGTGCCGCCAGCGCAGGGCCGGTGCGCCCTGGAGCCGGGCCCAGAGCCCGGGCCATTCAGTGGGGCCGGGCTGCTCAGCGGCGCTGGCCGGCAGGTGCAGCCGGCCCCAGCCCTGCCCCGGCGACTCCAGGGCCAGGGTCCTTGCCAGGCCATCGAGGGCACCGGCGGCGGCGCCCTCACCCTCCAGCACCAGCCACACCGGCCGAGGCTCGGGGGCGGCCGCCAGGCCCTGAGCGATGGCCAGCAACCCCGCGCAGAGGCGACCCGGCTCCGCTGAAGCCAGCTCGGGCCACACCAGCACCGGCCCGGTTCCGGCGGGCAGCGGGGCGTCGAAGGGAAGGCGCCGGGGGACGCGGCCCAGCGGCTGGAGCCAGGCCTCGAAACCGAGGGCCTGGTGGGGGCCGGCGCCCACCAGCAGGGGGGCTTCGGGCGGCTGGGCCTCGGGCTCGGCCGCCTCGCCCGCCTCGCCCGCCTCGGCCGCCTCGCCGCCCTCGACCAGCGGCCACCAGACGCTGTGCAGCAGCCAGGTCTCAGGGCCGCGCCCGGGGTGGGTGGCGTCGCGCTGCGGCGCCGGGAACAGCCACTCCATCGCCTGGCGCGGCAGCCGCCGCAGCCGGAAGCCGCGAATCCAGCCCAGGGGGCGCTCGCCGTCGTGGAGCAGCAGATGGGCCCGCACCTCCGTGGGCTCGGGGCTGGCCAGCAGCCGCACCTGACAGCCGAGGCGGTCCGGCAGGCCGGGCCAGCCCGGCCCCGCCGGCTCCAGCTCCATCGCCTCCAGGCCCACCGGCAACACCAGCTGGCCCGCCATCGCCTCCGGGTCGAGGGTGGCCGCCACGGCCTGGAAGCAGCCGTCCAGCAGACCCCAGGCGCTGGCACCGGCGGGCCGCTCCAGCTCGGCCCAGGCCCGCTCGCCCTCCGCCCGCAGGGCGACCAGGGCGCGGTAGCGGCGGCCATACTCCAGGCCACAGCCGGCCAGGGCTTCGTAGAAGCGATCGAGGGGCAGCAGGGCCGCCCCGGGCGGCGGCGGTTCCAGGGCCAGGGGGGCCTCCACCGCGACTCCCCTGGCCCCCAACTGCAGCTGGCCATGGCAGAGCCAGCCGGGCTCCGGCTCGCCGGCGGGCAACGCCCCGGCGGCGGCGGTGCGGCCGGGGGCACGGCTGTGGAAGCTGATCCGCTCACCCTCCAGCAGCAGCTGCAGGCGCACCGGCTCCTCCCCCAGGCGCAGGGGGCGATCCAGCTGCAGGGGGCCCAGCCGCAAGGGCCGCCGCTCCCGGGCCAGCAGCTCCAGGGCCAGCAGCAGCCAGCCCGCCGCCGGGGCGATCACCTGGCCGCGGATGCGGTGGTCCTGCAGCTCGCCACCGGGATCGAGGGCCAGGCCGTAGTGGAGTGCCTGCCCCGGCAGGTCCAGGCGCTCCAGGCGGTCGCCTAGAACCGGCGACGGCGGGGTCGCCGCCGGCGGATCGGCGGCAGGCGGCGCCCCCGCCTGGCTGATCCCCAGATGGTCGCTCCAGAGGCTGGCCGGAACGGGCCCCTCGTCGGCCCGGCTCCACCAGTGGCGACGCCGCTCGAACGGATAGCCCGGCAGGGCCACGCGCCGGTGGGGGAAGGGCCCGTGGAAGCCCCGCCAGTCGACGGGATGGCCGGCCAGGTGGAGGGCGCCGAGGCTGCGCAGGATCACCGACCAGTCGTCCTGGCCCGGCACGAGGCTGGGCAGGAACTGCAGGGGCTCCTTGACGGCCGCCGAGGCCCCAGGCCCCAGGCACTGGCGAGCCAGCCCGATCAGGGTGGGCCGGGCCCCCAGTTCAAGGAACATCCGACAGCCCTCGGCCGCGAGGGTCGCCACCCCGGCCGCGAAGCGCACCGGACGGATCACCTGGGCGCACCAGTAGTCGGGGTCGGCCACCTCCGCCCCCACCAGCTGGCCGCTGACGCCGCTCACCAGCGGTCGCGCCGGCGGCGAGAAGCGCAGCTGCGCCAGCACCCGGGCGTAGGCCGGCAGCATCGGCGCCATCGCCGGGGTGTGGAAGGCGTGGGACACCGCCAGCCGCCGACAGGCGATGCCGCGCGCCAGGGCCTGCTCCATCAGCCCCAGCACCGCCGCCTCGGGCCCCGCCACCACGGTGTTGCCCGGCCCGTTCTCGGCGGCCACCTGCAGGTCGGCCCCACCGGCCTCGGCCAGCCAGGCGCGGGCCGCGGCGGCATCGATCGGCAGCGCCACCATGGCGCCGTCGGCGGGGAGCTCCTGCATCAGCCGGCCCCGCGCCGTCACCAGCCGCACGGCATCGGCCAGGTCGAACACCCCGGCCAGGTGGGCCGCCACCACCTCGCCGACGCTGTGGCCCAGCAGCAGATCGGGCACGATGCCCCAGCTGAGCCAGAGCTGGCTGAGGCCATAGCCCACGGCGAACAGGGCCGGCTGGGAGCCGGCGGTCTGCTGGAGGGCCGCCGCCGCTGCCCGTTCCTGGTCGGGTGCGGGCAGCAGCAGCGCCGGCAGCGGCAGCTCCAGGACGTCCGCGGCCAGCGCGGCGACCCGGTCGACGGCCGCGCGGAACACCGGATGGTGTCGGTAGAGCCCCTGGGCCATCGCCAGCGCCTGGGAGCCCTGGCCGGTGAACAGGAAGGCCAGCCGGCCGGGACGACGCGGGGCCTCCCCCTGGAGGAGGCCAGGGCCCGCGGCGGCGGCCTCACCGGCGGCGAAGGCCTCCAGTTGCCCAGCCAGCTCCGGGCCATCGGCGGCCAGGGCCACCAGGCGCTGGCGGAAGGGGCTGCGGCTGCGGTTGGCCGTGGCGCACACATCGGCCAGGGCCAGCTGGGGCTGGCGGCGCAGCAGGGCCGCGTGGGCGGCGGCACTGGCCCGCAGAACCGCGGGGCTGCGGGCCGAGAGGGTGAACAGCTGCAGGGGCAGCTGGGGTCCTGGTGGCTGCGGGGGCTGGGGGGGCGCCTCCGCCAGCACCACATGGGCGTTGGTGCCGCCGAAGCCGAAGGAGCTCACCCCCACCACCGCCGGCAGCTCGGGCGCTGGGAAGGGCTCCAGGCGGGTCTGCACCTGGAGCTTCAGCCCGGCGAAGTCGACCGCCGGGTTGGGGGTGCGGCAGTGGAGGCTGGGCGGCAGCTGGCGGTGGTGCACGCACAGGGCCGCCTTGATCAGGCCGGTGATGCCCGCCGCCGTCTCGCCGTGGCCGAGGTTGGTCTTCACCGAGCCCACCCGGCAGGGGCGGTCGGCGGGCCGGCCCTCCCCCAGCACCGTGCCCAGGGCCCGCAGCTCGATCGGATCCCCCTGGCGGGTGCCGGTGCCGTGGGCCTCCACGTACTGCGCGGCCGCCGGATCCAGGCCGGCGCGGGCGAAGGCCTCGCGCACGCAGGCGATCTGCGCCCTGAGGTTGGGGGCCGCCAGGCCGTTGCTGCGGCCATCGGAGTTCACGGCCGTGCCGTGAATCAGCGCATAGATGCGATCACCGCGGCGACGGGCCTCCGCCAGCGGCCGCAGCAGCACCACCCCGGCCCCCTCGGAACGGACGTAGCCATCGGCGCTGGCATCGAAGCTCTTGCAGCGCCCTTCCGGCGAGAGCAGGCCGGCCTTGCAGAAGCTCGCCTGGATCCCCGGGTGGATCAGGGCCTGAACGCCCCCCGCCAGCGCCGCGGCGGCCTCGCCCCGCCAGAGGCTCTCGCAGGCCAGATGCACCGCCACCAGCGAGGAGGAGCAGGCGGTGTCGACCGTGAAGCTCGGACCCCTGAGATCAAAGGCGTAGGAGAGGCGGTTGGCGGCGATGCAGCCGGTGTTGCCCGGCAGCAGGAAGGGCTCGTTGTCCGGAACGGCATAGCCCTGGCTGGAGGCCCAGAGCAGGGAGCTGTAGTCGGCGCTGGAGATGCCCACGACCACACCCACCGGCTGGCCCCGCAGCTCGTCGGCGGGCTGGCCGGCGTCCTCGAGGGCGCGCCAGGCCACCTCCAGCAGCAGCCGCTGCTGGGGATCCATGCAGGCCGCCTCCCGGGGCGATACGCCGAAGAAGGCGGCATCGAACTGGTCGATGTCGTCCAGGAATCCGCCGTGGCGCACGTGCTGGTGCAGGGGCCGCAACGGATCGGGGTCGTAGTGGCGGGCCAGGTCCCAGCGGCTGGCCGGCACCTCGCCGATGGCGTCGCGGCCCTCGCGCAGCAGCTCCCAGAAACCCTGGGGAGACCTCACCCCGCCGGGCAGCCGGCAGCCGATGCCCACGATCGCGATCGGCTCTGTCGCCGTGGATTCCCGGGGCGCAGACGGCGGGCGGACGGGCAAGGGGCGCAGACCTTCAGGGAGCCGGGCGATGGACCGGATTGTCCGGCAGGTTACCGGCGCCGGCGAAGCCGTTCAGCAGCAGCTCCCGGAGCGCCTCCAGGTCCGGCGTCAGGCGATGGCGCCGGTAGGCCGCCCGCAGCGCCGCGGGGTGCCGGGGCTGGTCCAGCCAGTCCGTCACCAGGGCCGCCAGCTGCCGGGGGCTGCGGATCACCACCTCCACCCCCCGGGCGCGGAAGTGGCGACGGGCGAGCAGTTCCTGGGGCATGGTGCCGCCGTAGACGTTGAACACCAGCGGGCAGCCGCTCACCAGGGCCTCGGTGGCGGTGCGGGCGCCGGGGCGGGCCACCAGCGCCCAGGCCCGCCGGTAGAGCGCGGCCATCGCCTCGGGTCCCTGGAAGCCCAGCGCCTCCACCTGGAGTTCGGGGTGGGCGGCAGACCAGTGGCGCACCCGCTCCAGGGCCGCCCGACGCCGGCCGCAGAGGGCCACCACCGCCAGGCGGCCCGCCAGGGGCCGCAGGGCCTCCAGCAGGGCCGGATGGTTGTTGGCGCCATTGGCGCCGGCGCCGAGCACCAGCAGCGGCAGGGGCTCGCCAGGCGGGGCTGGGTCCGGCGGCGGATCCGGGGCGGGCTGGGGGGCCTCGCGGTGAAAGGGGGGAAACAGCAGGGGGCCGAGCACCGGCGCCCGGGCGGCGGGGTAGCCGCGGCGCACCACCTCGGCCGCCACCTCCGGCGTGATCGCCCAGAAGGCGTCGGCGCGGCGGCAGAGCCAGTTGCGGCTGAAGCCGAAGCCGCCGTCCAGCTCGGTGCAGCAGGTGACGCAGCGCAGCTGGGGGCCCAGCAGCCGCTTGGCCAGGTCGAAGTGGCCGCGGTTCGTGTGGGGGTGGGTGGAGATCAGCAGGTCGGGACGGAAGCGGCGCAGCAGCCGGATCACGTAGGCGCGGCCGAACAGCAGCGTGCCCGGCTTGATCAGGTCCTCGAACTCCACCAGGCGCCAGTAGAGCTGGTGCAGCCAGGGGCCGTGCTTCTGGATCCAGTTGTAGAGGTCCACGCCGAAGCGGGTCACGGGACTGGCGTTCTCCAGCACCTGCTCCACCCGCACCTCCGCCCCGGGGGCCCAGTGGGCCAGCCACTGGCGCAGGGCCTCGGCGGCCGCGTCGTGGGCGGTGCCGCCGCTGGAGGTGAAGATCAGGATCCGCATCGCCCCAGCTTCCCAGCGCCGGCGGGCTCCGGTCGCCAGGCCAGAGCCCGGCGCTGGCTCCAGAGGGCCAGCAGCAGCAGCCAGCCGATCAGCCCCAGGCCCAGCGCCATCGGGCGCCCCGGGCCGCGGCCCAGGGCCTCCAGCAGCCAGAGCGGTCCGTGGGGCAAGGCCAGGGCTGGCCGCAGCAGGCGGTCCACCACCACACCGCTGAGGGCGAAGGCCAGCAGGCGGGCGCCCCACTCGAGGCTGAAACGGGCCGCGAACAGCGGCGGCATCCGCTCCGGACTCACCAGCTGCTGCCAGCGGGTCTGGAGGGCCGAGAGGGCCACCGGCAGGCCGATGCTGAAGCCAGCCAGGCCCGCAAACCAGATCGGCACGAGCCGCTCGAACAGCACCAGGGCGGCGCCGATCAGGATCAGGGCCTGGGCCGCCAGGGCGGCGCACCACCAGCCACCCCAGGCTGCAGCGGTCAGCTGCCGCCACAGCCGGTAGCCCACCAGGAACCCCAGGGCCCCCACGAGCAGGGCACCGCCGAGGCGCTGGCTGCCGAAACTGGCCGCGATCCAGGCCGGGAAGAGCACCTCCGCCGCCGCGTACACGAACGCCATCGCCGCGCCGAGCAGGCTGAGGGGTCGCAGGGTGCGGTCGCGCCAGATCTCCCCCAGGGCGGCCACCCAGGAGCCGGGGCTGGCGCCAGGGGCGCTGGAGGGGGCCGAGGCTGCCGCGGGGCGCAGGGCCGTCCGCGGCCAGCGCACCAGCAGCACCAGGGCCATCGCCAGCACAAAGCTCAGCGCATCCAGCAGCAGCACGCCCCGCAGGCCGGCGGCTCGCCCCAGCCAGGCCCCCAGCACCGGAGCGCTGGTGGCCACCAGCCCGTCGGCCGTCACGAACAGTCCATTGGCCCGCAGCCGTTCGGGCCCATCAGGCACCAGCTCGGGGATCAGGGTGGCGAAGCAGAGCACCAGGGCCGCTTCCCCCATCGCCGCCACGGCCTGCAGGGCGAGCACCGCCGCCAGGGGCACCCGGGCCAGGCGCAGCAGCAGCAGGGCGAGGCTGAGGCTGCTGAGGGCACCCAGGCCGTTGGCCAGCACCATCACCCGCCGCCGGGGCCAGTGGGCCAGGCGCGGGCCCAGCAGGGGCAGCGCCAGCAGCTTCGCCAGCTGCACCACCATCGCCACCGCAGCGAAATCGCCGAGGCGCTGATGTTGCTGAAACAGCCACAGGCCCAGCCCGTAGAGGCTCACCTGGGTGCCGAGATTGGAGATCAGCTGACCGCTCCACAGGCCCCAGAAAGCCCCACGGCCCGCAGGAGCGGCCGGCGGCGGCGCCCGGAGGGACTGCAGCATGCGGGTCTGGCCTTACGGTTCAGCCGTCTTAACCGCCTCGGCCCCGCCCCGTGACCCTGCGGCTCACCAACACCCTCTCCCGCCGCACGGAAACCTTCGAGCCGCTGGTGCCGGGCCAGGTGAGCATCTACTGCTGCGGTGTCACGGTCTACGACCTCTGCCACCTGGGGCACGCCCGCAGCTACATCGCCTGGGACGTGCTGCGCCGCTATCTGCTCTGGAGCGGCTACCGGGTGACGTTCGTGCAGAACTACACCGACATCGACGACAAGATCCTCAGGCGCGCCGCCAGCGAGGGCAGCTCCATGGAGGCGGTGAGCGAACGCAACATCGCGGCGTTCAGCGCGGACATGGCCCGGCTCAACATCCTTCCGGCCGATCGGATGCCGCGGGCCACCCGCTGCCTCGATGCGATCCGCAGCCTGATCGAGGAGCTGGAGGCGAAAGGGGCCGCGTATTGCGCCGATGGCGATGTGTACTTCGCCGTGATGCGCCATGCCGGTTACGGCAAGCTCTCCGGGCGCGATCTGGCTGAACAGCGCGACAACGCTTCGGGCCGCGTGGCCGAGGAGGAGGAGGCGCGCAAGCAGCACCCCTTCGATTTCGCCCTCTGGAAACGGGCCAAACCCGAGGAGCCCAGCTACCCCTCCCCCTGGGGTCCGGGCCGGCCGGGCTGGCACATCGAGTGCTCGGCGATGGTGCGGGCGGAGCTCGGCGACACGATCGACCTCCATCTCGGCGGAGCCGACCTGATCTTTCCCCACCACGAGAACGAGATCGCCCAGTCGGAGACGGTCACCGGCAAGGAGCTGGCCCGCTGCTGGCTGCACAACGGCATGGTGAACGTGGGCGGCCAGAAGATGAGCAAGTCGCTGGGCAACTACACCACCATCCGGGCCCTGCTCGATTCGGGCGTCAGTCCGATGACCCTGCGCCTGTTCACCCTCCAGGCCCACTACCGCAAACCGCTCGACTTCACGGCCGAGGCGCTGGAAGCGGCGGCCAGCGGCTGGCGGGGCCTCAACGTCGCCCTGGGGCTGACCGCCGGCAGCGACGCACCCGGCAGCGAGCCCGCGGGCGGCGAGGCAAGCGCCGCAGTCACCCCGGTGCTCTCCCCCGTTCCGGAGGCCCGCCTCGATGCGGAGCTGCTCCGGGAGCGCGAGCGCTTTGCCGCGGCCATGGACGACGACCTCAACACCTCCGCCGCCCTGGCGGTTCTGTTCGAGCTGGCCAGACCGCTGCGGGCCCTGGCCAACCGCATCGAGCGCGGCGATCAGGCGGCCAGCGGCGAAGCGGCACGCCCTCCGCAGCGGGCGCGCCTGGCCCTGCTGAAGGAGCTGGCCAGCGTGCTCGGCCTGCGCCACGAAACCGCAGCTGCCGCACCGGCCAGCGGCCGCCCCGATGACGCCGCCATCGAAGCCCTGATCGCGCGGCGCAAGCTCGCCAAGACTCACCGCGACTTCGCCACGGCCGACCGCATCCGCGACGAGCTCCAGGCCCGGGGCATCGAACTGATCGACCGGCCGGGTGGCCTCACCGAGTGGCTGCGCAGCTGAGGCTCACCCCGGCGGCGGCGGCGGCTGGTTGCGCATCATGGTTTCGATCCTGCGGATGCGTCGCAGGGTCACCTCCCACACCTCGAGCTGGAACGCGGCGGCTGTGGCCTGTGGGCCCGTCCCGACCACCCGGCCGCGGCAGTCCGCCAGCAGGGCCTCGAGATCCTCGCCGCGCTCGAAGGCATCCCAGAGCTGGCGCTCGAGCCGGGCCCGTTCGATGAAGTTCCAGCGCTGGAGCCAGGGGGGCAACGCCGCCATCACAGAACGCTCGGGGAGTGGCTCAGCTTTGCAGCAGAGGCGCCAGCCCCTTCGGCACCTGCCGCAGCGACTGCACCAGCGGCAGGGGCACCGCGCCGTTGAGCCGGGGCTGGCCCCAGCCCACCAGCAGCGCGAGCAGCAGGCCGCCGAACAGCAGGCCGGCGGTGGCCTGGTCGAGGCGATGCACCAGCCGGGCGCCGGGCCGGTCCCGCTGCAGGCGGGTGAACAGGCAAGCGGCCAGGGCCGGGCCGCGGCCCGGCTGGCGGAGCAGACCGGCCGGCTTGTGCACCGCCAGCAGCCAGGGATCGGCATGCACCACGGCGATGGGGAGGGCCGCGGCGGCCAGGGGCGGCGGCAGGGGCATCAGGGCGGCGGCGGCGGTGGGAAACTGGGCGCCACAAGTCTGGGAGCCCCGCCGTGAAAGCCCTCTCCGTGCTGGGGTCCACCGGCTCGATCGGCACCCAGACCCTCGAGCTCGCCGAGGAGTTTCCCGACCGCTTCCGGGTGGTGGCCCTCACGGCCGGCACCAACCTCGACCTGCTGATCGACCAGATCCTGCGCCACGCCCCCGAGGTGGTGGCGCTGGCCGATGGCGGCCGGGTGCGGGAACTGCGCCAGCGGCTGGAGGCCCTGGACGCCGCGGCCCGCCCCGCGCGCCTGCCGGAGCTGCTGGGCGGCCCCGAGGGGCTGGAGGCCGCCGCCGCCTGGCCCAGCGCCGATCTGGTGGTGACGGGCATCGTGGGCTGCGCCGGCCTGCTGCCCACCCTGGCCGCGATCCGCGCCGGCAAGGACATCGCCCTGGCCAACAAGGAAACCCTGATCGCCGCCGGGCCGGTGGTGCTGCCGGAGCTGGAGAGGAGCGGCTCGCGCCTGTTCCCGGCCGATTCGGAGCACTCGGCGATCTTCCAGTGCCTGCAGGGCACCCCCTGGCCCGGCTCCGCGCGCCTCTCCACCGGCCGGCCCACGCCCGGCCTGCGCCGCATCCAGCTCACCGCCTCCGGCGGCGCCTTCCGCGACTGGGAGCCGGCCGATCTGGCCAAGGCCACGGTGGCCGATGCCACCAGCCATCCCAACTGGACGATGGGCCGCAAGATCACGGTGGATTCGGCCTCGCTGATGAACAAGGGCCTGGAGGTGATCGAGGCCCACTATCTGTTCGGGCTCGATTACGACGCCATCGAGATCGTGATCCATCCCCAGTCGATCATCCATTCGCTGGTGGAGCTGGCCGATTCCTCGGTGCTGGCGCAGCTGGGCTGGCCCGACATGAAACTGCCGATCCTCTACTGCCTCAGCTGGCCGGAGCGCCTGGAAACCCCCTGGCGGCGCCTCGATCTCACCGAGATCGGCACGCTCAGCTTCCGCCGGCCCGACCCCGCCCGTTATCCCTGCATGGAGCTGGCCTACGCGGCGGGCCGAGCCGGCGGCACGATGCCGGCGGTGATGAACGCCGCCAACGAGCAGGCCGTGGCTCTGTTCCTCGAGGAGCAGGTGCCTTTTCTCGAGATCCCCCGGCTGATCGAGCGGGTGTGCGAACGCCACAAGGCCGACCTCACCGCCGAGCCTTCCCTGGCCGACGTGCTGGCCGTGGACGCCTGGGCGCGGCGGGCGGTGCTGGAGGCCGCGGCCCGGCCCAGTGCCCGGACTCCGATGGCCCTGCCGGCCTGATGCGGGTTTCCCATCACCTTCTGCTCTGCGCCACCCCCACCAAGGCGCTGTGCTGCCCCGACCCTGCCCTCGGGGCCGCCAGCTGGGACGGCCTCAAGCGCCTGGTGCGGGCGCTGGGGCTGGAGGATCCCGCCCGGCCGGAGGGGATCGTGCTGCGCAGCAAGGCCGACTGCCTGCGCATCTGCGCCGAGGGGCCGGTGCTGCTGATCTGGCCCGAGGGGGTGGTGTACGGGGCTGTCAGGCCCGAGCGGATCGAGCCCATCCTGCGGGCGCATGTGATCGGCGGCACCCCCATCGAAGCCTGGATCCTGAGGCGCTATGCGCTCCAGGCCAACGCGGGCCTGTGATTGAGGGGCGCGCCGCCTCCTTCCTGCGCTCAGCCTTGCAGCAGCCGCCGCAGCCAGCGGGCCGTGAGCCGGTCGCTCCAGCAGCCGCCGATCCAGCCATCAGCATCGCCCACGCCGTCGCCCACGCCGTGGAAGCCGTTGTGGCCGCCCCGGCGCGTGAGCAGCACCTCCAGCCCCGGCTGGGGGCCCAGCGCCGCCAGCTCGGCGGTGGCCGCCGCCGGCACCCAGGGGTCGTCGCGGGCGTGCAGCAGCAGGGTGGGCGGCAGCGCCGCCCGCCGGCGCGGATCCAGCAGCCGGGCCAGGGGGCTGGCCTCGGCGTAGTAGTGGGCCACGGAGGCGTAGCCCCAGCGCGGTGCCGTGATCGCCGCGTCGAAGGCCCGGATCGTGCGCGGGCCCCCTGCCGCGCTGAGGGCCCGCCGCTCCCCGACCTCCAGCCCGAAGGGATCGGCGAGGGTCTGGCGCACCAGCCGCTGCAGCAGCCAGCGCTGGTAGAGGGCGTTGCGGCGGCATTCGATCCGGGCGGAACAGGCCTCCAGGTCGAGGGGGCTGCTGACGCAGGCGATCCCCTCCACCAACCCCGCCGCCGCCAGGGCGGCGTTGAGCAGCTGGGTGCCCCCCAGGGAGAGGCCCACCGCCAGCAGCGGCCGGCCCGCCGCCAGCCGCCGCGCCGCCGTGAGGGCCGGCAGCAGATCGGCCGTGCTGTCGGCCGCGTAGGTGCCGGGCGCCAGGGCCCGGGAAGGATCGGCACCGCGCAGGTTGAGGCGCAGCACGGCGAAGCCCTCGCTCTGGAGGGTGCAGCCGAGCCTTCGCAGGCCTTTCCGCTCGCTGGATCCCCCCAGGCCATGCAGCAGCACCACCAGGGCGAGGGCGGTGGACTGGCCGGCGTGCGGGGCATCGAGCAGGGCCAGCAGCCGTTCGCCAGCCTCGGCCGGGCGCACCCCCGGCGGCCGGCCGGCCGGCAGTTCCACCGGTTCGCCCCGGTCCGGGGGCAGTCGCACCGGCCGCAGGCTGTCGCGCAGGGTCTGCAGATCGGCGCCGATCCAGGGCAGGCGCGGGCGGAACGGTTCCAGCCCCAGCTGCTGCGGCAGCCCGGCGGTCATCAGAACAGGGGCAGCAGCTCCTGCTCCAGGCTGGCGGCCTGCAGGCGGTTGCCCTGGTGGCGCAGCAGCCGGGCCCGCAGGATCATCGGGTCGAGGTCACAGTCGCGCCACCAGCAGCGCTCCAGCCAGCGGCGGCGATCCTCCGGCGTCAGGGTCCACAGGTCGGGGCGGAGGTGGCGGTGGTCCATGGCGCTCGGGGCCGGAGCGGGCCGGCGTGCGGAACCTGGCCAGCAAGGTAGGTCGGGCTGGCCGCTTGCCCATCAGTGAGAACACTCATCGCCTGGAGGTTCCGCCACCCCAGGTGGCCTGAGGGGTTCCGTGGGCCATGCCGACGCACTGGCCGAGGCCTTCACGCTACCCCCGGGTGGCCTGAGGGGTTCCGCCACCACAATGGCGCCATGGCTCCCCCCTCCTTCGTGGTCAGGCCAGGCGTGCTCCGGCCTTCGCGCCACGCTGCCGATGCCGTTGCCCCCGTGCGGCCGCGACACTGGCAGCGCCAGCTGATCCAGCTGCTGCGGGCCCGCCTGGTCGGGGCCGCTCCCGCCGGCCACGACGTGCTGGTGCATGCCGGACCGGGGGCCGGCAAGACCCTGGGCGCCCTGCTCGCCTTCGCTGCCCTGCAGCGCGAGGGCCGGCTCGATCGCTTCCTGGTGTTCTGCCATCGCACCGCGATCGCCGGGCAGTGGCAACAGGCCGCGGCGCGGCTGGGGCTGGGGTTGCTGCCGTGGGATCCCGGCTGCCGGCCGGATGATCACGCCTGGGACGGGCTGCTGATCAGCTATCAGAGCGTGGGCCGCAGCCTGGTGCCGCTGCAGCGGGATCTGCCGGCCCTGGGGCTGGGGCGGTGGCTGGCCATCGCCGATGAGGTGCACCACCTCGGGCTGGATCCCGAGGAGCCCGAAGCTGCCAGCTGGGGCCCGGCCTTCAGCGGCCTCACCGCGGCGGCCCCCCTGCGGCTGGGCCTCACCGGCACGCCCTTCCGGGCCGACAACCTCGCCTTCTCCGCCGCCCGGCGCGAGACGGTGCGGGAGGGGAGCACCGTTCTGGAGCGGATCGTCCCCGATCTGAGCGTGGAGCCGCGCCAGCTGATCGCCACTGGCGACGTGCGACCTCTCGAGTTCCGCTTCCAGGACGGCTGGGTGGACCATGGCCGTCCCGACCGGCCCGGTGCGCTCCACACCTCGTCTCTCTCGCAGGAGGAGAGGGAGAGCTGGCGTGCCCGCAACCTGCGGCGCGCCATCCGGCTCGGCGACGGCAGCGGCATCGCCCTGCAGGTGCTGCTCCGGGCCCGCCACCGGCTGGAGCGGCTGCGCGCCGGCCATCCCGGGGCGGGCGGCCTGGTGGTGGCCCGCGACATCGCCCATGCCCGCGGCATCAGCCGTCTGCTGGCCGAGCAGGGCGACCGGGTGCATCTGGTGCATTCCCAGGATGCCCGGGCGCCGGCCCGCCTGGCGGCCTTCCGCGCGGGAGAGGCCGACTGGCTGGTGAGCGTCGATATGTGTGCCGAGGGCTTCGACGCGCCGCGGCTGCGGGTGGTGGCCTATCTCACCACGGTGGTGACGCGCAGCCGCTTCCTGCAGGCGATCACCCGGGCGGTGCGCATCGACGCGGCCCGCGCCGGCCTGGAGGGGGTGCCGCGCGAACCCTCCAGCGTGTTCGCCCCGGCCGACCCTCTGCTGATCGGCCATGCGCGCAGCTGGGCGCTGAGCGAGCCCTATCGGATCCGCTCCGGCCCGGCGCCCGCTTCCCAGGGGGGCGGCAACGGCGGCGCGGCCGTGCCGCCGCTCGAGGCCATGGCTGCGCGGGTGGGGGCGATGATCCGCGTGGGGGGCCCCGAACTGCCGTTCTTCCTGGCGGACCGGGTCTGAACGGAGGGCTCAGATCGCTTGCGTCGCAGGCGGTCCGGCCCATCCGTATGCGACGTTGTGTCAATCAATACTTCGCAAGGGCAGGCGCCCCGAAAGAGTGGGGTCACCAATGACGTGGTTTTCCTCGCCATGGACGCCATGGACGCCGCCGTGCATCGCCGACTCACCATTGCCGTGAGCTGGGCCATGGCCCGGGCCGCCACCCTCGACTGCCTGGAGCACTTCGAGGAAAGTTATGCCCTCAATGAGGAATTCCGGGAGTGGCTCCTCTGCCTGCATGAGCATCCCGAACTGCTGGATTCCAGCGTGCTGATGGTTCCCCGTGATCTGCAGCACCGGTTCAGGCCCGAAAGCGACGGCCTGCTGGAGATCTGAATCACCTCCGGATCAAAATCTGAAGAGAAGATTAAGGCGCGCGACCCGGCCCGTGCTGCTGCTGCCGGAGCAGCTGTGCTGTTGTCACAGATTGTCATCGGCGCCCGCCACGGCGATCCGGGTCCGGGTTGCCTCGGCGGGCTCCTCCCCACCGTCGCTGCGGCCCAGGTGGCTGCCGCAATCCGTGCCGCGCCGGCGTAGTGTTAACTCATAGTCGCTCCGCTTAAGCAACCTTGGTCGCCACCCCATCCCCCGGCAGCTCCCCCGCCGCCGCCCCGGCCGCTCTCCCCGCCATCGAGAATCTGGTGATCGTGGGCTCGGGGCCCGCCGGCTACACCGCCGCCATCTACGCCGCCCGCGCCAACCTGGCGCCGTTGCTGATCACGGGATTCCAGGACGGCGGCATCCCCGGCGGTCAGCTGATGACCACCACCCATGTGGAGAACTATCCGGGTTTCCCCGACGGCATCCTCGGTCCCGACCTCATGGACCGCCTGCGCTCCCAGGCCGTGCGCTGGGGCACCCGCCTGGTGGAGGCCGATGCCACGGCCATCGACCTCTCCCAGCGCCCTTTCCGGGTGGTGGCCGAGGGCCGCACGATTGAAGCCCACAGCCTCATCCTGGCCACCGGCGCCAGTGCCAACAGGCTCGGCCTGCCCAGCGAACACCGGTTCTGGAGCCGCGGCATCAGCGCCTGCGCGATCTGTGATGGCGCCACGCCCCAGTTCCGCGACGAGGCCGTGGCCGTGGTGGGCGGCGGCGATTCCGCCTGCGAGGAGGCCGTGTACCTCACCAAGTACGGCAGCCAGGTGCACCTGATCGTGCGCTCCGGGAAGCTGCGGGCCAGCGCCGCCATGGCCGACCGGGTTCTGGCCAACCCCGCCATCACCGTGCACTGGCACCGCGAGGTGGCCGATGCCAGCGGTGGGGAGTGGCTGGAGGCGATCAGTCTGCGCGACAGCGCCAGTGGCGCCATCGAGAGCCTGCCCGTGCGCGGACTCTTCTATGCCATCGGCCACACCCCCAACACCCGGCTGGTGCGCGATCAGCTGGAGGTGGACAGCCTCGGCTACCTGGTGACCAGACCCGGCCGTCCCGAAACCAGCGTGGAGGGCGTGTACGCCGCCGGCGACGTGGCCGATGCCGAGTGGCGCCAGGGCATCACCGCCGCCGGCAGCGGCTGCCAGGCCGCCCTGGCGGCCGAGCGCTGGCTCAGCCATCACAACCTGGCCGTCACCGTGGGCCACACGCCGGTGGATCCGGAGCCCGCTGTCGATACCCAGCCGGGAGCCGCCCAGAGCGACGAGGCCAACTTCGAGCCGGAGGCTCTCTGGCAGAAGGGGAGCTACGCCCTGCGCAAGCTCTACCACGACAGTCCCAGGCCCCTGCTGGTGGTCTACACCTCGCCCACATGCGGCCCCTGCCATGTGCTCAAGCCCCAGATCAAGCGGGTGCTCGATGAGCTGGGCGGCGCGGTGCAGGGGGTGGAGATCGACATCGAGGCCGACCAGGAGATCGCCCGCCAGGCCGGCGTCAGCGGCACACCCACCGTGCAGATCTTCCTGAACAAGGAGCTCCGCCAGCAGTTCCGCGGCGTGAAGCAGCGCAGCGAGATCCGGGCCGTCCTCGAGGACCTGCTCGGCGTGCCGGTGTGAGTGCCGCCCGCCCGCGGCTCAGCGGCGGCGTGGTCCCCCCGGGCGGTTGCCGCCCGGGCGGGGCCCGGTGGCGCCGGCATTGCGCTCGCGGTAGGTGATGCGCCCGCGGGTGAGGTCGTAAGGGGAGATCTCCACCAGCACCTTGTCGCCGGCCAGCAGTTTGATCCGGAACTTGGTGAGCTTGCCGGCGGCCCGGCAGAGGCACTGGTGTCCGGCGGGCTGCTCCAGGGTCACCAGGTAGAACCCGTTGCCCTGTTCCTTCTCGATCACACCGGACGTTTCGATCATGAGGGCGTGGGCGCCGGCAGCAAGGATTAGGTTCAGCTTAAGTGCCGCCCCGCCGCCGGATGTTCGCCCACCCCCTGGTGCTGCCCCCGCTGTCGGTGGATGCCGCACTGCTGCTGATCGCGATCGGGGTGGTGAATCTGTGGCAGGCCCGCCGCCCCTGACCAGCGGCTCCACCCTGCTGTTCTTCAAGCCCTACGGGGTGTTGAGCCAGTTCAGCGTCGAGCCCGGCAGCCGCTGGCGCAGCCTCGCCCCGTTCATCCCGGTGCCCGCGGTGTATGCCGCCGGCCGGCTCGATGCCGACAGCGAGGGGCTGCTGCTGCTCACGGCAAACGGCCCGTTGCAGCGACGGCTCACCGATCCGGCCTGCGGCCACTGGCGCCGCTACTGGGTGCAGGTGGAGGGCGATGCCGCCGGCCAGCCCGGGGCCCTGGCGCAGCTGCGCAGGGGCGTGGCGGTGCAGGGGCGCCGCACCCTGCCGGCCCGGGTGACCCTCCTGGCCGCCGAGACGATCCGGGCCGCGGCGCTGCCGGAGCGCGATACACCCATCCGCCATCGCTCCAGAGTGCCCACCAGCTGGATCGCCATGGAGCTGCGCGAGGGCCGCAACCGCCAGGTGCGCCGCATGACCGCAGCCGTGGGCCTGCCCACCCTGCGGCTGATCCGCACCGCCATCGACCTGATGGACGGCCAGCCCCCGCTCGATCTGGAGGGCCTCCAGCCCGGTGCCTGGCGCCGCTGCGACGCCGGGGAGGCCGCGCGCCTGGCCGCGCTGCTGAAGCCAAGGCGCTCGCCGGGCCGCGGTGGCCTGGCCGGCTGGGAAAGGTCAGGGCGGGCCGGCACCGGCGGGTAGGGGGGCTTGGCCTGGTGCCGGGCGGAGACTGCCGAGAGCACGGCCTGCGCCCTCCTTCAACCCAGCGCGTCCCGGAGTTCGCGCACCGTCTGCAGCTGACCGTAGTAGTAGTGAGCCCGGGCCCGCCGCTCGGCATCCTCCACCCGGTCGAGGGCGTCGAAACCGAGGCTCTGCCAGAGCTCGTGGCCGCAGGCCCGGGTCACCTCCCGGGCGGCCTCCAGCTCCAGGTTGGCGAGCCGACGCTGCAGGTTCTTGATCTGGGCAATCGCCATGGCAGACCGCTTTGGTACAGGTGAACCAGCGCGACTCTAGAAGGGCAGCTTCTTCTTGGCATCCTTGTCGAGGTCGGCCTCCATCTCGCGCAGCCGCTTGAGGATCGTGTCGTAGTACTCCTGCAGGTAGTCCTCGAGCCGGGTGGTTTCGGCCGGGTCGAGCCCGAAGGCGGCATAGGTGGCCTCCATCGGTGCGTCCAGGGTCACGCCGCCGCCGGTCACGGCATCGAAGGCCAGCCGCTCGGCGATGTTCAGGCTGGCTTCGAAGAAACCGGTGAAGCCCTTCATCAGGTTGAGAAGGGCCGGGGGTACCCGGAAGATGCGGGCGTCCTTGCCCGTGAACCGCTCGCACAGCTGGGTGATCTCGCCGGTGGTCCAGGCCCGCGGCCCCACCACCGCGAACGACTGGCGGCTGGTGGCGGGATGGTCGAGGGCGGCCACGGCGAAACGGGCCATGTCCTGGGTGTTCATGTAGGCGATCGGCGTCGGCGCTCCACTCACCCACACCGTCTGGTTCTCCAGCACCGGGATGGCGAACTGGCTGATCAGCCCCTGCATGAAGGCCACGCCCTGCAGGATCGTGTACTCGAAATCCGAGGCGGCCAGCCACTGTTCGGTGCAGGCCTTGATGTCCATCAGCGGCACGTCGCGGTGGCGGGCCGCATCCAGCAGCGAAACGAACACCAGCCGCTTGACGCCCGCGCGCGCGCAGGCGGCGAAAAGGTTCTGTTTGCCGGTCCAGTCCACGTCGTAGGCGCTGCCCGGATCGGTGGCCCGGGCGGTGGCGGCATCGATCAGCGCCTCCTGGCCTTCCAGCGCGTAGTCGAGGCTGTCGGGTTCCAGGAGGTCGCCACGGGTGAGCTCGCAACCCCATTCCTGCAGGAAGGCGGCCTTGCGCGGGGAGCGCACCATGCAGCGCACCTGATGGCCGGCGTCGAGGGCGCGTCGGGCGATCTGGCGACCGAGGGTGCCTGTGCCACCGATCACCAGTACCTGCATGGAATCCCGTCAAGCGGGCACGAGCCTAGGGGTGCGACACCCCGGGCGAGGGGGGCTCAGCGGCGGTGCTGCCGCCGGGGCTGCTGCTCACTCCCGGTCGGCGAGCTTGAGCAGCAGGGCGCCGCCGGCCAGGCCCACGGGGATCAGAACCCAGAACAGGGCCGCGATGCCGAAGATTTCAGAGGCCATGGAACGGCGCTGGAAACTGGACCCCTTATCTAGCAGCGCCGGGCCCCGATCCGTTGCGCCAGCTCGCACAGCCGCGGCCAGGGGGCATCGCTGCGGATCTGGCCTGCCATCACCCCGCTCGCCCAGGCCCGCCACCCCTCCGCCCGCAGCGCCGCCACCAGCGGCGCCAGCGGCGGCGGGCCGCTGCCCAGGTGCCGGGCGAGCGCTGCCGTGGGCCAGCAGCGCGCCACCGGCGCCGGATCCGCCTGGAGCCGGCCCAGCAGCCGCAGCGTGGCCGGGGCCACCGTGCCGCAGCTGGCCCCATCAGCGGCCAGCTCCGCCGCCAGGGCTCCATCCTGGAGTGGGCCGATCCAGAGCGGACCGCTGATCGCCAGGGGAGCGGCCGCCCCGGCCGGGCAGCCGCAGGGTTGCCACTGGCGCAGGTGGAGAAGGGTCTGCACCTGCTGGTCGCCGCAGGCGTGGCAGTGGGCGATCAGGCCCAGGTGTTCCTCCGCCCGCGGCGCCGGGCTGCGGCGGAGGCGCACGGCCGTGCGGAAGGTGCGGCCCTCGCTGAAGGCCAGCACCGGCTCCAACCCCCGGCCCATGCTCCAGGCGGCGCGGGCCTGGCAGCCGAGCTGCAGCCGCAGGGCCAGCTCCCAGCTGGCCGGATGGGCTCGGGCGGCGGCCCCGAGCGAGCGGATCGCGGCGCGGCGGTCGTGGCCGGTGGGGGAGCGGCCGTCGCTGCTGGCCAGCAGCAGCACACCGCCGAAGGCCACGGCCTCCAGCGCCAGGGGCAGCAGGGGGGTGGGGCAGCCGAAGCCATCGAGATCCACCAGCTCGAAGCGTTGCCGGCGCTGCAGGCAGCCGGCCAGCACACCCTGGGCCGTGCAGGCCGTGATCCGGGCCCGCTCCTGCAGGGTGGCGAGATTGGCACGGAGCACCGCCAGCCGGTCGGGGTCGGCGTCGTTGGCCCATACGGCGGCAGCCTCGGCCTCCAGGCCGTAGCGCAGGGCGCGGATGCCGCAGCCCGCCATGGCATCCAGCACCCGCAGGGGGCCCGCCAGCGCCAGCCGGCGGGCCAGCAGCACCCCCAGGTCGCGGCCCGGCCGCGAGCCGGCGCGGAAGAAGCCGTCGCCGAGCCGCAACTGCGCCGCCCCTTCGCAATAGTGATCGCCAGATGCGCGCTCCAGCCCCGGTGCCAGCTCCTTTCCACCAGCCTGCCCCGGGCCCGGCGGCTGCCGGCTCCGCCGACTGGGGGCGTCAGGGGGAGTGGACCTGGCGGGGCCTGCGCTGCCACTGGCGTGAGCTGGGCCAGCCTCACCATCCGCCCCTGGTGCTGGTGCACGGCTTCGCTGCCGGCAGCGGCCACTGGCGCCACAATGCTCCTGCCCTGGCGGCGGCGGGCTGGCGCGTGTTCGCCCTCGACCTGATCGGCTTCGGCGCCTCCAGCCAGCCGGGGCTGCAGGTGGGCCGCGCCCTCGACAACCGCCTCTGGGCCCGCCAGCTGCAGGGCTTCCTGGAGCAGGTGGTGCAGGGTCCGGCCGTGCTGGTGGGCCATTCCCTCGGCGGGCTGGTGGTGCTCAGTTGCGCGGTGTTCTTCCCGGCCTGGGTGCGGGCGGTGGTGGCCGCTCCCCTGCCCGATCCGGCCCTGGTGAGCGGCGTCGGCACCGCGCCCCGCAGGCGCCGGCCCTGGCGGCGGCGTCTGAAGCGCTGGCTGGTGATCCTGCTCTGCCGGCTGCTGCCCCTGGAGCTGCTGGTGCCCCTGATCGCCCGCTCGCCGCTGCTCGATCTGGGCATCCAGAGCGCCTATGCCACGGCCGTGCTCGGCGATCAGGACCTGCACCGCCTGATCGCCCGGCCGGCCCGCCGCCCCACAGCGGTGCGCAGCCTGCGGGCGATGAGCATCGCCATGGCCCTGCGGCCCCACGGCGCCACGGCGCCGGCCCTGCTGGCCCGCCTGGGGCAGCCGCTGCTGCTGGTGTGGGGCCGGCGCGACCAGCTGGTGCCGTTGCGGGTGGCGCAGCAGGCGCAGCGGCTGCGGGGCGATCTGCCCCTGGAGGTGGTGGAGCACTGCGGCCACTGCCCCCATGACGAGCGGCCCGAGGCCTTCAACGCCCTGGTGCTGGGCTGGCTGCGGCCGTTCGGGGGCATCGGCGCGTAACTTCAGTGATGCGGCCTGCGGCCCGCCCCGCCGAGCCTGCCCGCCCCGGCTGCCGTGCCCCAGCTCACCCAACCCAGCTGACCCAATCCAGCTGACCTGCTCCAGTTGCCGTTTCCCAGCTGAGCTGCCGCCGCTGACCTTCCCCGGCTGCCCCGCCCCTTCCGCCGCGCCTCTGCTCCCCCGCCCCTCATGAAACACACCCTCTCGGTGCTGGTGGAAGACGAGACCGGGGCCCTGAGCCGGATCTCGGGCCTGTTCGCCCGCCGCGGCTTCAACATCGAGAGCCTGGCCGTGGGCCCCGCCGAGAAGGGCGGCATGTCGCGGCTCACGATGGTGGTGGAGGGTGACGACCGCACCCTCGAGCAGATGACCAAGCAGCTCGACAAGCTGGTGAACGTGCTGGGGGTTCTCGATCTCACCACGATCCCCGCCGTCGAGCGGGAGCTGATGCTGTTGAAGGTGGCGGCTCCCCCGGAGAACCGCTCGGCCATCCTCGAGCTCGTGCAGGTGTTCCGGGCCAAGGTGGTGGATGTGGCCGACAACGCCCTCACGATCGAAGTGGTGGGCGACCCCGGCAAGCTGGTGGCGATCGAGCAGGTGCTGCGCAGCTACGGAATCCTCGAAATCGCCCGCACCGGCAGGATCTCCCTGGAGCGGGCCTCCGGGGTGAACACCGCCTTCCTCAAGCTCACCGCCTCCGACAAGCGCGTGCCGGCCTGAAGCGCGCCCTGTCTCCAGAAACGCGCCCTGTTCCCAGAATCCCGCCCGGATCGCTCAACCCTTCACGCTGTCCGCGGAGTCCTCGACGGTCAGGGCCTGCCGTTCTGCTGATGGGGTGCCGATCGCCTCAGGGCGTGCCCTTCACCAGGGTGCCTCCTTGCACCACTTCGGCCCTGAGGATCCTGTCGCCCTGCCGGATGGCATCGACCACCTCCATCCCCTGGGTGACCCGGCCGAACACCGCGTAGCGGCCGTCGAGCTCGGGCAGGGCCTGCAGGGCCACGTAGAACTGGGCGCTGGCCGAGTTCGGGTCGGCGGAACGGGCCATGGCCACGGCCCCGCGCTGATGGGCCAGCACCAGCTCCCGGGTGATCCCCGGGCTGGTCAGGGGCTCGCCGTAGCTCGGCTCGCTCTGCCCCTGGCGCTTGATCTCGAGCGGGATCAGACGGCTGACGCCCGTGGCGGGATCCACATAGCTGCCGGTGCCGAACTGGCTGGCGGGAGTGGCGGGGTTGGCGCTGGCCGGGTCGCCGCCCTGCACCACGAAGGGCACCGGGTCGCGCACCACCCGGTGGAACACGGTGCCGTTGTAGACCCCGCGCCGCACCAGATCCACGAAGTTGCCGGCGGTGAGCGGGGCCGCGTCGCCGTCCACCTCGATGCGCATCCGGCCGCGGCTGGTGGTGAGTTCCACGCTGGCATCTCCCTTCAGGCAGGGCGTGGAGGCATGGGCGCAGCCCAGCTCCTGGGTGGGTCGTTCCGCCGCGCAGCCGTGCAGGGCGAGCGGGCTGACCAGCAGCAGACCGCTGAGCAGCAGCCCCCTCAGCAAGCCCCCCATCACAGGCCCTCCAGGGGCACGCCCAGGAAGCGGGCCAGACGGGCCCCGGAGAGCTCCAGATCCGCCAGCGGCATCGGCTCTCCCACCCGGGTGAGCGGCATGTCGCGGCGCCCCTTCAGCCTGAGGCTGAGGCGCCGCCGCGGATTCAGCCCGTCGCGCACCTCCACCTTCACCGCCTGCACATCGCGCAGGGGAACCTCCACCGAGATCAACCGCCGGAAGCCCCGCCGGCTGATCACGGCGGTGCCGCTGCGGAGGTCGAAGCGATTGCTGCCGGCCCCCACATCGAGGCCGATCACCAGCCACAGGTAGGTGGCAAGGAGAGTGGCGGCCAGGCCGTAGAGCCCCATCACCAGACCCTGGGGCACCCAGGCAAGCTCCGCGGGATGGCCGACCGGCAGCAGGTCGGTGCCGGTGAAGCTCGAGGCGCTGGTGAGCAGGAAACCCAGCCCCCCTGCCGTCACCACCGCGGCCACCAGCACGTTGGAGCTGCGGCGGGAGCCCAGAACGGCCTGCTCCATCAGGGAGCCCCCGTTCTGGCCGGGGAGATCGGAACTGCCGGCGGCGGATTCGGCCATCGCGGAGGCCATCGGGTGACGAAGGATCGGGGCGGCCATCCTGGCGCGCGGCCCCGCACGAGCCGCTGAAAAATTCGAAGAAATACCTAAACCGCAAGCCCAGCCTGGGATGTCAGCCCATGTCGGTACCCCGCGCCCGCGCCCGGAACGTTGTTACCATCACGCGGTATCCCGTTCTACCCATGACGATCGCTGTAGGGCGCGCGCCGCAACGGGGATGGTTCGACATCCTCGATGACTGGCTCAAGCGCGACCGCTTCGTTTTCGTGGGCTGGTCGGGTCTGCTGCTCTTTCCCACCGCCTACCTG
>Ga0315900_10001479_pt1 | contig 37489 bp, 51 predicted proteins | sample LakEriMetagenome_FD_203521 | JGI IMG/M metagenome (GOLD analysis project Ga0315900, IMG submission 203521) | Freshwater fungal communities from buoy surface, Lake Erie, Ohio, United States - Buoy 12 MA114 | ecosystem: Environmental > Aquatic > Freshwater > Lake > Lake biofilm | place: USA: Lake...
TATCTTGATTCCCGCAACGGGCGCGAAGTAGTTTTACTTAAAGCAAGAAGATTGTGGCAATTTTTTTCTGCTTCATTGTCCGAATTGGCTCAGAGTGGAACACCGGATGCATCAAAATGTAAATTCCCCGAAGAGGTTGACCGGGTTGAGTTGTTGGAAGCAATTGAAATTTTAGACGTTACTGAGAAAGCAAAAAAATCTATTGATTCGGTGAAAGTATGGAAAGCATAGATAAAATACATGACGGCAACGGCTATGGCAACGGCAACGGCTATGGCAACGGCTACGGCTACGGCGACGGCTATGGCAACGGCTTCGGCAACGGCAACGGCAACGGCTTCGGCGACGGCTATGGCAACGGCTCCGGCAACGGCTACGGCGACGGCTTCGGCTTCGGTTATGGCAACGGCTTCGGCAACGGCTCCGGCGACGGTGACGGCTTCGGCAAAGGATAAAAAAAAATGATGAATAAATTATTTATATTACTTCTTTTGACAGGTTGCGGTAAAAACATTTCCGATTTTTTGAATAAGGATGACGAACCTTATAAGGTTAGTAACACTGACCCGATTTTTAATAAGTATGTCGAAAGTTTTGAAAGGAATTTTAAAGTAAAAGTTAACGTTCCAATTGTATTCAAACCAATCGACAATATGTATGCGGGAGTTTGTTATACCTGGACAAATTATAGAGAAGTAAATATAAATAAATCTTTGTGGAAACATTTTACCGAAGAACAAAAAGAACAATTGATTTTCCATGAATTAGGTCATTGTGTTGGGGATCTCCCACATGATAATGTACATGTAAACAATTGTCCTAAAAGTGTAATGCGTTCATTTATGTTTAGTGAGTTTGAGATTGCTAACTGTTATTTACCTAATAAGAATTCATATATAAATGAATTGTATAACAAACTTTTTTAGGCGGTGTGTTATGAAATTGAGTGAAACAATTATCTTTTTTATTTTTTGTTTGATATTATTAATAGCAGTAAATGAATTAAACAATATGGTTTTTAATTAAAGGAAGGGTATGAAAAAATCTAAACAAGCTATGTTTATTCGGTATTCAAACCGCAAACTTTACTCACACGACCTTAGTCGTTATATGAATTTAAGCGAAATAAATGAAATTATTAATTCAGGTTACTCTGTTAAAGTAACACAGTACGGTACAAATGAAGACGTTACTCCTTTGGCTTTAGGTGAGATCATTCGTAGAATGCCTCCTAAAGAAGTAAACTTAACAAAGATTACTAAATTAATTCAGGAGTCCAGTAATGTATCATCAATTAGTGAATAGATTAGAAACTTTAGGTGTTCAAGTTATAGAAGAAACGATTGACAACTCTATAGGTTACTGTACAATAAGTCATTCAATACCTAAGATTTATATATCAAAGGGTTTGGATGATGTAAATAAAATTAGTGTACTATTACACGAGTCAGTACACGCGTCAACTTTTTGGACTAAAAGAAATTGGTGGATGGAATATCGTTGCACTAGCAACCAAAGATATATGATCATGGAAGAAGCTATCGCACTTTGGCACCAAAAAGAAATGATTCAATCGATGGGATTGGACGGAACTTATTCACATGATCTTTCTGTTAAATTGTTTAAAAAGTTTTCTTCTAAACTTACGCCTAGTGATATAAGGGTAATTAAAAAAGAAAATGCATTGATCAGTAAATGGTTATATAAAACTTTTCTAGGAATTAACTATGATCTTGATAGATATCTTTATAAGATTGCCTCTTTATCTAGCGCTAATAGTCGTGGGAATATTAATACTCGAGCAAATAGTAACGATAGTGAGCGTTATTGCAATGTTTCTTTTGTATAATATATTTGGCTTTAAAACTTCTTTTAAAGAATGCCGGGAGGACTACGATGCGCAAACCAGAAAATGATTTATGGACTTTCTTAAAAAGAGAGTTGACTCCTTATAAAACAGAATGCACTAAAATTCATTTGCATCATTTTGTTTATCGAACCGATGGCGGTAAGTTTATGTTATTTGATAAACATTTAACTGTTACTGGCGTTCCGGAAAACTGGAAGCTTGAAGTAATGGAACTACAAGGAAATAGATTAGAAACATTAGATGAATTTATTGAGTTGACTAACGATCAATTAATAGATAAACTTAAAGAGCTTGCTCATGAATTTGCTATAACTGAAAGTCAAAAAAGCTATACTGAACATTTACTATTGAGGTAATTATGAATATCTTTGTGACCGACCCATGTCCAGTTAAGTCAGCCCAATTTTTAGATAACAAACGATTAAACAAAATGTGTTTAGAAACTGCTCAATTATTGTCCACAGCTTTAAGACTTTCTGGTTATTCTGGAAATGATGTTTATAAGATCAGTCATAGAAATCATCCAAGTAATGTTTGGTGTCGTACTACCAGGGGAAATTACCAATGGTTATTAAAACATTTTAGAGCACTATGCGATGAGTATACTAGACGCACAAATAAAATACATGCTTCATCAAAATTATTCGGTATATTTAGAAACAATATTAATTTACTTCCAAACGGAAATCAAACACCTTTTTCAAATAACGCTAGGAATTTAACCAAAGGCGTTGACTTCACAATGGAACAAGATGTCTTTACCGCTTACAAACTTTATCTGAATGCTCGATGGGAAAATGATAAAAAAGAACCTCAATGGTCTTAACAAAAGGATTATTTATGCGTTTATTTATTCTATTACTTTTAGTTTCTTGTGCTTCAAATAGTACAAAATTAAAAACAGATGATGATATTGTTACTTATGAAACCTTATCAACTTTAAAATGATATGTATATAATAGAAGAAAAATACACCAACAAAAAATATTTCGTGACTAACGAAAACGAATTGTTTGATTGGTGGTCTTTTACAGCAGTTGATGAGATCTCATGGAAGGATCTCATTGACACTGTAAACAAAGGTTATCCAGTTTATCTTAAGTGGTATTGTGTTGAAAAATTTTCTGGTGATAGCATTCCACCAAAGATAGATAAATTTAAACAGTGTAATCATCCGAATAAATATAAGAACGTGATTAGTAAAGCTCTAGTTTTTTGGGTATGTCCAGATTGTAAGAAAGAAGTTAAAGGGAACTAACATGTATAAAATATATACACCGGACATAGACGACATGGATATAGATGATATTGAATGGGAAAATGTATATGAATATCTTGAAGAGTATTATCCTAAAAATAAAATGATTGAGGAGAATGATAATTCTTTTTTATGTAAGCATCCTAAAAAATACAAAAACGTTATTAGTAAAGCTTTAACATTTTGGGTTTGCCCTGATTGTAAACAGGAGGTAAATGGTGACTAAAGTTTATATTTATGAAGCTGATGTTTTTCAGTATGAGGTTTTACAAGATGACACTATTGATGAAGAATATTTAGTTGATATACCTAAAGACTTATTAGAAAATTATTTAGAATTAAAAAGAATAAGTGATATAATTCAAGAAGAGTTAAGAAAATACAAAGAGAAGCAAGAGTATGGATCAGAAGAATAAACCAATTAAGTTGTCTAATTCACAGAAAGATGTTTACGAATTATGTCCTTATAAATATTATTTGTATTACATAAAGAAATATCGTAGTACAATTCAAGGCAGTGCTCTCCTTATGGGGAATGCTTTTGATGAAGCTTTAAATGATTTACTCATTAACAGAGATTTAAACAAAGCCAAAGAAATCTTTACAAATATTTGGCTATCACACAAGGACAAACAAATTGAATACTACGCGAAGGATTCTCTTGTTGATCATTCTCCTTTTGACAGTCTCCTCATTAAAGGGATCAAATGTTTGGAATCCTACTACGAACACATCTTACCAAAAATAAAAAATGTTGTGAGTGTTCAAGAAAAAATAAACCTAACCGCATCTCTAGAAGAAGGGGCTAATGAACCTGATTCTATTACAGGAATAATAGATTTTATTGGCACAATAGAATACGAAGGAAAAGAATACACGGGAATCTTTGATAATAAAACTACATCCTCGCCTTACCCTAAAAATTCAGTTGTAAAGAAAGAACAATTACCTTTATATGCTTATTGTAAAGACGAGTATGATTATCAAGGGTATCTTACAGTAAATAAACATACTTATGAAACGCAAATAATAATTGATACAATACCTTTAGACAGGAAGTTAGAAGTTATTGATAAGTTTGATAAGATATTAAACGACATTAAAGAAAATGAATTCCCTAAAAATAAAAAAGGGTGTTGGTCTTTTGGTAAAAAATGTATCTACTATTCTCATTGTCATGAGGGTGGAGAGTTTAGTTCTGATATATACCAAGAGGTAAAGGAAGAAGAATAATCATGGGAAGAATATTTTTCGTTGCTTTATATTTAATACCAATGTTATACTTAACCTATGAAACCTGGAGGAAATTTTATGTCTTCGATTTACGTTATGGCAGTTCACGAATTGGCAAAGAAAGAAAGATTACCGGCGGCGGAATTAATTGATCGTCTTAGAAACGGAGGGTTTCCTGTTAAGAATCACCTTCAAAGATTAACTCAAAAAGATTTAGATAAAATTGCTATAATCTTTCAAGGCGGTACTGTAGAGCCAGAACCAGAAGTCGAAAAGCCTGTGATTGAAGCTAAGCCCGAGCCAGTTAGAACAGAACTAACAACTAGAGAACTTTACGCTTTAGCTGAAACAGTTAAACAACCGAATCTTTTAATAGTACAAAAAGATGTTAGAGAATTTGTTGTTGCTGTTGTTGAAACGTTGTTGACAGAAAATGAAATTAACGTTAAAGTTTTATATGAAGTAAAAGCTACTAGTAAAGGTAGAGCTATACTAGAAAGAAATAAACTCGCTTATATTTTTAGAACGGAGGCAACATGAATATTGATCAGCGAGAAAAAATGAGAAAAAATATTTTAGACTATTTATCTAAAAGGGAAGAGGAAGTTTGGGCTTTCCATCCTTATTTAGAAAATATTGTCGTTTCTAATACAGGTAAAGTTAAAAATTATAATACTAATCACATAATAAAACAAAGAAAAAATGCAGGAAAATATAATGTTTGTTCAATAAAAGTAGGAAAAATAACAAAGTCGTTTATTGTTTCTAGATTAGTTGCTCAAACTTTTTTAGATTATTGTGGTAATGAATATGAAGTAAATCATATTGATGGGGATAAAAACAATAATAATTTAACTAATTTAAATTGGTTAACAAGAAATGAAAATTTGCAACACGCAAAAGACACAGGAATATTTAAAAGAAAATGTAGCGCTTCGTACATAAAATATTCAAAAGAAATAATAAAAGAATTGATTGAATTTAAAAAATTGGGTTATACTTATAATGAATTATCGGCTCATTATAAAATAGCGCCATCATACATCTGTACTCTTATTAAAAAAGGAGAATTTAAATGAGTAATCTGATTTATAAAAAAATGTCCGAAGTAATGAGAGATATTGGATCTGTTGGTAAAGACCAAAAGAATCAAGCACAAGGTTTTAAATTTAGAGGAATCGATCAATTCGTTAACGCTTTATATCCAGCGTTAACTAAACACGGAGTTTTCATGTCTCCTCGATGTGTAAAAGAAGAACACGAAATTAAAGAAGTAACACGTTCAAATGGTAAAGCTGGTGTTGATAAGACTGTTACTATTTATATGGAATATGACTTTTTTGCCGAAGATGGATCAAAAGTTACAGTAGGTCCAATACCTGCCGAAGGGTTAGATTCTGGCGACAAAGCAACTAATAAAGCTTTATCAGCAGCTTTAAAATATGCATTAATACAAACATTTAGTATTCCAACTGAGGATATGGTAGATGGGGATTCGGAAAGTCCATTGCTTACAGCACCTCAAGTAAACATTACTTTAGAACCTCCAAAGAAAACTATTACTCAAGCATTAGAAGAAGCACAAACAAAAAAGAAAACGGTTTCATATCGTAAACCAGCGGATCTACAACCCCAGAGTTCAAACGAACTCGATTTAGAATAAGGAGAATGTAAATGGAAAAGGCGAAAAAGATTTCTAGAGAGTTCGGTGAAATTAAAGAAGGGCAACTTCGTGAAGAAGATAAAGCCGCCGGTAAAACTAAACCAGATCTTTATATTAAAGTTACTGCATCTGATGATATACTTAAAAAGATAAAGCAAGGCGATGTAATTGTCATGGAAGACCCAAAAGAAAAGTTTAGACGAATGATCGCTAAAGCTAAGTCGGAATCAGATAAAGAAAAACTTCAAGAACAAATGGATAAGATTCCAGCTTTTGTTAAGAAGAGATTAGTTGTTAAACTTTCAGGAGAATAGTATGGAGTATATCCGGATTTGTCAGGGGATTTCGGATAAAGGTACATTACTACCAATCAATGAAGACATATATAGTCATTTGAACCTTAACAAGGAATGTTATCGTTCAGCTTTTCTATATACCGAAGAGCATTATCAACAGTTCAAGAAGAACGGAAGTGTCGCGGGTATTAACAATACCCGCACTCCTCTTCTCTATTGGGACTTCGACAGTAGTGAGAATCTCGAACTAGCTAAGAATGATGTGTTTAAATTGTGCAGTAGATTGAATCAAGATGGAATACCCAATGAGTCGATCGCATTATTTTTTAGTGGGAAAAAAGGATTTCAAGTAGAGTTGGAAGTTGCTAGTGCTAGGTTTACGCCAGAAGAGGTTAAGAATATTTGTCTATCTTATGCAAAAGATTTATCCACATTGGATACACAGATCTATAATGCAAACAGAATTCTAAGAGTACCTTTATCTAAACATAAAGATACGGGGTTATTTAAAACTCCCTTAGATTTTTCTGCTTTACCTGATGCGTCTATTGATGAGATTAAAGTTGAAGCAAAGACACAATTTCCAATTAAAGATTTTAAAACTTTATTTACTCCTCTTACAAAACAAATTTCTGCAATAGAGAATGCCCGCAAACAAGTGGTAACAATGAAACAAGAACCTATTGTTAAATTACCTTTTGATGTTTCGCAAGTTGACTGGTCTAAAAAACCTAGACAACTCACACCAGAAAAGTATTTGCTTGAACTAGGTTTCTTTGAAGAAGGCAATCGAAGTCATGCATTAATGGTTTTAGCTAGTACATATAAGTTTCTTGGTATGAATGAAACTCAAGCTTACTATGCATTAAAGTCTGCCGCGGATCTTCAATCACAAAGAACGGATGGGGATAAGTTTCCTAAAGAAGAAATATGGAACAACATCATTCGTCAAGTTTACTCTCCAACATGGACAGGAGGAAACTATTCAGTTAAGACTTCTCCCGTACTAGCAAAGCTATCACAATTAATTCCGTTATCAGTTCGTTATAAAGAAGCTCAGGACGTTGTGACAGTTACAGAGGGATTGAATTCTTTTATTAGTTACGCGGAAAAGATTGATGAAAACTCTATTCGTTTTGGGTTAAAAGAATTAGATGAAGGGATTGGTATTCAGACTGGTCATTTAATAGGTTTACTTGCTGGACCTGGTATTGGTAAAACCTCTCTTGCTGTCACTGTCCTTAACAATACCAATAAAGAAAACCTAAATTCTATTTTCTTTTCTTATGATATGGCGGCTCCAATCATGTTTCAAAAACTTATTCAAAGAGAAACAGGAATGGATAGAAAAAAAGTTTACGAGATATTTAAAAACAAAAACGAAAAAGAAATAGCAAAAATCACAAAGCTACTGGAAGACAATTACAAAAACGTAACTATGGTTTTTAAAACTGGTCAAACTATTGAAGAGATAAAGAATACAATCATTGAAAGAGAAAATGTTTTAGGTAAAGAGATCAAGCTAGTTGTTGTTGACTATCTAGAATTAATCCAATCTAAGTTCTCAGATCCAACTCAAGCTTCGGCTGAATGTATCCAAGGATTAAGAGAGATAGCTAACAATCTTAATAAAGCTGTTCTAGTTTTATTACAACCTAATAAGATGAATAGTAAACCGAATGAACCAATGACTTCATACAATTCAGCTAAGGGAAGTAGTGCTATTGCTCAGGCTGTTACTGCAATGATTACTGCGCATAGACCGGGCTACTCTTCTCGTAACCCTCAAAATGATAAGTTCTTTTCTTTAGATGTTGTTAAGAATCGTATGGGTAGTTTATTCTCAGTTGATTATGGATGGGAAGGTTTAACTGGTAAGATTCGTGAGCTGGATGAAATGGAAAGAGAAGAGTTGAAACAATTGAGAGAAGAGATTACTAATCAAAATAATGATTCTAATATTTTTTAATGGAGGTTCTATGGTAATGCCGAGAAAAAGACGTAACAGTAAACAAAGTCCATTCTATGCTTTTAACGATGGAAAAGTTTATGCAGCTAACAGAAAAGCCAGAAGGATTTCCGCGGCTAAAAGAGTCCTTGTCAAACAAAACAATTTGACAGAATTAGAAAATGAACCTAAAATAATTGAAGGAGAGTCTAATGACAATTCAGACACTCAGAGTATTTGATATTGGAGCAGTAGATGAATTATGTAATCTTGAGAATATTGTTTCTGTTTACAACATTTATTATGATGCTGTTATTGATAAAGTTATCGAAATAATTGTGTTATATAATACAGATGTAAATGAAACTAAAACGTTAATATACCATGAAGATATTATTGAAGGTGCTATAGAAATTCAAGATATCTTTTGGGAAGATTTGAATTTAGCTAAACAAAAAGGTGAGATAGTTCTTTTAGAAGGCGATGAAAGTTTAGCTAATTCTTTAATTAACTTAAGAGGTTCGTTCATTCAAACAAGTGACGTTCAAAGAAAGGATCAATAGTGATTGACATAAATCGTTTAATCTATGGAAAAAATACTACATCTAACGTTGTAAATATTTCTGTAAAGGATGAGACGGTTTATATATACAGAGAAGTTAATGGTAATATTAGTTTAACAACACAGCCTTTTCATCGTTGGGTATTGTCCCCATTTTTTTCAAATGGGGCTACCAAACTAAATGGTAAACAGCATTATCAGTATATTAAAGTGTACTCCTCAGAAGAAGAATTCCAATCTATTCGTAAAAGAATTTATGAACACGGGTTGTATCACGTAAACCATAAAACAGAATCTTTCATGATATTAAATGGGTATACATATTTTAAAGGCATGAAGCCTAATGAAGTATCTATACTGTCATTTGATATAGAAACTACTGGTCTAGATGCGGACGCAGAGGACGCTGAAGTAAAATTAATTACTAACACTTTAAGAAAGATAGTCAACGGTAAACCTCTTTTATACCGAAAAACGTATAATATAGAAGAATACGAATCTCAGTATGATATGATTCGTGATTGGTGTAATTTTGTAATGGAAGAAAATCCTTCCATATTAGTTGGTCACAACATTATTATGTTCGATTTACCTTACATGAATAAGATCATGAATAAGATTGGTGAGTCATTAATGTTAGGAAGAGATGGAAGTTACATAGAAATAGAAGACAGACCAAGGGAATTGCGTAAAGACGGAAGTCAAAGTTATAGCTACCACAGGATAAATTGTTTTGGTCGTGAAATAGTGGACACCTTTTTTGTTGCAATTAAATACGACATTGGTAGAAAGTATGAGTCTTATGGTTTGAAGTCAATCATTAGACAGGAAGGTTTAGAAAAGCCCGGAAGAACTTTTATTGATGCCAGTAAAATCAAATACGAATGGAACGATCTTGAGAAAAGAAAACTCATCATCCAGTATGCTGAAGAGGATAGTGATGACTCATTAAAGCTTTTTGATTTAATGATCCCCGCTACCTTTTATATCGGTCAGTATGTACCTAAACCTCTACAAGTAATGACAGAATCCGCCACAGGCTCCCAACTAAATGCAATCATGGTCAGAGCTTATATTCAAGATGGGTATGCGGTAGCTAAGGCTACCGAAGTAAACCATTTTGAGGGAGCTATTTCAATTGGTGAACCTGGCATATTTAGAAACTGTTTGAAGGTTGACGTTGCTTCACTATATCCTTCGATCATGCTACAGTATAAAATTACTGATAAGAATAAAGATTTCAATAATGTATTGTTACATATACTATATTATTTAAGAGAAGAGAGACTTCTGAATAAAAGAAAAGCAAAAGAAACTGATGATAGATACTACGAAGAGTTACAGAACGCTCAAAAGGTTTTGATCAATAGTATGTATGGATTTATGGGAGCAGGAAATTTAAATTACAATTATCCTTTTGGTGCATCAGAAGTAACCCGACACGGAAGAGAAATACTCAAGACCGCTATACATTGGGCTACTGAAGTAAACAATTTTAAGTTAGTAAACTGTGATACCGATTCAATTATGTTTTGTAAGGAAGATATGTCAGAGATCCCTGATGACATACAAAACTTACATATTAAAGATTTGAATAGCCTATACCCTGAAACAATTCGATTTGAACATGATGGTTACTACCATACTGTGATATGTCTTAAAGCTAAAAATTACGTGCTTTACGATGGTAAGAAGATTAAGTTAAAAGGTTCGGGTATAAAAGATCAAAAGAAAGAGCCAGCCTTAAGAGAGATGCTTAACAAGCTTATCGAAGATTTGATATTTGAAAACGGTAACTCAATTAAAAATATTTACAGTAACTATATAAATGAGGCTTTGTCGCCTCAAGACATTAAACGTTGGTGTCAGAAAAAGACTCTGACAAAATCAGTTCTTCAAAGTGCTACAGATCCGGAAGCTAGAAAAAACGAACGAGTTGTTTGGGAAGCAATACAGAATAAAAGTTTTCAAGAAGGAGATAAGTTTTACGTCTACCCGGCTATTTTGCATAGAAAAACTGAAACAACAGAATTAAAAAACGGTAATAAAAAACATAAGGAAATTCTTACAACTGGTTTAAAAACCCACGATGACTGGTCAAATGATCACGACTCAATAAAACTTGTTGAAAGAGTATATGACACGGTACTTATTTTAAAGAATGTTGTTGACAAAAATTTGTTTATAAATTATTCTTTAAAAAGAAATCAATCCTTACTCGGGATTAATCCACCTTCTTAATAGGTTATGTAACCTCTTTAATAGGTAGATAATAGGAACTTTATGAAACTAATTAAAGTTATAGCTTACTTTGGTTTAACTTTAGGACCAATTATTTTATTTGCTCTTATTAGGGTTAATCAGTGAAAGTAAAAGTTTCTGATGAGATAGTTTTTTTATGTAATCAATTTGCTAACTTGACATACGAATCAAGTTTAGATGAGTATTCTCGTCGCGGTCAAACTAAAAAAGATAAAATAATAAAAGATATTACTCAAGGAAAACTTGCTGAATTCGCAACCATGTATTATTTACTGGAAGAAGGACACACAAAAGTTTCTATACCAGATTTAAACTTGCATAGAAAAAAATCATTCTCTCCTGATCTTACAACCTCATGTTATAACATTCACGTAAAATCGCAAAGTTTAGAAAGCTTTCAAAAGTATGGCAAAAGTTTTTTATTTCAAAAGAAAGACCCTCTAGTTTATAATCCAAATCCTAAAGACAGAATTGTTACTGTTCTTTGTAAGGATATAAATAATTACGAAGTTTCTTGGCTAGGTAGTCCAAATGATGTAGAATGGAAGGAACCTCGTGTTATTAAACTCCGTGAAACAAAGGTAGCAATTTATCTATGAGAGTTCTAGTTAGAGAAGAAATTGTTGATTTAGTTATTGAACATCTCGCTAATGAAATGGATTTACCTTTTATCTCAGTAGAGGAAAAAGATGCTCTTAAAGATTTTGTTATTAAGGTAATTGCTTTTTATTTGTATGAATTAAAAGAAAAGAGCGATAATAATGATGAGATTAAAAAACTTCAATGAATGGGGTTAACATGAATAGATATGTAGATAAGTGGGGAAGATACCACGACAAGCCTGTAATCAATGGCGTACCTAGTTCAAACAACGGTTGGATATATACAGCCTATGCAGCTAAGGGTGGATTAGAAATAGACAAACTTCCTTTGGCTATGTGTTTTAGAAAATGTAAGTTAATAGATGAATCATTACCTAAAAATCTACGTTTGATAAGAAGCCCAGCTAAGGAATTGCCACCTATCTCAAGGGATGAGATATTGGGAATGGCAGCGTTAGGGTTCTTAAAAGAAGATCATTTAAATGGGTGGAACTTTAGTCCTTATCCTATTCCGAAATTTAGTTTAATTAAATTCGTAAAACAACTATTTGAAATTAGAAATAAGCACAGAAATTATCTTTGGCAAAATAATATGAATCAAGTTTACAGACTTGCTTTCTCTGTACCTATTGCTGATAGACATTTTATTTTATCGTGTTGGGGTAAATTTAATATATTCTATTATCTAATAGCTAAAGTTGATTCGTTATTGTTCAAACCCACAAATGGTATTCATTGGTTAAAGTATGGTGGAGATGAGAGAAAGGCAATTATGAAAACAGAATTCCCTTCAGATCATCCGCTTCAAGGAGTTTAAATGAAACGAGAATGGTCAAAATCAGAAATTAATTTTGTAGTTAATCAATATAAAAAAGGATACTCTAGATCTGAAATCGCTAAACTATTTAAAAATAAATTTAAATATCAAAGAAGTCCTAATTCTATTAAACATTGTATAGATACAAATTGTAGTGAAGTTGAAAAAGATCTTCCTAAAGTTCTTGTTCTTGATATTGAAACTGCACCAATGATAGGTTATATTTGGTCTTTATATGATCAAACCGTTCCTTTAAATATGCTTATCCGAGATTGGTTTGTTCTTTCTTGGACCGCTAAATGGCTTCATGAAGATAAGGTTATTTACAAAGATCAGCGTGGTAAAAAAGGTAAAGCTTTAGAAAATGATAAAGAACTTTTAAAACCACTTTGGAAACTTATAGACAAAGCGGACATCATCCTTACACAAAATGGAATATCCTTCGATGTAAAAAAACTCAATGCTAAATTTTTAGAGCATGGTATGGGAATTCCTAGTCCGGTTAAACATATTGATACTTTTAGATTAGCTAAAAAGTATTTTGCTCTTTCATCAAATAAACTTGAATACATGTCGAAAAAATTTAATAAGAAATATAAGAAACAAGATCATGAAGAATTTTCTGGATTTAAATTGTGGTCTGAATGTATGGCTGGAAATTTAAAAGCGTGGAAATCAATGGAACGATATAACAAATTTGACGTATTAGCTACAGAAGAATTGTTTACAAAATTGGCAGTATTTGATAGAACAGAAGTTGTAACAAAAGCTATGAAAGTTTTTGAAAAAAAAAATAACTAAATAATTATTGTAAGGTTTATTATGAAAAGATCAAGAGTATTTGAAGTGGAGATTAAGGGATACAAATGGAAAGTATTTCTTCAATCTAATTCCACATTCAATAGACTTCATGGATCAAGCGCTTATCACATTCTCTATCCGGAAGAAAGAGAAATCTATTACAATAAAAAGTATTTTAATTTTACCTTTGTTGTTCACGAAGTTAATCATGCTTTTGTTTGGTCAACTGACACAGAACATTCTGCGGATATGTCACAAGAAGCCGTAGAAGATTTATGTGTTACCACATTCAGTAAAAACTATTTTCGTATAGGAGAAATTGCTCAACAGATCCTTGACTATTTCGGCGGAGAAAAGTAAAATAAACTATAGCGGAGGTCAAGGACATGGAAGACTTTTCTAAGTTTTTTGTTGGGCAAGAAATTATTCACGAGCTTCACGGTAATGGGATAGTTACATCTTTAGATGAAGCAAGGCAATTTATTATATGCGATTTTCCATCCGCTAATATTAAAGGGTGGATGTGTACAGTAAAGGTTATCAAGCCGTCAGATTCTAAACAAAAATCAGCTAGACACAATCAAGGTAAAATTCAAACAAGAGAAATTGATCCCGACTTTATATTGGGTATAGGGGAAGTATTAACTAAGTCTAGAGCTAAGTATGATTCTTTTAATTGGCAAAAAGACACTCCGTTCTCTGTACCCTACGAATCTTTGTTCAGACATTTAATGGCTTTTCAAAAAGGCGAAGAGTACGATAACGAGACTGGATGCCATCACTTACTTCACGCGGCTACCAATCTAATGTTCCTATACTACCATAGAAATAACACTGTTATGGATGATAGAGGATTTAAAAAGGAGAATAAATAATATGGAGTTGATAAGGACCATTGCGCTTTTATGTTCATTTGCTTCAGAGGCTAGTCCTAGTGAAATTGACAAACAACAACTAAAATGTCAAAAATATTATATGGATTGCATGGAAGCCAAAAGATTAGACGGAACTTATAAACATTTAGCTACTTGCTTAAGGGAAAGAAAATTATGAATATTATTAAAAATCTATTTCAAAAGAAACTTAAATTTAGAAAGCTAGTACCACAAGCTATTATACCTAGGTCTATTAACCCAGGTGATGCCGGATTAGATCTTACTGCAACATCATTAGAAATGAAAGATAACCACGTAGAATTTGGTACAGGTCTATCTGTAGAAATTCCTGATGGATACGTGGGTTTATTATTCCCTCGTTCCAGTATATTTAAAACAGGTCTTACCCTAGCCAATTGCGTAGGAGTAATCGATTCAGGTTATAGGGGAGAGGTTAAGCTTAAGTTTAAACCAGATTCTATTTCAGCTATAGAAAACTTTTTACAAGGTAAAGCTGTTGAAATGTATAAGGTTGGAGATAGGATAGGACAACTAGTTATAATGCAAATCCCTAAATTAAATGTTGTAGAAACTGATATTTTAAGCGATACTAAAAGAGGACTTGGCGGTTTTGGAAGCACTAATAACGAAGGTCGCTAGTGGGAAAAAAACATAGAACATACCCTGAAAAAGAAAGAGATAGTGAAGTAAAGCGTTTACGTGATGCTCTTAAAAGAAAAGACCGAGAAATAGATAAGCTTAAGTCTGAATTAAGAACACTCGAAAAAGCTTTTGAAGCTAACATTAAATTCTTAAAGGGTAAAACCGCCAAACTTGATCTACAGGAATTGTTACAAGGTGCTAACAAGAATCAGTCTGTAACTGAAATTGAACAGGAAAAGATTGTAAACTTTAAAGAACTTGAAGAAAAATGGCGTTGTCATAAATGTAAAGAAGGCGTAATGAAGTTAATTGTTTTTAATAGGCATGACGGTAAAAAATACATACGTGCATGTTCTAATAAAAATAAGTGTCAGAACCGAACCGACCCTAAAGATTGGAAAGAAGATGTTGAGGGTGTTAAATGATATCCTTCATAAATGGATTCTTTATCGCAATAAGTATTTCTATTATATGTTGGGTAACTTGTGTTTTAAGTTACCCAAAAGAATGCGAAACAGTTGAAGAATTTTTAGTAGAAGAATCTATATTTTTTGTTTGTGCATGGATTGCTTTGGCTATCCTAGCATTACCTGCTGCAATAATAATACACAAGATGAGTTCCCATGAGTGATACATTCGATAAAGATCAAAAAGCTTTTGTTATTTCACAACTTAGAAAAGCTACCTATAAATGGAAGTATCGCACAGAAGCTATAAGAAAAGCTAGAATAGACAGAGGTGTTTACATTTGCGCCACTTGTAGTAAACTAATGATGGCTAAAGATTTTTCAGTAGACCACAAGACACCAGTGGTTGATGAAAAAGGTTTTGTTGATTGGAATACCTATATACCTAGAATGTTTTGTCATACTGATAATTGGCAAGTATTATGTAAAGAATGTCATGACATCAAAACCCAACATGAAAAAGAGGGTAGAAAAATGTATAGACAAAAAACTAAACCTAAAGTAAAAACTTCTAAAAAAATTAAGGAACCGGATGAAGAACTATTTTAGTTTTATTATACTTTCATTCTGTGCATGGTTTTCTTACTTATCCATTATAAAAAAAGATAACCTTCCTATATACTTAGAAAATAACTTTAAATCATATATCGTCAAATTCAATGTTGAAGCTTCATTACGTAATAAGGATATCGATTTAACTAAGCTTAAAATATCTTTTGATAACTTAGAAAGTCAAATAGCTGCTTGTTATTACGGAATTGATTACTTAAAAGTTATTAAGGTTGATCGGACTTGGTGGAGAAAAATGTCTATAGAAGAAAAAGAAGCAACTATTTTTCACGAATTAGGACATTGTGCTTTGAGAAGAAGAATACATTATGATATAATAGATAGCGATGGATGTCCGAAAAGTTTAATGCATTCGAGTCATACATTAAAAAATTGTTATTTTAAAAATCGTTCAAAGTACTTGGACGAATTATTCTCAGAAAAATAAGGAGCGAGAATGAAATTATTACTCAGTTTTCTTTTACTAAACTTAATTAGTTTTCAAGCATTTGCCCTGCCAGAAATTGTGTTAAATAGCAATAATGCAGTATCTCTTAATGGTACAGTAGACTCTGCTTCTGTAGCTAGTGTTATGTCAGAACTTCAAAGACTTGACAACAATAAGCTTTTCAAAACCCCGATCTATCTAGTTTTAAATACTCCGGGCGGATCGATCTTTGATGGGTTACAGTTAATTCAATTTGCCCGCTCGTTAAACCGTCCAGTACACACTATCACAATCTTTTCGGGATCTATGGGATTTCAGATTGTACAAAACTTGGGTAAAAGATACGCTACTGAATTTAGTGAGTTTATGAGTCACAAAGCTAGAGGATCTGTTAGTGGAGAGTTTCCCGGTCAATTAGATGCCCGTTATAAACACATTCTAGGAATTCTAGAAACATTAGACAGAATGACCGTGGCTAGAACTAAAGGTCGTCAAACATTAAATAGTTATAGAAATCTTTATGAAAATGAATATTGGGCTACTTCATTTAAAGCGGTTTACGATGGGTTTGCTGACGAAGTGGTTAGAGTTAAATGTGACGATTCTTTAAAGGGTACTTTTGATAAAGACGTATCATTTGGACCATTTACTGTAAGGCTTCAATTTTCTAAATGTCCTACAATTACCTTGCCTTTAGATGTTGCTGGAAATAACTCTGTAAATGAAAAGTCAAAGATTAAAAAACTATATCAAACATTCATGAGAACTACACCTTTGAGTTTCTAATATGGAAGAATTGTTTTTATACATAGCCCTCATTTTTGGGGGCATTATTTTATTTCAAAAAAGAAAAATAAAAACTCTTGAGAACGAAGCTGTTGATCGTAAAGACGCAGTTTTACAGGTTGAACAAGAGAAAATAGAGAAAGAAAAATCTGAAGTTAAAAATGAAATTAAAGCCCTCAAACCTAAAAAAGTTGATAAAGACGAAAAAGCCGAGGATTACTGGAAGGATAAGATATGATTAAAATTTTAATAATGTGTTTATGTTTTAATTCTTTTGCACAAGTTACAACAGTTAAAAAGGGAGAAGTAATTCCTTACGATGGGGTTTTATTTAGCAAGGATAAAGAATTGAAGTTACGTGAAATGCGAGAAGAATGTACTGTAGACAAGAAGAAGGTTGAGTTATTTTCAAAAATGAACGAGCTTAATCAAAAAGAAATTGACGTTTTAACTCAAAGAGCCGATAATTATAAGAAAGAGGTTAGAGAAAATAGAAGAGTGTCTGACCTAGAGAAAGCTATTTACTTTTTGGCTGGAGCTTTTATAACGGGAGCTATATCCTATGGAGTCATCAAAGCCAATAAGTGACATAGAAAAGCTAATAGAATTAGCTAAAAAAGAATTTAATGAAGAAACAGTTTATAATGATATTGATGAGTTTATTTTTAAGTATAATATTGTTCATGGTAAACAAAGGTTTCCGTGCATAGCTTTTGAAGAGTTATATTATAAACTAACAAAAAAGATTTTTGACAGAAAGTATTTTGAAAGAAAGGTTAATCCAGGGGTTAATGTTTTAGACGGTCAAGTTGAAATAGATTTAAAAAGTTGTTTATTGAATAAAGATGAATTAATAGGATTATCTCTTGAGAACAAAAAAAGAAAAGAAAAAATCAAAAGTAAAAAAGAAAGGGTTAAAGAAAAGAGACTTAGTGAAGTATCCAAGTCTAAATCCAAGAATGAATGCCAAGACCCGTCATGATCTTTTAGATGCAGATTATCTTCATAAATTAAGTAAAGAAGAACTAGATTGGTATGCTAGATTTACTGCTGAATGGGTTAGTGGAGCGTTTGAAAAAGATAAAAATACCGACGAGTATACAGATAAAAATCTTCATAAAAGTATTGAACAAAAAAGGGAACTTTGGCGGGCTAACAATGCTCGTAACAGATGTACGTTTACAATTAATAAAGCCACAAACCATTTAGTTTCGTATGAGGATTATGTAGAGAAAATTGAGGAAATGCAATCAGGACTGCAGGATAATTCTTTTGATGATCTTATGGAAAACTATCTAGATCAAATTAATCTTAAAAAGAAATAACATTAATTCTAACTAAGAACGCCACTATAGCAGCACAAGCGGGTATGATATATACTGCCAAGGTGTGAATAATTGTCACATGTTGGCTGATAGGTTTTAGTTTTTCTGAAATTTGTTCTAATACAGTATTCGTATAGGTTTTGTGATCTTGCATATCTAGCTCGATTTCCCTAAGCCTAGCTTCAGCGAGAGTAGTTCTCTTCTCGTGAATGATTAATGACTCAGTATTTCGTGCTAAGATTGTTTTAATTTCAACCACATCTTCATGAAGTTTGTCTATCTTTTGCTCAACTTTATCTAACTTATCCATATACTATTCTTCTTCCCTACCTAGTAATTTGTTAAGCTCTTGGCGATAAGCTGGGGATTGAAGTAAAGTATTCATTAAAGCTTTCTTTTTACCTTCATCTGTCATATTAGCTAACTCGTCAAATTTCTTAGCTAATGCATTAGATGCTGGAGTATTTGAACTTTTTAATTTATCCGAAAGACCTGTTATAACTGGAGTAGGGAATTTAAGTACTTTTTCAATTCCGCCATAAGATTGACCTAATATGTTAGAAGTAGCTACTGTAGCAGTTCTTCCTAAACCGACTACTCCCCCTAAGTTACCAGCTTGTTCTTGACCTCTAGCTTTTCTAGACAATTCATATAATTCACCGGCTTCAGATAATTTCTTCATAGCGCCTTCAGAATCTTTACCATAAGCTCTTTCGAGAAGTTTTGGGGCACGTTCTAATTGTCTTCTAGCTTTTGAACCAGATTCAGTTTCTTTAGATAACCTAGAAACCATTGTGTTTAATTTTTCTACATCGTATTCTGTAGGTTCGCCTCTTCTACTAGGTAGTTTTGAAATTCCAAATTCATCTTTAAAGGTTTGTAAAGTACTTAAGCTATCATCAATTTTTTCTAGAGGTGCGCCTTGCTTTTCTTTTGATATGTTTTTTAAAGCTTGTAATACTTCTTTATCAAAAGACATTTTTTGACCATCTTTTTGCTTTTTCATTATTTCTAAAGCTTGGTCTAAATAAGTTTCAGGGATGGACTTTCTATAAGAAGCAAGCTCATCAACCAAAGCTAAAGAAACATCTCTGCCTTGTTTACTAGACATAGTTTTAGAACCCATAGGTGTAAAACTTTGTAGTTGTTGTCTAATTGCGTTTGCATCTGAAGGTTTAATCATTTCTTCAGGAAGCTTTCTAACATCATCCGCTAAAGAAAGTAATCTTGTTTTTTCTTGTGTAGAGATGTCATCAGAAAATTTTATTCTCTGAGCAAGTCCTTCTATAGTATCAGCTACCGAATCACGATTTACTGTATGAGTATTAGGATCATTATCAGCTAATTCGAGTGTGATAGATTTTAATTGAGATAAAGCTGAGGTTGTTTTGTCTGCTTTTTCTGCAATATTTTTAGTTTGTTTAGATAGATTTTTTTCAATTTGCTCGGTAGACGATTTTGTTATTAAACCTTGACCTTCTTTACCATATTGAAAAGCCTTTACTGCATCAGAAATAAAAGGAACATCGGCTAATTTCTTTCCGGTTTCTTTTACTGCTTGCCCTGCTCCCGATAAAACTCCTCCGGTAATTGCCCCAGTCAAAGCTCCGCTTTTAGCCGCTTCTAAAGTATCCTCTTCTTCTGCTGTACCGGCTCCATACAACGCTCCAGGGATGACCCCTGCTGCTGCACCCTTTCCGGTTATTTCTAAAGTCTTAGCTATTGCGGGGGATTTTTGTAAAGCTTTTTCAACTTTAGTTCCTTCAATTGCTGCCTTACCTAAAGATCCGGCTCCTTTTAAAAGACTTGAAACGCTCTTAAGTTTAGCTAAAGAAGATAATGCTCCTCCTGTTACAACACCTCCGCCAATATTTCCTAGTAAAGATGCTACAGGTTGTTCTCTTTCAGCGATGTCATATTCAGATCTGACTTCATTTAAAACTTCCTTATATGGTCTGTCTTCTTTTAATGATCTTAAACCCGCTTCAGCTTCGTCAGCAAAACCAAAAGTAGCCCCTTGTGCTGCACCCCTTAAAGCTGCCTCTCCCATAGAAGGGGGTGTATATTCAGCTTCTACCTCTTGTTCTTTTTCAAAAGCAGAATCTAAATCTATTTCATTATCGAATTGATCTGATAAACTTTGATTATTCATTATTTAACCCTTTCGAATTCATCACTTCTTAAATATTTTTCTGCCTCAGAACTTTTTAAAGTTTTAATTTTACCATCTTTTAATCTTCTAATTGTCATAGTTGGAGGTAAATTTTTATTTTCTTGAATAGCATTACCTGAATTTTCTTCCATAGCTATATCAGGAATAATCATTTGTTCAGGTATATTAAGTTTTCTAGCTTGTTCTAAATAAGGAGCTGCTGAAACTTTCCAAGCTTTTTGTTGAAGATTAGCTGCGTTTTGAGCAAAATCAAGAATATTTTTTCTTTCTTCTGGAGTTAAAGTTTGACCCTCCAAACCTCTCAATAAAGATGATTTAACTCTTGTAGGAATAGATCGAGAAGCTTGAACAAAAGCAATTTCACCTTCTCTTACTACTGAATCCGGATCTAAAGATTTAACAAATGCATAGATCATTGCTGTGTCAGTTTGTGGGTTTGGAGTATCTACAGACTCTTTCATTATTTGAACTTGATTATTCAATGTAATCATTTTTTCATATTGTTTATTTTGAACTTTTGGAGCTAAGCGAGCAGCCATATCGGATACTCTAGCTTGTTCTTTTATGCCAAGCGATTGCTCTCTCATTGCTCTAGTTTGGTCCATTTGAATCTTTCTAGCTAACAAACTATCTACATCAATACCAGCATTCTTTAAATCTTGTGCTGAAATATTTTTAGAAGCTAAGCTGCTCAAACCAACTTGACCTAACATACTTCTAGTCATTCTACTAATGTCACTATTAGGGTCAGCCATTTTTTGAGCATTCTGTAGATCTTGAGATATCTTTTCTTGTTCTTTTTGAAACTTTAATATTTCTATTGGTCTATTAACACCCTCTTCTAAAAGCTTTAAACTCTCCTCATCACCTTCTAATTTACGACCAATACCAGAAGAAGCCAATGCTCTACCTATATTTGCTGTACCTCTTTGTATAGCAGCGGCTACTCTATTTTCGCCAGAAAGTCTAATCGCCTTTTCTTCTGGAGTTTCTTCTTGTTGTTCAAAAGGTTTAGCGGGTTCTATTTTTTCCTGTACATCTGATATATTTTGTTCTAAGCTTGAAGGAAGAACAGGAGGTTGTGCTTGAGGTTGAATAGACTGATCAATACTGTCCTCTTCTTCAACTTCCCCTAATCCTGCTGGTTCCCGATTTTCTTCTGGAGGCAAATTAGAAATATCCGGCTCTCCATCAGACTTAGCGAAAGTTAATGGTCCGCCCATGGTTTCTTCCATTTGTTGCTGGGCTTCAGATGGGGTATACGGAAATTTATCAGCGTCCTGTAAAGGATTAGATACTGGACCTGGCAAGTTAGCGGGATTTTTTAAAGCATTCAATACTTCATCTAACGATTGCTTTTCTTTAAATAATTTAAATGCCTCATCAAATTTTGCCATAACTATTTACCTTTTTTAAACAAATCATAAATATCTTTTCCAGTTTTAACCGCTTCTTCTTGAGACTTAGGCATTTGGAAAGGTATACCTTGAAACTGATCGATAACTTCACCGACTTTTTGTGCCGCTTGAGCAACAGGCTTTACGCCAACTTTTTGTGCAACATTTGCAACTTGCGATGCTACATTTGGTTTAGCAGGAGTTTGTCTTTTTGGGGGTTGGGTTTGTTTTTGAGCTGGAGGAGGTGTTTGTTGTTGAACTGGAGGTTGAGCCTGTTGTGGTTGTCTAACTCTAGCTAATTCCATTTCTCTTTGTTGTTGTTGCTGAGCTTGAATCGGATTGGATATTGCTTGACCGGCTGCCACAGCAAGATTACCTAATTGTTGTCCTCTATCTAAAGCTAACTCTGCCATATTTCTTCTAAGACCAGCTTGACCAGTAACACCAGCCAATTGTTGTTCTTTATTAAATCTTTGGATAGCATCCATTTGTTGCGCTCTAGCTAAATCCTGTTCATAATCAGCGCTCATTGCTTGTTGTGAAGTACCTGTTAAATCTCTTAAAGCTTGTTGTTTGGCTTTAAAAGATTCAGCAGCAATTCTATCAGCAGCTTCAGAAGCCTCCTGCTGAGTACCTCCAGCAGCTTGTAAAGCTGACATAAATTGCTGCCCGCCTTGAGCGCCCTGTTGGATAGCTCTTTCAGTTAATGCTTGTCTTTGAGCGGCTCCTTGGCGTAAGCTTTGTTTCTGTACTTGACGCAGCATAGCTTGATCTTCAGGAGTTAATCCCATTTCAGCTCTTTGCTTAAAGCCTTGTAAACCAGCCTTACGCATTTCAGCCAATTCTTTATCTCTCTGTATGTCTTTAGCCTCACTGGCTAATTTAGTCCCTCTAATGTCCTCATACCCCGCCATAGCTCTTTGTAAATCTTTTAACGCTTCTTTACGTTGAGCATCGCTTAAGAAATAGCCAGCAGCTCCGCCAGCAATGTTAGCTGCACCGGAAACTAGATTAGGATTTTGATTAACAAAATCAGAAATGTTTCCCATAATTCCTTTAGACTCGCCTTCTTTTTTATCTCCACCAAATCCAAAAAAATCTTTTGCTTTATCTACAATTCCTTTATCTTGAGCAGCAGGAGCAGTAAGTGCATATTCTTTAGGTATTTTACCCTGCTCTATTTGTGTTTGATATACAGCAAATTTATCATTAGGTATTTTACCTTGTGCTCTATCTAAGAAAAGTTTTTCCATAGCAGCTTTCTTTTCTTTACCAACATAACCTTCTTGTCTACTTGCCCAATCTTGATAAGCTTTTTGAGCATCAAATTGTTGTTGCGTCATCTTACCAGATTCAACCATACCTTTAGGTATTGGACCAGATAAATCTTGAATTTTTTGTGGTATATTTAATTTAGCCCCGGCGGCTATTTTGTTAAGATCTTTTACACCAGGATTAGCTGCTTTTAATTCTTCCAAAGATACGCCTAATTTTTTAGCAATTTTAGCTGCTGTATCTCCGGAGGCAATTTTATATGTTTGTGCAGCTTGGGCGGCTTTAGCTGCTTGAGATTCTTGCATAGCCCTTACTGTATCTCTTCCAGCTCCAGCAGCTTGTTGCATTTGATCTAAAGCTTGATTTGCTTCATCCGGCAAATAAGCACCTGCCTGATCTGAAACAACCAGTCTTCCTTTCTTTTCTAGTTCTTCTAAATCACCAGAAGCTAGATTTCTTGCAATAGCCATTTTATCGTCTCCTACACCTAGCTGTTGACCAGCTAAACCCATTATATTATTTTGTAAATTACCACCCAAAAGTTTTTCAGCTTTCTGAAGACTTTTTGGATCTATACCAAATTGCTCACCAATATTTTGAAGAGCAGCTCCTTTTAAATTACCAGAAGCTATTTGTTCAGCCAACTTAGGGTCTATCCCTAACTGACCGGAAACTTGATTGATCAAAGCACCTTTAATATCGCCTTGTAACCCTGATTTTAACATACTAGCATAATTATCGTCAACTCCTGCTGCGCCTAAAGCTGCACCAGTTAAATCGCCTTGAGTTGCCGAGTAACCTGCTTTTAACATATTAGGATCAACACCCGTTTGTGAAGCTATTGCTTGTGTTGCTAAATTAGTTAAAGTATCTTTATTTAGTAATCCACTAACTCCACCTTGAGATAATCCAGAAAGAGCGGCTTGTGTCGCACCATAGCCTCCCCCTGTTAAAACGTTAGCACCAATATCAAGGGCAGTTCCGCCGTATTTATCAATCCCTTGTTCGCCTTCGCGCTCAATGTTTGTAGCAGCCCTAGAGATATTCTTATCTCCCAAACCAGCACCTACTGTACCTATTCCTGAAGCCAAAGCTTCAACATTTGCTTTACCTAATCCAAGACCAATATCTTTACCAGATTTAATTAACTCTAAACCTTCTTTACCTATTCCCTTAATATCACCTTGGGCTATGTTTTCAGCCAAATCTGCTGTATTTGCTACAATCCCTTCAGCACCTTGTCCTACTGTTTTTACTAAAGAACTCCCCACTTTACCGGCACCTTGATATGCTGCTGTACCTGCTTTACCGGCTGCTTGAGCTAAAGACGAAACTGGTTTTGCCGCTCCTGATAATATTTTAGAAGCACTTTTGCTTACTCCTGAAATTGCTCCACCAACAGATTTGGCTATTCCTTCAAGAGGGGTTCCGCTAAAAAACCCTCCGCCACCGTGACTTGCTGTAGCTTTTATTCCAACACTAGCTAAAGTAGATGATACTGAATTACCAATTAAACCCGGTTTGTTTCCTAACATTCTATCTAATATTACAGGGGCAGCCATTTTTAACGCGTTCCCTGTACTCCACCCCGGATTAGAGCCAGGGCGAGTTGTATATCCATTTAAAGGATCTTGGATTTTGTAATTTATTAGATCTTTATATTTATTTTTAATTGCTTCTTTTTCTTTAGAAGTTTTAGCATTAGCTAAAGCTTCATTCATTTTTGCTTGATTTTCTTTATTAACAACATTATAAGAAACAACATTTCCTTTTTTGTCTTTTTCTACTTTTAAACCAAATTTAGCTGGATCATAAGCTACAGCATTTTCAACCATTTTTCTTGTTTCATCTGACTTTAATTTAAAATATTCTTTTTCTAAATCATCTCTTCCCGCTGAAGTTGCTGAGACATCTACCTTTAATTTTGGCAAACCCGGTACAGTTAATGATGATTTTGAAAACGCATTAAAATCTTTTTTTGCTTCAGGTTTTAAAAAAGCGCCTCCAGTTACAGAATTAAGGGTAAATTTTTTTTTAAGATCTTCTATTTGCTTTAATTCTTTTTGTACTTTTTCTTTATTATTTTGGACTTGCCAAGTAGCTTTTATTTTTTCATCCCACATTTTTTTTTCTTGTGGTGTTTTAGCTTTTTTTCGACTAAGCTCCATTAATGATCTATCGCTACCTAAAAGACTTTGAATTTCTTCCTGTCTTTTTACAAGAGAATTATATTGACTTTTGCCTTGCTGAGCCTCTTGCTTTACTCTTTTTTCTATATATGCATCAAGTTCAGGATCTCTATGTTTACCCATATTTTCCTACATTTTTTGAGCTTTAGCTAATTTCATCTGTTCTCTGATCATTTGCATTTGTCTTTCTTTTAACTCTGGTGTCAATTGACCGCCAGCATTTACATAGTCATCATAGGAAATATTTCTAAATTGACTTTGAAAAGCCTCTTCTGGTTTAACGTCTTTAGTTTGAAGACCGCCAGGGGATTCAGGTCTTTTAAATGCCATTCTTCTTTCAAACTCTTCTTTAGACATTATTTGTTGTGGTTGAGCGGGTGTTTGCGGATTGAGTAATTGTTGGAGATTTTGAAATCTATTTGAAGGTTGTTGTGTTTGAGTTGGTGTTTGTGGATTAAGTAAATTTTTATCTAGATTTAAATCATTAGTTAACTTTTGATTTATTAATCCTGATTGTTGACTAGGTTGAGCAGGCATTTGATTAGATGCAAACCTACCCCCAGTATATTTCATATCTGTCAATTGAGAATTTGCTGGTTTTGTGCTTACAGTAGGAAGTTGTTGTGTTTGAGTTGGTTGAGGTCGAAATGGTAAAATTTGTCTTTTTGGATTAGACATAATTGAAGGTTGAGACATACCAGTTGCACTTTGTTGATTACTACTAGAACCTGGTGAATATTTATTTAAAAATTTTTTTGAATCAAACTTAATCATAATAAATTCCTGTAAATCTTATAATATCAATACCTTATAAGTATTTGTTAACTCAATAATAGCAAAGTTAAAGTGTATTTTGTATCTTGAGGCAATCCTAAAACTTTCTTCACTAATATACTGGAATTACTAAACTCCCAAGATATGTAAGGCGCACCAGTTATTGTACCACTATCTGTGACATTAGTCACTATAAAACCTTTAAAATTATTACCAAAAGGATTGGGTAGTATAACTCTTTCTTTAGGTTCACTAGAGGCATTTAATTCTAAAGTAACCTCTTGATATTTAAAGGGCAAGTTATCTTCTACCGTCAATCCTTTACGATTAATTAAAGTTTCTAATTGGTCAAATAAAGGGTTTAAAGACCAAGCCAACTTAGAAATTTCTTTTCTAATTTCAGGGCTAAAGTCCTCTATCTTTATTTTCTTAGTTACTATTTTCATTACCTGTAAGCTCTATCACTATTATCGTTATAAGATATTGAAACCCCATAAGATTCATAAGATTCTAAAGCAACTCCGTGTTGTAAGCGACAAGTTAAGAATCTTGCTCTTTGCTTGTCTCTAGGTATATACGTTCTCAATTGAACCCTATCTCCTGTACCACCCCATATAGCCCCATCCCCCCAACTAAATTGACCAAATACGCCACTAGAAGAAGGAAAGAAAGGAACGTTTTCATAAGCTAAAGATAGGTCACTTGTATATCCGACTTGAGCGGTATAGAATGATCTATACGCAAACATCCACGTACCTTGATAAAACTGCTTTAATTGAACCGAATCACCAGCAGTTTGGGGAGAGTATTCAATTACAGTTTTAATACCTTTATAAATTACAAGATTACCTTGCATAAATTGAGGAGTTATAGACAATTCTACAACTTTAAATATTGTGTCTAAAGATGTTACAATAGCTTCAAAAAATACTGTTCCTTCAGATCTTTGATAGTTAATAAAAGAAAATGTAGGAGATTCATTTAGTCTGTCTACAATTTCATTAAATTGAGTTTGTATTTCTTCAAAATTAGAAGTTACTGTAAAAACATAACTTGTATTACCATTACTGTCCACAAAAGGATTAGTGTCAACTACGTTTAATTTAGCTGCTAATTCTATCATTTTTTCAGTAAGATTGTCTCCAGCCCTCATTTCCAATGAAGAAAGAAAATCTTTAACCATTACCGAAAAGTCTAAATCTAATTTTCTTAGTAATGAATTATACTGATAAATAGTTACATATTGAGTTTGCGAAATTACATCTTCTACTTCAATTTCTTCAAAAGAGGTAGGGCGAATAGAGTTACCCGTTAACCGACCGGCTATCAAGGACGAAGCAATCTCCCTATCAGCATAATCAAATCTATCAAAATTCTTTCTTTCGACTTCTAAAGTATTTTTAATAGCCGAACCAAAATAGAGTTTGTCTTGCCCATTTAAAACTACCGCACAAGTTTTTGGTTCTTTCCATTCAGTCCATGATTGAGTAGATAAAGAATATCTATAACATACCGTAGCGTAAGTATCCTGTCTACTAGAAACAGTCCAAATCAAATATGCTCGATCTGTTTGATATGGTACACTAAAAGCAATTTGATCAATTGAAGGGTTTGAGGTAATAAATGGAATAAACTTTTCTTTTATAGGAATTGAAATAACATCAAATCCAACTTCAGAGATTTTAATAACACCTTGAGTTGTAAAGACATATATTTGGTTATCTAAGACGGAGGCTGTATCTGGAGCTACAATTATGTTAGTATTATCAAAAAGTGAAACAGTAAAATTAGTAGAAGAGTCACCTGTCAAACGAAATATACCATCTTTTTTAAATATAAATAAAGATTCCCTTAATGCAACAATTCTTTGAATAGGGTTATCTTTACTGCCAATATCAAAAAAATTAGCAAATGGGACAGCTTCCGGTTGATTAAATTTAGAGTAATACAATCTATTACCAAATGCATAGTTAGTTGATACAAATGATGTTGTTATAGTAAAACCACCAGAGGTAACGCTAGTGACATTTACCGGTATTTGAAATTCATCAACATCAGTTACAGTAATTTTTTGAAGACCGTTTATTGTTAAAGAAGTACTAGCCCCATAAACAAGTACGGTCGACTTACTTATTAAGTTATGATTACTTAATGTTGTTATCGTACATGGATTACCCGTTGAAACCGTATTTACAAATATTTTATTGATTTCTGGAGAATAACTTGATACAGTATTTAAATCAGTTGAACCTATATAAATTGGTGTTTCAGAATAGTCTTTTTTTCTTATAAGAATATTGCCTGAAATAATGTCAGGTGAACCAGAAGGTAAGTAAGTAGCTGTAAAAAACTCACTAGATTGGGCATTAATAACCCTTACTAACGACTTAGCTGTTTCGTCAGCAGCGGCAGCTACATTTGAATTTGTTGACAAAAGAACTTGTTTTGTTGAAGCATTTTCTCCAAATCCTTCAACTATAGTTTGAACTGTCATTCCAGTAGGTGATGCGGTAGAGTTAGCTATATTTGTTGCTGAACCAGCTTTAACATTAACTATTGTTACAATGTTAGTAGAAACTGTTGTTGTAAATTCAGAAGAATAAGAAGTATCCAATGCGGTTTTAATTCTTGCAGCAATTGTATTTGCTGTAGGTGTTCCTGTAATTGCGTCAATTTTTACAAGGAAAAATCCATTAACTTCGCTTGAAGAAGGAGGAAGAGAGGTCCCTGTTCTATCAAACCAAATAGCTACTTTTGTGTAATCATTTCCGCCATAAAGTTTTATAAAAGATCTATCAGGTATAGAAGCACCAGCAATTGCTGTTATTCGAGAAGTTTCAGCTAATCCTGCGTAAGTATAGGTAGAAGTGTTTGTTCCGTCAGTAAAAACAATATTTGATACACCAGAAGTAAATCCAGAAACATTAAGTATACTAAACAAAGCTTGATGTTGTTGTCTAGTGTCAGAAAAAAATGTATGACTGTTATAGACCGCTATATCTTTAGCAAATGGAGGAGGGTCATTTGCAGTTAACGGACCTTCGTCGGTAGTGTTTGTATATAAAGGAATTCCTGAATACCAACTTTCATCAGCAAGTTTATCGGTATAAATAATTTCTCCTAATGAAATATCACTAGAAGTAAGATTTCCTTGAAATACTAATCGATATACATCACTTGCAACCGTAGCAGGTTGAGTTCGATAAATTCTAAAATAATACTCGGAACTATTAATTTCTTCGGGAAGTTTAAAAGAAACACTGACCGCGGCGTTAGGCGTAGAAGAATTATTTGTTATAATTACAGCAGATGAAGGGCTACCAATATTTTCGTTATTGTTAGCATCCTTGTAACCAAAAAGAACTTTATAACCGACTTGTAAACCAGCGTTTAAAAACCCCGTAACTGAAAAATTTAAAGCCAGCGTTGGATCTATAGGAAAACAAATACCAGCTTCTTTGATGTAGTTTGCTTCAGAAGAAAACTCTGTAGCGTCTTTAGCTGATATTTTATACACACCTTTGTCAGTAGTTAAATACAAATTTCCTCTAGATGTAGCTGACTTCATTCTATAATTAGAAGCTGAACTAAAAGACCCGTTAAAATTCGTGAACACACCCTCGCCATCATCAAAAGCTAAGGTTGTTCCTATATGAGTAATCAATCTTTGACGATAATGTAATAATTGTTTAGCTCTATCAGTACCTATTGTAAATAAACTACCATAATACTTAATACCTCTACGAGGTTCAATTACGCCTGGTTTGTCTATAATAGTATTGTTGGCAGCTAAAAGCCCGCCAGGAGGTACTTCGGAAAGGTTATTAGGATAAGTGTATAATCCCGCTGCCTGAAGAGTTATTTGTTTTGCGCCCATTAGAATATCCTAGAGCGAATTCTCCTAACACCAGCGACATTGTTTCGATTAACTACTTTGCGAGGCGCACCTTCAACTCTGTTATCAATTAGAGTTTGAGTCTTAGATTCCATTTCAGCTAATTTAGCCATAGCGTTTTGAAGACCTTGACTGTCTCCTAAACCTTCTAAGATACGACAAGCTACTCGTTGAGCCAAAACTTGATGAAGCTCGGTAGGTACATTCGGTATGCATGTTTCACCCGCTAAAGCCAGTATATCTCCCACAACGAGAGACTCTGGTAATAAGCTAGGATCTATTGTAATAATTTTAGATGTTGTATTAACTGACAATACAGGTATGTCAAATTTAATTATATTATGAGGTGATTTTCGTTTAATAAAATCGTACAATGAAGTAGGATTAAAGTTTGAAGGTAGGTTAGATACTGTAATTCTTCCAGCTTCTCTATCTATAGCCGAGATAGTGGCGACAGCATCATTCTTTACTAAACTATTAGGTCTTAAATAATACCACATTACTAATTGACCTGTAGGGGAATCTCCTACTTTAGGAAACAAAGTAAGGGAAGAACCCTGAACATAAAATTGTTTCCAGTTTTGTGTAGTAATAGTATTCATTAAATAGTTATATCTATCATCTACAGCAATACGAGTCATTTCGTATTCGTTACCCATTTGATCTCTGTAATTAACTTCACGTAATTTATTCCCCAAAGATCTTTCAGGTAAAGGATATTCTGATATATTTGGGATGATGTCAATAACGTGAGCTGGACCAACTAGGTATTCTTCTCTTTCAAGTAGAATCGTAGGCACTAAACCAAGAAGCATTTCGTCATTAAGAAAATTTATAATATCTTCTTCGGTAAAAGTATCTTGATTAATAGGAACTAATGCCCTAACTTTAACTGAACGAATTAACTCGTTAGTAGTTAATCCAAAAAAGGAAGCCATTTTACTTTCCTTTCTTAGCTTTCAATTCGGCAATCTTCTTTTCTAATTCGGCTATTTCATCGTCAGAGTCTTCTAATTCTTCTTCAGAATCTTCATCCTCTTCGGATAATCTTTTTTTCAATTCAGGCTCCATTACATCTTCTACATCACTTTCCATTTTAGAATCATGTGGAGCTTCTAGCATTTCTTCAGCTTTTTCTAAGCCTTTCTTTAAGCCTTCAGGGCTATCAGAGGCTACAGTAACTTTTTTAAGGTTTCCCTTAATACGATCTTTAAACATATCGCCAAGTTCTTTTAAAACTTCAGATCCAGCCTTAAGACGGTCAGGGTCAGAATTCTTCCCTTCCTTAGCCTTCTTCATTAATAACTCTTTAAATTCCTTCATCATTTTAGGCTCCTTTACCTTATAAGTATTTGTTAATTTAAAGAAAAAACATATATTTAAGTTGTTGATTTCACTAAAAACAGGAAGAAATTTTACATTCTTCCTGTTATAGATTAATTAAAACAAATAGTTAAAGCTGGATATCAAAGTCACCAGTATTTAACACAGCTCTAGGAATACGCAAAATACCCCCGTCAAAGTCAATAATTTCAACGGATAATACTTGGAATTGATCTAAAGCTCTTCCTGAAACCAAGAAGTTCCCTGTAGGGGTTTGTTGTTGGGCATCAAACTCTACTGTCTCATATTGTCTTCCAGTAGAACTTTTATAAATTACACTAACCCTAAACCAGTTTTGCATATCTTGAAAATATGCATCGGCTGCTACCATAGGTAATTGAGCCAACGCTGATTTTGATAAGGTTAATGTTGCTGTCACGCCTTTTTGAATGTTATTAGGCTTTGTTATAATAGACATAGTTTAACCCCTTAAAACTTAATTATATATCTTAAGTTATTATTTACATCCGGATTCGGTAAATTAAAAGTTGTGCTTCCATTTCCTGATCCATAAGTAGAACCAATTAAACTAAATAAAGTTGAATATGTAGTACGATTTACTGCACTTCCATCACAAAGTAAGAAACCCGTTGGAGCGGATGAACCAGCAAACATAAACATAGTTCCAACTGGAACAGCTAAAGAAATAGAAGTAGATAAAGAAGATTCAGCGGCTAACGCACGACTTTCTTCTGCATTTACGTCAGCTATACGATTGCTAATTTCAGATTGTAAATCGGAATTAACACTAGAAATAGAAGAAGAAAGAGAAGATTCAGCAGCTAATGCTCTTGATTCTTCTGCGTTTACATCTGCAATTCTATCACTTATTTCAGTTTGTAAAGCAGAATTTAAAGAAGAGCTTAAACTTGTTATAGCACTATTCAAATTGCTATCAGCATTTTCAAAAGCTGTTACTAATTCAGATAGAGAATCTAAAGAAGCTGGATCTATATTTGTAAGAATGTTGCTAATTTGATTTTGTAGATCTTGTTCAGCAGCAAGCGCTCGACTTTCTTCAGCACTAACATCAGCCTGTCTATCACTGATTTCTTGTTGTAAAGAAGAATTAACGCTAGAAATAGAAGAAGCAAGAGAAGATTCTGCTGCCATAGCTCTAGACTCTTCAGCATCTACAGCATTATCGGCATAAGTTTTTAAAGGGGCTTCTAATGTACTGACTTTAACAGACTTAGAAACTCCAGAAGTTGATACAAGCATTAAATCATTTGGATCTAATTGTGTATCTTTTTCGGTCAATTGGGAAAGTTTTTTGTTCATTTTAACCTCATTAATTTATATTATAACAGTAAAAAATCGCCAGATTCTAATAATAAACTATTACCATCTTCTAATAAAAAAACAGCCTCTTCACTTTCCGAGTTGAAATTAATATCAAAATGTAACGTATTTAAAGAAGTTCTTGGAATCTCTAATATTTGTCCATCAAAGTCAATAATACTTATAGAGTCAATTATAAACTCATCTCTAGCTCTAGGTGAGGCATAAAAAACAGCAGGATTAAAGTTTTCAAAACTATTAAAAGTTACTGTTTTATATTGATTACCTTCTGAGCTAATGTAGTTTAATTTAACCTGCATCCAGTTATCTTGATTACTAAAATAAACATCAGATGCTACTACACTATTATTAGCTAGCTCACCTTTAAATAACGTAAACGAAGCTTCTTCGCCTTTTACTATTATAGCAGGTTTAGAAATTATAGCCATAAATTCCTTTAAAAAAAAAGGGGAGAAGTTATCCTCCTCCCCCGTGTTACAGATTAGTAAAAGTATGTAACGAAAATGTTATCACCTTCTTCGATAGCTTCTACACCGCTAGATGCAAAATCGCCAATCCAAGTAAGACGAGTCACTCCGCCAACAACTGAAACTGTATAGTCTTCATCCTTATGAAGAGACATACGACCAACGCAAACCACTAAAGAGTTAGCAACAACTTCTCTAGAAAGATCTACATGAGTGAATACAGTAGATACTACATGCTTTTCTTTTCCAAAAGCCTTAGCTTCAAGAACGTCTAAACGAGCATCTAGAGCATTATCAGCAGAGATACGGTTAGATTGTTCTGTAGCAAGATCAGCTTGTAGATTATCAATATCGTCTTCAGCAATATCAACTCTTCCGGCTAGGTTAGTAGCGTTAGAATCAGTATTTAGAATCTGAGATTGAAGTGTAGTAATATCCGATTCAGCTTCAGTCATTCTGCCTTCAAGAGCGTCAATATCGCCTTCAGCAGTTGTTAATCTAGAATCAAGTCCAGATTCAACTCCCATAGCACGAAGTTCTTCAGCGTCAATAGCATTTTGAAGAGATGTATCAGCAATTTGTCTATCAGAAACTTCCTGAGTAATTTGAGACTGTAATGAACCTTCAACGCCCATGGCACGAGATTCTTCAGCATCAATATTATCTTGTAAGGTTTGGTCGCCAGCAATACGAGCAGACTCTTCAGAGTTAACGTCAGCGATTCTGTCAGAAATTTCCTGAGTGATTTGTGATTGTAAAGAGCTTTCAACGCCCATAGCACGAGATTCTTCAGCGTTTACATCAGCAATTCTATCAGAGATTTCTTGTGTAATTTGAGATTGAAGAGATGCCTCAGCAGCCATAGCACGAGATTCTTCATCTTCAATATTACCACTAGAATTTTGAGCTAAGGTATTAATAGCACCTTGTAAGCTTGAGTCAGCAGACTGGAAAGCAGCAACAATTTCTGTCAAAGAATCTAAAGCTTCTGGGTCAAGATTGCTTAAAACGTTATTAATTTGAGTTTGAAGATCAGACACTTCACTGTCGACATAAGTCTTAGTTACAGGGTCAGCTTCAAGAACATCCAAACGACCGTCAAGAGCGTTATCGCCAGCAATACGATCAGAAACTTCTTGAGTTAACTGCGATTGAAGATCAGATACTTCTCCGTCAACATAAGTTTTTGTAGTTGGATCAGTTTCAAGAACATCAAGTCTAACGTCTAAAGCATTATCTCCAGCAATACGAGCAGATTCTTCAGAAGAAACAGCAGAGATTCTATCAGAAATTTCTTGAGTAATTTGAGTTTGAAGAGAACTTTCAACTCCCATAGCACGAGATTCTTCAGCATTAACATCAGCGATTCTGTCAGAAATTTCTTGAGTAATCTGAGATTGTAAAGAAGACTCTACTCCCATAGCTCTTGATTCTTCAGCGTCTACATCAGCTTGACGATCACTAATTTCTTGAGAAATCTGTGTCTGTAAAGAAGATTCAACAGCCATGGCTCTTGATTCTTCAGAATTTACGTCAGCTTGACGATCGCTAATTTCTTGATTCAATTGAGATTGAAGATCAGATACTTCGCCATCAACATAAGTCTTCGTTGTTGGGTCAGCTTCAAGAACGTCTAAACGAGCATCTAGAGCGTCATCACCAGCAATACGAGCAGACTCTTCAGCATTAACATCAGCTATACGATCAGAAATCTCTTGTGTGATTTGAGACTGTAAAGAAGACTCCACGCCCATAGCACGAGATTCTTCAGCATTAACGTCAGCTATACGATCACTGATTTCTTGCGTAATCTGAGATTGTAAAGAAGCTTCTGCTGCCATAGCACGGGATTCTTCATCTTCGATGTTTCCGCTAGAGTTTTGAGCTAATGTGTTAATTGCACCCTGTAAACTAGAATCAGCCGATTGAAAAGCTGAAACAATTTCAGTTAATGAGTCAAGAGCTTCTGGATCAATGTTACTTAAAACATTGTTGATCTGCGTTTGAAGATCTGTAACTTCACCATCAACGTAAGTCTTGGTAACAGGATCGCTTTCAAGAACGTCCAAACGTCCACTTAAAGCAGACTCAGCAGCCATAGCACGAGACTCTTCTGAATTAACGTCAGCTTGACGATCAGAAATTTCTTGAGTCAATTGAGACTGAAGTGATTGGTCGCCAGCAATACGCTCAGACTCTTCTGTGTCTACATTTGACTGAAGAGTTGAACGAACTGATTCAACGTGGTCTTCCATGTCTTGCTTGAAAGAAACTTCTTTTCCTTCAGAAACAAGTTTACCTTGTCCGTCTTTCTTTAAAAGTTCTACAACACCTGAAGGGGTTTGTAGTCGAAGGGCTTCGCCTTCTAGAAGTTTAATTTTCGAACCGTCGATTGCGTCCGATTTAATAAACTTCTTTTTAATTTGTTGAGCCATAAATTCTCCTTTCTTGGCTAACTGTACTGTATCAACAGTACATCTGTGTCATCTATAAAATTGTCTAAACCTAATCCATCCCATGAAAGTATATTACCGTTAATCACAAAGTCAACCCCATATACTTGTTGAATGCCGTCTTCCATTGTTAGCGTTACTGCGCTAGGAAAATCAGGTATAGCGTTTAATGTTACGTATTTGTCTATCACATTTTGTTGTGTAATTTCAATTCTTTCTGGCGGTATTGAAGCCCCAACTCCAGTACCAATTGGAAAACCTCCGGCAATTATACCGTTCCCCCCATAATATATTTGTTTATTTATGTCGAATACAACCTCAGCTTCTTGTAAAACAAGATCTAGACGCTGTTCAGTTGTTATTCGGGGAACCCTAAATATTGCCATTAAATGCCTTCAATCACTCTAAGTCCTTGATCTACAACTGTAGAATCATTAGTCCGATCACCAGTATCTATACTTAAATCGCCAGTAGTACCAGAACCCAAATCAATTGATCCACTCTCAACATATTGAAATTGAATTATTTGGCGCTCACTCTTAACAACAAACATTCTTTTATCATCTAAAGGAATGCCTACAATTACTTTAATTTGATTATTACTGGAGGGCACAATATCTGTCAAACCTCCAGCTACAGTATTAGATAGATAATATTGTTTAGATACATCTAAACCATTAAATATATCTTTACTAACACCAAACAATCTAACATTACAAATTGTATCAGATGCTTTACTTTCTACTATACCTAAAACGTTAGAGTTCTCAGGAGAATCAGCTATAGCGTTCAGTATGACTCCGTTTTGATTAATTCTAACTACTGCACCAGAATAGACTGTCTCATCACAAGGAAGATTAAAAAGCAGACCAATAGAAGTCTGTATATCGTATAAAGTTTCAAAATTCCCTGTAAGGGGATTAAATACTATTTTCATTCTCTTTCCACAGAAACTATAGCTCTATCATTATTATACGTCATTGTTAACTTTGCTACTAGCTTTCTTGATTCACCTTTTTGACGTACATCAATAGTAAAATTTGTATTATTTGCGTTAGCTTCTGAAACTGTTCCGACTGTTGTATTTGTAATAAATAGTTGATCATTATACTGTTCGACAACAAACTTTCCAGTTTCTTCTAACACACTTTTAATTTGATTTGCGACAGAAATTGCCGAAGCGCCACTACTTAATATAACTGGTAATCCGGTTTTTCCTGTTATTAACGGGTCTATTCCTCCTCCAGAAACATTAAAGTATAAGTAGTATTGATCTACATCGTTAGTAGAATTAATATAGAACCATTTACCATTTAATCTATTTGGTAATGCTCCTAAAGTATTTGTTAACACGACTGGAGTGTTTGCTGTGTAACTATTTGGTTTTACACCGTTTTCAGTACAATTAATTATTAAGACATCTGAAGAAAAAATAGCGTTAAAATTACCGTCATCATTTAAAGCTTGAGCGGTTTTAGCTATGCAATTTTGAATAGTATCTGCGCCAGTAATATCAACTATAATGTTACGATTTGTGTTAGTTGGGGGAGTTCCAGATTCGTTAAATCTGTAGTAAATTCCAACACTTCCTGTATTATCATGGATTACTAAATAAGTTTTAGCTATAGAAGTCGAAGTGTTTCCGGTATATAGTATGGATGTTTTATGGGGTGAACCAATCACATCAGCTAAACAAGTTAAAAAAACCTGTTCTTTTGCGCCATCAGAATAATACTTAGCATTACTGACTTCGCCA
>Ga0315900_10001480_pt1 | contig 37476 bp, 38 predicted proteins | sample LakEriMetagenome_FD_203521 | JGI IMG/M metagenome (GOLD analysis project Ga0315900, IMG submission 203521) | Freshwater fungal communities from buoy surface, Lake Erie, Ohio, United States - Buoy 12 MA114 | ecosystem: Environmental > Aquatic > Freshwater > Lake > Lake biofilm | place: USA: Lake...
TTTTTCTCTTAGAGGGTTTAGTAAAATTCTTCCTATCCCTTAATTCTTCTATTTGTTTTGTGGACTGAACTTTCTTTTTGTAATCCTTCAATGCCCACTCTATGTTTCCACCCCTAACACTAACTATTAACATCCTTATTGTAAATTAACCAATTTATATTTTGTAGAGTATAATAAAGTTACAACCGTATCTATGTCGTTTTGTAACCAACTCATTTGTAATTTTTCTTCTTTTCTTAATTTTGCAACTGCTTGAATCAATTTATCGAAATATGCAATTACATTTTTGATATCATTGTTTGTATCTAAATTACTTATACCTTGTAATTTTAATAAACCATATTGTCCTTGATAAGCTTCTACTAATCCATCAATTAAGTCACCTATGTTTTCATAATACTTTTGTAAAGCTTTATGTGCCGAATATGAACCTACACCTTTTTGGCCTAAATGAAATGAGTGTGCCTGTGTTCTACTATGTAATAAAAGAGATGCTAATTGTTCCATTATTTACATTCTTTGCATTCGTTGATTCCCAATCTTTGTTTCATAACATCTTCGGTAATATCTGCTATTTCAAAGTATCTACCCAATACGTGACCCATATCTTCATATAGAGATTCTAATCTTTGTTCTTGTGCTTTTGCTTCAATTGATTCTTTTTCAAATGCAGCTTGTAATTTTTTCAATTCACCCATATTACGTTTAATAGTAACTCTATCAAACCAATCACCACCTTCTCTCAAAGTATATTCTTGTGCAGCATCTGCAATACCACCCAAAGTTTCTGCAACCTGTCTGATGTCCGATTTTCTACTCATCGATTCTCTATGTTGTCCGTAAGTAGAAATAATTTCCAAAAAGTGTTTTTTTAATTCACTTGGAAGTTGTTGAAATTCTTCGGTTTCTCTCAATATATGTTTTAACTTTATCATAGTTATCTCTTTACTATTTTATACTTTTTAAGTTTTGTAACTGCTTGTTGTAATTCTGATGGTGTCATACCCAATGCATCAATTATTTTTGCTATTACCATTTGTTCTTTTCTTCTTGATAAATTATAACTTTTAACTACTTGTATAGCTCTATCCAAAAATCTTTCTACTTTTCCTGGTAGAGATACATCCATATCTTCTAAATCTTCTTTTACGATTTCTCTTCCAGGTATTAAGTTTACTAACTTTGCCATAATTGTATATTAGTTTTTAAGCAAATCGTTTATAACTTTATCAAATAATCGACTACTATTTGTATTACCGGCCCCATCAAATCTTTTTTCTTTTTGTAGATAATAAATAACTTTATTTCTTAAAATTCTTTCAACATCATCATTTTGAATCATTTTTTTAACTGCCGCCTTTACATCATCGTATTCAGGAAATTGCATTTCATCTTTTGCTTCTTTAACCATTACCATCTTTTGTGGTATCAAATTTACTAACTTTGCCATTTGTATTAATTTAATTCTATTATAATTTCTCTCATTAAATCTTGTGACTTACACCATTTACCACATTCCTCTGCTACCTTTGCCCATTGTTTAGATTCGTTCATAGGAGCCATAAATGCACCATGTGTTGACGGGTTTGATACAAAGTCCCATCCAACCAATTCGAAGTCTTCCTGAACCATTACAGTACCATCTCTTAACTCTTTTACCGAACCTAATCCTCTTGATGAAATACCTAAACGAATATTGTTCTTTAATAATTCTTTTAAGATATTACCAGAAGGAGTTGAAAGGATTTCTACTACACCACATACGTCATCACCTTCCCAATAGATTTCTCTAATGTTATGTGATACGTTCTTTAAATTGATTACCGGAGATTCTGGATGGTCTAATTCACCCAACGCTCTACGTTCCTTAATAAGTTGTTCGTATTTTTTACACTCTCTTTCTAAGATTTCTCTAGGATATCTTCTATTATTTTGATTTGGAGCACCTGCTCTTTGAAGAATTCCCTTAACTAAATAAGTTCCGTTTTCTTCTTGTTGAAGTTTTGCTTCAAACAAATGAGTTTCTATTAATAATCCTTTATTCATATTAATCTTTCTTTCTTAATGCTGCTAAATCACTTCCTTCTATTTCACCATCCTTATCTACATCAATCTTTTTCTGTGCTGCTGATAATTCTGCTTCATTATATCCTCTTAATTTACCTTCGGATTTTGCCTTTGCTGCTTTATCTACTGCTTGAAAAAATTTAACTTTTTCATTGTCGGACATATCAGGAATAGATTTACCCGTTTTATCTAACATATGTTTGAATAATTGTTGATAATCACTTTCTTCTTTAACTACCTGACGGATAAGTTCTTTTAATTCGTTATGTTTCATTATTCTGATATTTGTCTGATTTTTTGGTCTAATTTTAATAATCGTTCCTGTATACTATAAATATGACTATTTGTCCTTTTCCAATAACTTTTATTATCTACACCACTTTCATTCTTAATTTTTCCGTACCAATTAAGAAATCTTTCCATTTCTTTTAATTGTTTGTTGATATTAGATATACCTCTACCGATTTTTGCCTGTGCAGTTGATTCGTCTTGCTTCAATGCTAACCAACGATTTTCATTAACCGGAGTATATCCTGTTAGATTTGCTTGTTTTTTAGCTTTTGATTTTTCTCCACCTTTTTTAGTAAATGCATATGGAGAATTGTACCCTTGTACATTACCAGTAGTATTCATTTCATCAATCATTCTTTCTCTAACCAAATTACGAATGATTTCTTTAAGTTTGTTGATTTGTTCTTCTTTTTTATCAGGAAGACCTTTGTGAGAAGTTGATGCAAAATCTTTTGCATCTTTGTCAGACATTGAATCGGCAGCTTTACTAACTTCAGGAGATGGAGATTCCATATCACCTTTTTGGGTAGCATGAACCATACCCATAAATCTTTGTTGTGCTTTACTTTTTGCTGGCATTTTTTAACTCATTTAAAAGTTCATACGTCATCATCATTGCAGACAAATGTTGTTCTTTAATTTTTTTAGCCGATTTAATTCTTCTAATATTTGAAATTGTTTCTGCTAATTTTATTTTTGTAACTTTATCTGAAATTTTTGAACCAATCTCTTTTAATGATTCAACCAATCTATATACTTCATCTGAAACATATTGATTTAATTTACCAGTATTATTAATATTATTAATATATTCTCTCAACAATGCCTTTTGGTCATTTGTAAGATTGCTATATTTTTTATTAAAAGATTCTACCAATAATTTATAAGAAACTGCTCTTAAATCATCATCTTGTTTTCTATATTCTTCTAAAACTGCATCTTTTACTTTTGCATCTTTATTTTGAATAGATGTATTAATAATATTTTCAGCTATTGTAAATCTAGCCGATACTATGTCGGTTGGTTCGTATTGTGCATCAGTTGTTACTGTTTCAAATATTTTGTAAATAGATGCTAATGTTTTATAATTAGAAATTGGAGATTTAATAAACTCATCTAAATTATAAGTTTCCTTTATTTCTTTAATAAGGTTATACTTTTCTTTTGTAAGTTTTTTCTCATCAATTTTTTTACGAGCTTCTAATATTGTATTGATAAATTGTTCAGCTTTTGATTCTGAATTATATTTTTCATTTATAAGATATTGATATAATTTCAATTCTTTAGATAATTCCTTTTTAGAATTGAAATGCTCTTTTAATAATTTTTCTGCTACTGATTTACTCGATGACATTACTTCTGCGGTAATTTGTCTTACTAGCAATTCAAATATAAATCCAGTATTTTTAAATTTCGAATGTTTTATTTTTTTCATCAAATTATACAATTATTCTGATATAAATATATTTTATTATTGGTTTATTACTCTTTTGTTAAATCTTCGGTTAAAATAGTCTTCTTATTACCGTTCATATCTTTAAATATCTCTAAATAAGAATCTCTTGCTTTATATTTAACGGAACCTTCTTTTTGTTTAAGAGTTTTAATACCCAACGGGTCTCTACCCTGTGGATGGTCATCCTTACCATATCTAATTGCATCCTTTGGTCTACCACCTTTATCTTCTAATTCTAATTTTAGTTTATCCAATTCTTCTTCAATATTTGTTGTACCTTCTGTTCCAGTTTCTTTTGCAGGGTCTACACCTTGTGTTTCAATTGAAGTTAGACGGAATGTTTGTTTGGTATCATCCAATACTTGTAATGTCAATTCATCTTGTTCATCTTTAGCCATTTTCATTACTGCCTCATACATCCACTCTTTGGAGAACATTTTAGTTTGTTGCATTTGTTGAATCAATGCTACTTTTGAAGTATACAATTCAACTTGTTCTTGTTCATATATTTTTGAAGGGATTGTAAGTTCCAATGTAAAATCGGTCAATTTATCATCGGTAATACCCTGTGCATATAAGTGAATAATTGCTACTTTGGTTAATTCCGAAATCAATACTCTTTGTATTCTTTCAATTGTTTTTGCAAATCTAACATCTTGTGCTGCAAGTGTTGCTTTACCATTTACATCTTCTTCATATCCTAAAAATGCTTTTGGAATCTTTAATGCTGCCATTAACTTACCTTTTAAGTAGTTAATATCATCAATCATATTATATTCCAAACCTTTTAAGGTATCAATTGAAGTACCATTATCATTACCACGAACTGGCATATAATAATCTTCAATTAAGTTCTGCATATTATATTTCAAATTGTACTCACCCGTTCTTTCATCAACAAATGGAACTTTCTTTGAACCATTAATAATTTTTTGCATGTAATTATCTACCTCATTTGGTGGAATATTACCTACATCAATTTTAAAGATTCTTTTTTCAGGAGCCCTCATTACTCTATGAATCAACATAGCATCTTCCATTAACATCAATTGTTTCCAAACTCTTCTAGCTCCTTCAATCATTGATTTTCCGTAAGGTAAAAAGTTTGAATCCGAATTTAAACGGAAGTGTGCCATTTCGTAATTCTCAAATTCTTTTTTTGGAGTTTGACCATAACCACCCGATGGATTTTGATATGGTGCATATACGAATTTAACTCTTTGTGGATTTTCTGGGTCAAATTGTTCTACTCTGCTAACTTCATATGTAGATAGTGGCATTACATTTACAATACCCAATTTATCTGCAATTTCTAATTGTAAAAAGAAATCACCATATTTTACCAAGTTTCTTGTCCATGGCCATAGGTTAAATTCTACATTTAGAATATCATAGAATAAATTTTCTAATATTTGTTTTATTTGGTCGTCTTCGTGATGTATTTTTAATACATTGCCCACTTCATTTCTGGCAGTACACTCATCCGAATAGACATCCAAAGCTGATGATAGTATCGGGTCCATATCCATAGAATCATAGTCTCTAAACAAATCAATTCTAACTTGTTGATATGCCATTGATGATTGAGTTGCACCCGTTCCATAGTTTGTCACCTTCATTTTCATAAAACGGTCAACCAGATTGGTGGTCATATTTTGCCACTCATCTGTATCAACCACTTTTACACCATCTTGTGTTTTACGAACAATGGTGTTTGTTGAAAATAATTTTTGTAACCTACTAAATATTGTTTTATCTGCCATTTTAATATAATTCTATTTTTTTAAATATATGGAAAATTTTTGGATTTACCAAATATTACCACTTTCTACAACTCCAATACCTTGCCTTATGTCTTGGTCCTGGACTATCACAATTATGTCTTGCTCTAAAAGATTTTCTTGCTTTAGGATTAGACTTTCTTATTCTCATTGTTTTCTCACCTTTGGATGCTGCAGATGTTCCACCATGTCCAAAGTTTACCTTCACTACATTACCAGCGGGATTCTTTACATATACTTTAAATTTCTTAACATCACCTGCCATTGGTTTACCCAACTTAACTTCTCTACCTTGATATTCTGCCTCATATACACAATTACAACTAGCTTCTTTTAAATCTTTTGAGTATGCTCTCATAAAAGAAATAAAATCTTCCATATCCTCATCTTCTACATCATATTCTTCAGGTTCAACTAAACCATAATTTACATCATCGTCACTATCTATATCTTCTTTTACAGGAACACAATTTGGAACCATTCTACCATCTTTCATTTTTCCACCAATTTCTCTATATCCATCCCAACACTCACACAATGCGTTTGATTCACCCTCATTACAAGTTTTCCATCCACCACCTTTTGATTTATAGTTCTTTGCAGCCCATCCGTTTGCATATGCCGATGGGTATACATCAAATTTAGACTTTGCAGCAGATTTTGATGCGGCCCACTTTCCAGGGTCTGTCGGGCAATTCTTTTCTAAAAATAAATTTAATCTTTCTTCTATGTTCATAGTTTCATTTTTTGGTTTTGTTGAAACATAAATTGGTTTTTTACCTTGACCCTTACTATCACTACCACCTCTATCCGCATCGTTTTGTGCAGCTCTTTTTCTACGAGTTGCAGATTCTTTTTCTTTTTTACTCATTCCAGCCGCTTTTGCTGCAGGAACACATTTTGCATAACCACTTTTTTCTCCTGAAGTTCCGCATGGTGGGTGTTTACCATCGACTTTTTTGCCAATGTTTACCCACTTTTCTTTAAACCACTTATCTAAATCTTCATTCATTTACAATACTTTCAACATATAAATATATAATTATCCCAATAACCAATTTAAATTTTCAGTTCCCTTTTTACCCAAATCCATTTCATATGGATTTTGTTTTAAATGTGTATTTGTAGTATACACACTTTCATATTTACTTACATATGATGAATTTAACATTGTTTTTGTCAAATCTATACCTTCTTGTTTTAAACGAAGTGCTGTATTACGAACCCATAGGCCGATTGCAAGTGCCATAATAAGGTCATCATTATATCCTTTCATTGCTTCTGCTCTACCACCACTCCAAATAAATGTAAACGCCTCATCTATAAGTCTAGATGAACGAATTAGAATATCTTTGTCAGTCATATATGTATCTAATGCCGAAATGATTAGTGGGCGAGTTTTAGATGTTGTAGAAAATCCAGCTACCATATTTCGTTCTTCTCTATAATATTTGTTTGACATTTGTCTTTCCGTATCTACATATTGTAAATCATTACTCATATAGAATAAATTTTGATATCCTCTATCAATTACTTGTTGAATACATGCCCAACCTACATTGGAGTTTTCAATTACCAACAATGCATTATTATATTCCGTTGCCAATGCTGTAAGGAAATTACCAAAATCTTTTGTGTCAATTTTACCTCTATATTCTGCAACTTGTGAACTATCTTCTATGTCTATAACTTGTGCAGTAGAATAATCGGCTCCGTCACCTCTAGCGACATCGGCGGATATCATATAAGCTCTATTGTAGTTTGGATGTTCCCATACCCAAAGGTTTCCATCAAATCCTCGTTTCTCAACAGGTTCCATTACATATGTATCTTTATACCATGTCAATAATGCCGGGTCAATTACGGTATCACCTGAACTAACAAAGTCACAATCACATTCTTGTGCTGCACCCTTAACTCCTAAAATACGAGTTTGCTCATCTCTCCAAGTTTGATTTCTTTCTGGATGAACAGTCCAATGTAAATTGATACAATTAAAACCATTATTTCCACTTTCTCCTTCTACCCACATTTTATGGAACCAATTACCCACACCATTTGGAGTAGATAATACAATTGCCGAACCACCTGTTGATAGAGTTGATTGTGCTGATAACCAAATTTCATCGATGTCTCTAATGAATGCTGCTTCATCCACAACCAATAGTGATAAGGCTTCCGAACGACCTGCATCAGGAGAACTTGCGATTGCTTTTACTTGTGAACCATTTTTTAATTTAAGGGAAAGTTTATTATCTTCTACCGAACTACTACCACCATCTCTTAACCAAATAGGAAGTAAGTCGTGCATAACTCTTACCTTCTCTACCAGATTCTTAGCTACGGTCACTTTCGTTGCGATTACCAATGCATTGAAGTCTTGGTTGAATAACATCTTCCATAAAATAAACCCTGCAGATAAGGTCGATAGACCCAACTGACGAGATTTAAGAATAATGTTAAAACGATTTTCTTTAAAGTCTGTTAAACAATCCTCCTGGAAAGGATAAAGGTGAAAGGGAATTTTTCCTCTCACCGGATGCTGAATGACACAATACTTTTTCATAAAGTAAATTGGGTCTAACGCACACTTGCGATATTCTTCAGCAATTATCTCTTTTAATGATTTCTTAGGTTGCCCTTGAACTCCCATTATTTTTTAAATTTAATCTTCCAATATACACCACCACCGATGTATGGAGAAAGACTTCCGTTAGTTCCGTCTGTTACTCTATTTGCAACACCTACACCAACTTGATAGATTTTATCTTTTTTAGTTTTTACCAACAACCCACCACCAATGTTTGAAACTACATCGGCTTTGTTAAATCCACCAGTAAAACCATAATATACTTGTGTCTTTGGTAATTCTTTAACAATAAGAGTTTCTTTAATAGTTCTTTCTTTTACTTTAGCATCAAAAGTTCTACCTAATATTCTATTCTGTGAGATTGTATCGGTTACTGCAACTGTTCCCAATGAATCAGGTAATACCAATACATCTTTGTATAATACTTTTGAATAATAATCTTTTAATAAAGCTTGAGTGTCTACGATTGCAGGAACTTGTACTTGTACTTCTTTTTCTACGATTGTTTCGTGGTAGATATCAGAACCCTTTTTAGTTATTACTTTTGTTTTAACAACTTCAAACGTATCTATGTCATGTTTAATAACTTCATACTTTTTTCCTTCAATTCTAACAGTTCTGCCTGGCATCTTTCCACCTGGGTTAAACCACTCTAATAAAATGATTGCAATTAAAACTGCGATTGCAATGTTTTTCAAATTCAATAATTTTTTCATAATTTTTATTTTTTAATTAATTCCGGATGATTTAACTCAACCAATTTTTCTTCTAATAACCTTTTTCTTTCTATTAATAATTCAATGGCTTCATACGCTCCATCGATATCATTTCTTAAATCTTGTTTTACTTTTTCAATATCAACATCCCATGTCCACTTTTCAATTCTACCATCTTCGGTAACTTGCTCTATTTGTTGTTTAATTCCCAATAATGCTTCTTCATATTGAGCCTTTATATCTCTAACAAATCCTAATTTATTAAGAGTTATTTTATAATCTTCATAAAATGGATATGTACCATCATTTTTTAATTCTATTTCATATTTTGCCAAACAAGTTACACACATTCCAGTTTTACGAATTAACTTTTTATCCGCCATTGATAATTTTGTGGTTTGACATTCTGTATTACTACATGTATTTAATTTATCTAAATACTTTCTAATGTCATCCATTTGGGTTACTGCGGAAACAAATCCTTTCTGTTGTTCCCACTCTTTACCTTCGTTATCAACCCATCTTTCTCCAACTTCTCTTTTTTGTTCAGCTTCTTTTTCATAACCAAATACTCTTTGAGTATTATCTTGCCTTCCAAAAACTGTGTCTATAATGAGTTTACGAGATTTGTGCATCCCTTTTGATTTCTCATCAAAACTTTTTCTTTTTGCCATACTAATCTTACTTTTTGTAACTGTTTATTATTATAATATATATCAAATTATGAGTAAAAAATACCAAGTATCTGGTTTAGTGGTGCAAACGTACCTGTAAGTTTGTATGTTTTTCCGTTATAAACGAAAACCAAACCTTCATTTGCAACTATCTTTTCTATACCACCTAATTGATTTAATCTTTCCAATTCTGTTTTTAATTTTTGAATTTGTGCAGGACTACCACTATTTCTAACCTGTGCTGCCACAGATTTTAATTTAGATTTCATTGCACGTATTGCGTTGTCAGGATGAACAGTCAAAACACTTCCTACAAATTCTAAAACATCTGCACCAACTCCTAAAAATAATTCTTCAAATGGTCTAATGTTATCTTTCTGTTGTTTTGCAACATTTACTTTATCATTTTGAATTGCCCATTTCTGCAATTCTTCGTCTGATATTGTATTTAAACGAAATGACTTTTCACCGAATGCCCATCTTCTAATTAATGCTTCTTTTGTAAGTTTATCAATTTTGGTTGGGGCATTTGATTCAATCCACCAATCCCACCAACTTTGATGGTAGTCTGCAACATTGTCCGAATCTTTTAAACCAAATTCATTTTGTAATTTATTTAATTTAGAAAGATATTTACCCTGTTTAGAACTTAAATCATCACTCTTTGGTATATTTGTAATCGGTGGGCCCTGTATTGTATATTTTGATTGAACGTCTGCATTAACTCTTTTAATCATTCCTGCTAATATATTTTCTGCACCATCAACTTGTCCAATTGCGACACCCTTGTCATTATATTGTATACAATTATGAAATACCAATAAAGCTTGACCATATGGAATCACATTCACAGACGTTGGCCATATAACTTCAATGTTCATAAAGTTTTTACCTTCATCAAATATTTTTTCTCTTTGTTTTTGAGACAGAGATGATATTGCTGCCGATAAATCTCTCATAGCAAAGTTATATGCATCCGTTAAACCCCCTCTTCCTTGAAATTTAGATGCAACACCTTCTATTCCCAATGCATTTGCACCAGCATTTGACAAATGTCCTTTGTTACGTGCTGCAATTAATCTACCATTTTTCCAACTTATTGCTAAAGCTTGTCCATCTGTTTTTTCTCTTACTACACCCAATTCACCATTAAGTGCACTTGTAATAATATTTTTTAAATCTCCAAACGTTAAATCCATATCATCAAACGGATGTGACATATGACCATAGGCTCCACCTTCTAATAATAAACCTTCCTTTATAAATTCAGTTTCAACGTAATCAACATCTGGTAGGTTTTTTATACGATATGTAATTGTTCTTTCTTCTGCATCTTCGTCTCCGAATATTGCATCTGCTTTTGGAAAATCGGTTTGAGTATATCCACCATTTTTATACCAATCTTCACTTTTATCCGAATCTAATTTTCTTTTTTTACCTTTTGTAATAAATGAACCATCTGGAACATCTGCCGTATTCGCGATTGTAACACCACTAACTTCATCTAAATAATTTTCTATATAATTTTCAACGTCTTTATATAGTTCTTTTATTTGTTCATCAAAATTTGGTTGAATGTTTAATTCCTTTTCCATTTTAGTTATATCGTCATATCCCATATTTCTCAATTCTCTGGCAACTGCGTTGGCATTTGGTGACATATTTGCTTTTCCAAAAAGATATGCGTTAATTCTTTTTCTGAATTTGGAATCTCTATATAATTTCATAATATTAATAAAATGAACATCTTTATTACCCATTTCATAAATATTTTGTCCTTTTTGTCCTAATCTAAAAGTGGTTGCTTTCTTACCATTTATAGTAGGCATTCCATAATCATCCTTTCCTATATCTTTAACTTGTACTTTTTTGTTTTTAAATTTACCCATCAAAACGGTATCACCTTTGTCAACATCTATATTAATATCTTCATTGTAAATTTGTTTGTTAATTCTACCATATTCTCTCATTAAGATTCCTGCAACTGCATGAGCCTGATTTTCTATCGGTGAACCATCTGCTCCATCTTGTACAGGATTTCTAACCAACCCCAATTCATCTTGCTTTCTATGAACCATTTCATGTGCAAGAGTTCTTAATATATCTGCGGTTAATCTACCTTCGGTTGCAACATATATTTCTTTTGATATTGGGTCAAATCCACCTAAACTGGTTTTTACTTCTGCAAATTCTCTACCACCTACCAAACTTATCTTTGGTTGTTCTTTTAACTTTAATCTTTTAGTTGCAAACTCTACAAAATGTTGAATAGATTGTTGTTTGGTTTCTGATATATCTTCGTTAAAATATTGTGTTATAAATTCGTTTACATCTTTTTCAATTTCACCTATAATTTCATTTTTAGAACCGGTGGGTGCACCATTGATATATCCACCCGGTAATGTTAATCCTACACCGATACCACCAGGAAATCCTTCATTTAACTTTGTTGTTATCATTTTAAAGATTCCTTTGTCAAATTTTGGATATGCTTTTAAGAAAAACTTTTTAGCTTTTTCTTTATCACTACTACCTAATCCGTTTCTAACATCAGTTCCACTTATTGGATTTTCTTCAGCTGGTATAGGAAATGTGTAACCAATTTCATCATAACCATATCCGGCTTTGCCTCTATATGGTTTAAAGTATTTACCTTGTAAACGTGTTGCGTCCTTTTCACCAACTGCTGCAATATATGCAATAGTTTGGCCATCGTATTTTTTTAATATCTCAACGGGTCTATATGGATTACTTACTTTTACAAACTTTGATGAAGGAATTCCAAACATTTTAGTTGCAATTTCCTTTTTCTCACTAAAAGAGAATGGAGATTTTTCCGATGATGTATCGTTTGATGTTGCAATATAAACATTTGCAGAACCAAATTCAGATACTAATCTTTCATAAGCATCGTTATGTCCTCTATGAAATGGTTGAAAACGACCAGCATATACCACAATTTCACCCTCTATTTTTGGTTTATTTACTTCTAATAATGAATTCATGTGTATAAATATTGTTAAATTATACTATTCGTATTTCTAACTTACCATCCAATAGAAAATTTAAGATTAATTGCATTTCTTTATTTGAATGTAGTTTTAAATAACTATTTTTACCATATTCCAAAAATAAATTTTGATTATATAGACATATATCTTTAACATTATTTAAAAATTCATCCTTTTCTTCTTTTGTTTTGTTTGCAAATTTTTCAATTTCAATTTGAATCATTTTTAATCTTTTCAAATCATCATCCTCATTATCATAACTCTCATCAATATACGGATGAAATGTTTTATATCCAAATCTTTCTCTAATATGTTCCAATGATTTAGATGGCCCTGCTAAAATAAATGGTTGACAATGGCCGATTGGTTTCCATACTTTTTCACTCAAATATCCACTTGGGAAATTTGTATGTTCTTGAAAGAATATCGATTCCGTAACGATACTCAAATATGTGTTTAAATAAATGTCTTTATTTTCAAAACCAAAACCTGCAATTTTTGTCAAATCTTGTATATCCAATAACGAACTGGTTTCTGTAATTAATTTTATAAATTCCGTATTATCATCATGCATTAAGAATTGTGGTTCGTTTAATTGAAATGAAAATTGTTTATCCCAAGAAACTAAACTTTTTTCAAAACCCAATTTATGCAATTGACTTAATAAAAGTAATCTATGTAATTTCCAATGTCTATTTAATAATAAAAAATCTTTTTTCTCCGTTCCTAAACGTTCTAAAAATTCTTGTGATGACACTACTGAATTTTTTCTATGTTCAATTGTACCGAATTGTGGTTCATATGAACCTTCTCCCCAATAACTATAATTTGGATTTGTTAGCGTATTATTGAATTCTTGTGCCTTACCAATCATATTGTAACTATAATCTATAACTTTATAGTCTACACCCAATTCTTTAAGATTATCTTTTAATTTAAAATCTGCAAATACGAAATATACTTTTTCATCCGGTATATTATTATCTCTTGTAAATTTTATAAATTTTTCAAAGTTTTCAACTTTAAATGCAGTACCGCCGTCACACACATAATTAATAAGTAATTTACCATTACCATTTGAAATTTCATTTAATGCTGGCTTTGAAATTTTATTTAAACAAAATTCGTTATAAAATCCATCGTTTCCAAAAAAGTTTTCTAAACTTGCAAATGGTTCAATCATATAAAACCAATCATATTTAATTCCCTTCTTTCTATCTTCTACTATTTGATATATTGATTTTTTTTCTGCGTAATCATTGTACATATTACTATTGTAAAGTACCCAGTTATTATTCCACCTTTTGGCAAAAAATTCAAGAGAATCTGAAAAATAAAAATCAGAAGCGTTATATATTGTATTTAAAAATTTTGGATTTAAACAATTAGGTTGTTCACCATTATATGTCATTACATCATATCCAAGTATTATCTTATTGTTCATTTAAAAATTTTTGTAAATAAATGGGTCTCTTTTACGAAGTTCTTCTAACTTTTTCTTTAATTTCTTTTTCATTTTATAATCTTCGTATTTTTTAACGAAAAATGAAATGATAGGTAATTTTTTCAACATAATAATTAATTTTTATAATATAATTCAGGCCATTCCACTATAATATGAACCCCACCTTCATTATATGCATTTGTATATATTGTATAAATATCTTCTGAATTTTTTAATTCATGTACCTTTGTAAATTGTAATATAGATTTAAATTCTTGTGTATAATCATTTCGGTGTTGAATTCCTGGGTCTAATGGGTCTTTACTACCAACACCAACTCTAACGATAATATTGACCTTTTTACCGGTCATATGTTCAAATTTGTCAGCATGGTTTATTAATTGGTTTGCAGCTGAAACTAAAAAGTCCCAACGAGGATAAAATGTAATAACCGATTTACCGGTCATTGCAAGTCCTAAACTCATACCCATCTGTGTTTCTTCCATAACAGGAACTTCAATCATTTTTTCCTTTGGTACTTCCGTTAAGGTTGTACTCATTGGATTTCCTGCATAAACTATTTGTTGTCCTATAAAGATTGTATCTTCTTTTTCAGCAAGAAATGTCATTGCTTTGGTAAGTGCATCTTTATATGGAGACATTTGTGGTGTACTCATTATGGTTTAGAATTTGGATTATATAAATGCTTATTTGCTTTATACCACTCAATAGTTTCTTTAAGAGCTTCTTTTAAATTCCTCTTTGGTTTCCATCCTAAATCATTAATCTTTTTTGAAGATAATAAACGGATAGGAATCATTGGTGCTTTATTATTTACATATTCAATTGGATTTGTATTGTTATCCAATTCTTTAATTGTTGCAAGTGTTTCGTTTACTGTAAACCCTTCACCATAACATACATTGAAAATATCATATGTATCGTTGTTCTCTGCTACAAAGATAAAACCATCTGCCATATCTTCAACATGCAATAAATCTCTTACTTCCGTACCATCACCCCAAACTGGGATTGGATTTAAACCATCTGCTACTTTACGAATGTTTGCAGGAGTAACGTGACATTTTTCAAAATCAAACTTATCATTAGGGCCAAATGCGTTTGAAGGTCTAACAACCAAACATTGCATTGGATTATGAATCTGATTAGAAAAGAAATCACACAACATTTCACCATATCTTTTCATTCCACCAACTGCTTTGTAAACAGGTAACATCGGTGTAGCATGTACATTGATATCTTCGGTACAAAACTCGGTTCCCATATCAGGATAAGTTGTGTTAGATGATATGAATAAAAACTTTCTAACTTTGTTTTTCCAACTTTGTTCCATTAAGTTTACATTCATCTCCACATTTGGAGTAACGTGTAATAATGGATTAAATTTTGTATCTAATGCGTTTGATGTATTTGCTGCACAATGGAATACCACATCCACATCTTTACTGATTAATTCACAAAACTCTGCATTTTGTAAATCTCCTTTGATGTGTTCTACTTCCGATGTTCCTTCAAAATCATTTCTTAAATCTCTACTGAATGATGTTGAACGAAGGTTTCTATAACCCTTCTCATGTAATAACCTTAATAAGTGTGAACCTATAAATCCACTTGCTCCTGTAACTAAAACCTTGTCTGTTTTTTTCATATAATTTATTTTAAAATATCCCAATTTAATACCACATCTTCTACAAATTTTTTCGTTAGTATAGATGATGTGTGGCCATACCAACTCCTTTCTAAATATTGTTTTTGTTCTTCAACGTTCATACCATTCATTTCTCTCCATAATACTTTTGGTAAATTACCTTCCATATTAGAATCAAAATTTCTAATTGACCATTCAATTATTCCACCATATAAATGTACGAAATTTTCTTCAAAAAACCAAAAATATTTTTTAAAGTCTATTTTATCCGCATATGATTTAACATATGAGTTTTCAAATTCTAATTCTTTTTGTTCCCAAGTATCACAAACATCTCTATTTTCTATAATACATTCATAAACAGATTTTTCTTTTGGAGTATGATAGTATGGTGGAGTTCTACCTTCATTCAAATATGTTTTACTAAAATTGTTATTCATACAAAAGAACTTAATTTTAGTAATTCCATTTACATGAAGAAAATTTAAAAGCATATTAACGTATTCAAACCATTCAAAATATCTTTCATTATAAGTCATTACTTTATCCAACCATTCAAACGTAACTGGGTCTATATTAATTGGATTTTCAGTAGGATTAAATCCACCTGTAAGGTGAAAATACCCATGTTCATATGGTGATTGTTTGTCTTTACCGGTAATCAAATAATCGGTTGTGTGGGCCCAACTTTCACCATTTTTTCTATATCGTATTTCTGGATTTGCTGATTGGTATTTTTCAGGAGTAACAAAAAATGAATTTCTAATTAATGTAGTAAATTGTGTAACTACCGTAATATCATCAGGTGATACACCTTCTTTTAATAAATCACTTACTTTATAAATTATAGAACGAACAATACTTTTATTATCATGTGTTATTGCACCATAATTATGAAGTTGGTGTGTGTCTTTTTTATAATGTTGTAACCAATTTGCCCAAGTCCAATCTTCAATTGGGTCTTGTTCCCATCTTCTTTCATCTCCAATGTTAATTCTAAAATTATTAGTAAATGAGCATCCTGATACTACTATGTGTTTCATAAATTTATATTAATGTTTTTGTTTTTTTACTTTTATCTACGGCGGCTTTTAGTTCTTTTTCAATATTTTCCAATTCTGTTTTTTTTGCATTTATTTTATCATCTATTTCTTTTTCTTTTTTCAATTTTATTTTTTGAAGCCGTTCGTTCATTTCTTTTTCTTTTTCTTTTCGTAGTTTTTTATTTGAATTATCTATTTCTTTTTCAAATTCAATTTTTAATCGTTCCATGCGATTTTTAAATAAATTTGGTATTTCTTCTTCAATTTCTACTTTTAATTTATATAAATTTTTTTGATAAGTATTCAATTGATTTTCAAATGGATTTATAAATTTAAAATCTATTATCTTTTCGTTTAAAAAATCTGCCCATGTTTTGTGAGCGTCTTTATCTGGATGTTCATTATTGGATGTATTTGTAAATCCACCAAAAGTTTCTTTTACAAAATTTTCTTTACCATCAAATACGGATTTAATAATACAATTATCCCATCCAAAAAAATGAATATGTTTATATCCAAAATGTTCCAAATATGTATACAATGAATTTATATAATTTTTTGTAGTATTTTTCTGATATTTTGCATCTAAAAAATTTAAATTATATTCTTCTAAGAATTTTTTATTTTTAGACTCTATAAGTTTTCTTTCACCGATGGTATCTTCATCTATATAATTACATTGTACCGATTCATTCTTATGAATAATTTTATCGGAATATGCATGAAAAGAAGTTGGAAGACTATGAAACCATTGTTTTTCATCTTTTACAAATACTAATTCTTTTCTTATAAAATGCGTCCATTGAATTACAATTATATCGTCTTTGGTTATTATATTTGAATTTATTAACTCAAATACTTTTCTAAATATATAATCATTTGACAGGCCTGCTCCACCAAAATTATAATATTCTATGTTTAATATTTTAGATAATAGATGAGTATAACATTCGGTTCTTTGATTTTTTAAACCTTGACCTTCCGTAAAAGAACAACCAATGGTAAATAATTTCATTTTACAACCTACTTTTATATTCTAATATTGATTTTTTTAATCCATCCTTTAAACTAGTTTGTGGAAGAATTCCATATTGTTTTTGTTTTTTAGAACCTAAACATCTAATTGGGTCACCATTTGTTTTTGTAGAATCCCATGTAATAACTTTTGTTTTTCCTGTGATTTCTTTATAACATTCAACAATAGTTTCAATTGTTTCTTTAATGGTAACGGCTTCTGCACAACCAAAGTTGATAATATCACTAACTTCTTTTTTAACTACATCAATTGATGCCTGTGCAACATCATCACCAAATACAAAATCTCTACGAGACGAACCATCACCCCAACAAACCATTTCTTCACCTTCTACATTAAATAATTTCCAAATGTTAGAACTAATAACTGTTGCATCTTGTGCAAAATTATCATTAATACCATAGATGTTTGAAGGTCTAATTACTGTCCAATTTTTCCAACCATACTGAACTCTTAATGAATCCAATGTTAACTCTCCCATTCTTTTTGTCCAACCTGGATGCCAATCTAAACGAGATGGAGTTGATGCCCAAGTTTCTTCTTGTGACCAAGTATCTTCTTCATTCATTACATCTGCCGGCTTATAAACACCAACCGATGAAAGATATACGAACCAATCAACCTTTGCGTCAAATGATGCTTTAATCATATTGGTATTGAACATTAACATTGGGAATAGGTAATCGGCAGGTTGTGTTGACGACCTTGCTGGTGACCCTTTTACACCTGCTATATGAAGAACGATATCTATTTTTTCATCTGCAAATAAGCTTTCACAATGAGATAAATAAGTTAAATCGGTTTTAATTAATTCCAATCTATCTAAATATTGACCTTTTAGAAAATTTAAGTTTTCACTAAATTTAAGGTCTACTGCATATACTTTTGCAGCACCTTCTTCTAAACATTTTTTAACTGCTGGTAATCCTACCAAACCATTAGCTCCGGTTACAATAACCTTTTTTCCTGTAAATTCCATTCTGTATCTTTTTGTGTTGTATAATCTATTTTAATTTGTTCAAATATGCTTTCAAAACATTCGTATTTTTCAAATGTATATAAATGATTTTGATTATATAATAAAATATCAATAATTGAATAATACCAATTATGAATTTCCTCTATTGTTTTATTTTTTAATTTTTGAATTTCTATTTCTATTTTTTCCATTCGTTTATGTGGGTCAATTTCTTCGTCATAACTCTCATCTATAAATGGTTCAAATGTTTTAAATCCCAATTTTCTTAATTCGGCGAGCATTCTATAATCACCCAAAGTTATGAATGGTTGTAAATTTGAAATTGGTTTAAATATTTTTTCAGAAAGAAATACATTTGGGCCGAAGAATGTTTCTGTAACTAAATTAATATATGTTTCCGAATACCACTCTTTCATATTATTTTTTGCACCAAAATTTGTTTTTTGATTTTTACTTAAATGTTCGGTATCAAGTTCAATTGGTAACTTACTCAACAAACTATCGATATACTTTACATCAGGATTTTTTATTCTTTTACTTATATTTGATAACAATTGTTCTTTTGATATTTCCTGTATGAATGAAAACTTACCTTCATCGAATAACTCATATTTTTCTGCAAAATATGCAGCACAGGCTCTTTGAACTTTGGTCATTGTTTTGTTATTACATAAAAACTTATATGGTCGTATTTTTGTTTCATCCAAATCTTTTGGTTTTACCAAATCACAAACATATCCCAAATCACCTTCACACGGAAATTCTTTCATAATATCAACATACCCTTTTATAAATAAATGGCCGTTGTATATTTTTACTCTACTATCTGGATATTTTTCATAGTATTCTACAAATTTACTACCACCCAAAAATATAATATTAGAACCATCTATTCCCAATCTATTCATTTGTGTTTCAAATGATTTTATATTATGGTCATCATATAATGGGTCATGAAGCAAACTTATTAGTATTTTAACTTTACCTGTTTTTAAATATTCTATTATTTCTGTTGGGATTATATCTCTCAAATACCACTTATATTCGGTGTCGTTTAATGTAAATCCGTTTTTATTATTTAGTGCACCAAGTGTGTCTTTTATTTCTAATGGGTAAATGTAAATAAAATCATCATCCAATATTTTATTCGGAGAAATTATATTTTTAGGAAAATTACGATTGAAATAATTTATTAATTCAGAATGGTCAAACTTTATTCCCTTTTCTCCGTCTCCATATTGTAATACTCTATATGGGTCTAAATTTATATTATCTTTATAAACTTGTTGTATAAATTCTCTAATTACAGGATGTATTGCATTACCAAATGGTCTTCGTTCACCATAGTGGATATACCAATCAGTATAAATTAATTTAAAATTTGAACCATGCATTTGTTCCATAACCTTTATTGTCTTTCTATTTTTTTAATAACATCTCTTACATAATAATTATCATGGAAAAAAATATCAAACAACTTTTCGTTTTTAATATAATTTTCTTTACACATCAAATCAAAAATATAATCAGAATACACATGTGATACATCATTTGTCTTAATATCACAATTCAACATATCATTTATAAATTCTTTTACACCATTTATTATTTCAGTTTTTTCATCAAAATATTGTAAAGATTTATCATATTTTTCATTGATGAATTCACCATTTTTTATGTTAATATAACTGCCAATTTTATCAATAAAAATAGATTCAAAAAATATTAAATTTTTTCTTAAATTCGATTCTTCAAAATGATACAATCCTTTGACATCATCTAAAAATGGATTTCCCTTATAAATAAAATATCTACCTTTAAATTTCAAATCATATGCTTTTTGAATATTGTGCTGTGTCATTCCCTGAAACCCACTATCTATCATTATTACACTAGTAGAATCACTAATAACACTTTGAATGTATTTTAAATATTCGTCTCTTGTGTGTTTTGCTTCCAATAGAATATCATCTATATACTCATCTAAATTTGGAATTTCTATGGAAGTATCAATTATTTTATCATCTATAATATTCACCTTTAATCCAAATCTATTTTCTAATAAATTCGATAATTTACCTGAAAACCTATGTAGTTCAAATGTTTTATAAATGTCATCTTTGGTTTTGAAAGATGCAAGTGCTGCAATCTTTCTTGATGTTTTAAAATATACCGATTCTGGTAAGTTGTATTTGTTTTTAAATATTTCATAAATTTCTTTAAAAAAATACCCTTCTCTTGAATTAAATAAAATTTTATCACAATCACCCAATTCCGATTTTAACCATATGAAAAAATTGAATACCATAGGGCCTAAAAAAATATAACCCAATTCTTCAAATGAGTTTGGGTTTTGCCAATCTTTTTTATCCAATAATAGTTTTATATGATTATCTATTTCCGTCATTATATTACAAAAACTTTAAAACTTGTTATTCCCAAATCAACCCAAACGTCTATTATTCGTTGGTCATCATCATATGCACAAAATACATTTTCTTTTATTTCCGTTTCGTATATTTTTCTTTTAAAAATAGGTGCTTTTAAAAAATTATCTTCCCAACTTCTCATATATAATTTATCGTATGGTATATTGTATTTTTGTAACCACTCTTTTGTTATATTTCTTGTAGATTCTGGTCTGCCTGTTAGTATGATAACTTCAAAACCATTTTCTTTATAATTTTTTGCCAATTCAATCATTGGTAAATTTGGTTTGTCTTTTATAAGATTTTCGGGTGCATGGACAAAATCCCAATCCGTTTGGCCGTTTTCTTTTTCTGCTAATTTAAATCTATCGTTTGCATTCGATAATGTATTATCTATGTCAATTATTACTTTCATATTAATGATTTTCTTTTGTAGTCAATTGGTAAATCTCTTATACCTTGTTTTTCATAACTTACAGGTATTTTAATTCCCGTATTACATCCATTACAATTATCACAAAATGTAATATATCCTAAATCGGTATAACCTAAATCAAATTTGATTAAATCTTCTTTTGATACGTTTGTCAACGCAACATAATCGTTATCATTTAATGGGAATAGTTTTGTTAATACTGCCGATGTATTTAAGTGACAATAATAAAACTTACCATCGTTCAATCCCCTAAATGGGGCTGTACAACTATCAAAGTGCTTAATTAATTTATCCGTTTCTAAATTCTTTTTAATTCTTAAATCACCAAAATCATACCATTCAATTTCTGTTCGAACATAATGATTTATATTTTCTGATTTATAAGTTTCTAATACTTTTAAAACTTTTGATTTTATATTTTCTAATTTATCAGTATAATCACTAATACTTAAAATAACATCATTACTTTTTAGTAAGTCTAATATACTTTGCTTTGGTTTTATTGTACCATTCGTTGTGATTATTAACTTATCAATTTTACTTATATAATTTGTAACAACATAACGAATAACATCTTCTATAAATGGATATAAGAATGGTTCACCACCTACTAAATGAAATACACTCACATAATCTACTTTGTTAAAAAACAAATCAATGTCGGATTTGATTACTTCTAAATCTCTATGGTTTGGTGAAACAAAATGAGGCATAAACATATTACAATGAGAACAGGCTAACGTACATCTCTCCGTAACCAATACATCCGTTTGAAATATATGAACTTTGTTTTCATATTTGAATGGCCAAATGGAAGCTATATTTTTATACCAAGTATGTTGTATATTATGTTCATCTAAATAAGTTGTATAAAATTGACGATACACATCGGTTGTTATAATAACTTGTTCATTTATAGTTGGAATAAAATCATCAATATGAATTAATTTTAAATCAGTTCTATCCGTTTTAATATCTTTTGATTGTCTGAAAAAGGAACTAATTTCATTTATATTATCTACCGTTGTAGTATCTTTTATATTATGGTCTACAATATATTTAATTTTTAATTTCCTATCACCCATTAGTAAGTCCAAACTTCTAATAAATTGAACGCACTCTTTGCTTGCACCAAATAAAACGTATTCGGTTTCTATATCCCAATCAGATATAAATTTATCAAAATTATTTTTTGTTGGATTATATAACATACTAAAATACTACCCACTTACCACTTCCGTAATGCGGATACTTTGATTTATAAGTGTAATGAATTACATCGGATGAAATTTCTCTTTTTGTATTCCAAGTTGCTTCCGTTGGGGTGTATGTTGATACTGCGTTATCTTCAACTACAAAAACAATTGGTAAGTCAAAGTTTCTGGCATACTTATGAACTTCGTAAAATATACCACTTTCAAATGACATATCACCTACAAACACAAATACTTTTTCATCACTACCTTTTTGTTTAATTCCCATTGCAACACCCAGTGCAATTGATAGTGTACCTCCCACAATCGCAGAAGCATAGAATTTATCGTCTATATCACATAGGGTTATAGATTTACCATCCAATATAAGTTCTTCTGCATAATCGGCTGAAATTCCTTTTAATAACCAATGGTAGTGAGAACGCCATGTACTAAATACCCAATCATTTTCTGAAACTCTTTTGAATATTTCAATTAATTGTTCTTCGTTTCCATTTGATAAGTGAATAGGGCCTCTAATTTTTCCAGCTTCCCAATGTTCAACAATCCTTTCTTCAAAACGAATAAGTTTTTCTGGTGTCCACCCAATGTCCTCTCTAACTATTGGATATTGTTCTAAATTTTTTATCATTTGTCTCTTTTTTGTAATATTGGTTTATCGGTTGGCCATTCCATTTGATATTCTGGGTCATTCCATTTAACAACACCTTGTTCATCTGCATCCACATAACCATCTTTGTAAAATAAATTATAATGAAACATACAATCGGTTAATGCGTAGTGTCCGTTTGCAAAACCTGGTGGAACTAATACTTGGTTTCTATTTCTTTCGGATAAAATAAAAGATTCCCATTCTCCAAATGTAGGCGAATTTTTTCTCATATCCAAAACAATTAAGTAAATATCTCCAACTGCCGCTTGTACTAACTTCCAAGTCTTATTATCATAATGTAATCCTCTTAATACTCCTTTATATGATTTTGAGAATCTACCATGAATACTAATCTCACTTTTGTCGTAGTGTATTTGTGTCATTACTGGATGTTCTTCCGAATGAAAAGTTGTAAATATCTCACCTCTATATTCTCTATAAATTGATAGAGTATATGTTGGTACTTCATAACCAAATTTTTTCGATGGAGTAATTTGAAACTCATCCCATTTATTACTCATATTATGTTTGATTTGCGTATCCTAATGGAAATCCATTTCTGAACTCTGCTCCCATTTTGGGAACTATCATTTGATATGCCATTATAAGTTCTTTAATACCTCTATCTAAATTCCATTGTGGGCCCCATCCAGTTGCTTCTATCTTATCATTTGATACAATGTAGTTCCTCTTATCGGGGTCTTCGTAATAGTCATCATACACCACAGCAAAGTCATTTACATGGGATTGTATTTTTTCTAATAACTCTTGTTTTGAAAGATTTGCATTACTTAATCCTACATTAAAAACTTCACCTTTATATTTGTCATAATGTTGAATCATAAAACAAAAAGTAAATGCTACATCCTGTATGTGGATAAAGTTTCTTTTAAATGTTTTTTCAAATACAACAATATATTTGTCCGTTATTGCTTTATAAACAAAATCGTTTACTAATAAGTCGGTTCTCATTCTTGGTGAAACTCCAAAGACAGTTGCTAATCTAAAAATGATTGCATCGGTTGATGTTCTTAAAAAGTTTTCAGCTTCACATTTGGTTTGACCATAAACCGATATTGGTGTAAGTGGAGAATCTTCGGTGCATTCCAATTGGCCGGTTCCCAGACCATAACCACTATTTGTGTTTGGATATAAAATCTTTTTACCTTTTCCGTTTGTAAATTTAACTATGTTTACTATTTGTTGGAAGTTAATTTCTTTTGCTAATTGGGGGTCTTGTGCACATGCAGGAAATCCTACGATTGCTGCAAGGGGTATGATAATATCAGCTTCATTACAAAGCTTTTCTAACAATGTTTCATTACGAACATCACCATGTATAAATTTAAATTTGGACTTTGAAGTGTATTGTAATAATGAAGTTTGATTGAATAATAATTTATCCAAAACAATAACTTCATAACTTTGTTCCAATAGTTTTCCAACTAATACCGAACCTAAATAACCCGCTCCACCTGTGATAAGTACTTTCATAACTTTTAAAAATAAATATTATCTTCTATGTAAATTTGTGGGTAATTTCCACTAAATGTCATATCCCAAATTTTATATCTAGTACATTGATTAAAATTACAAAAAAATGCAAAATTATCTTTTAAAGGATAATGACCATGAAATTTTCTTAAACCATCAAATAGTTCATATGTGTATTCATTTGATTTATAATTTTCAACTATATCATCGATTTCTGACAAATCCAATTGTTTGTTTAATAAAAATGCAGTATCATAATCAAAATCACCTATTTGTCTATGTTCTTCTTCACATATCATAGAACCACATCCAAACCAATAAAATGCACCTTCATATCGTTTCCTTTCCGTTCCTTTAAACGATATACTACCAACTAAAACATTATTAAAATAACATTTAATTTCATTATTAATTGAATTGTCACAAACCATAACATATTCATTTAAATTGTTTATATCTTCGTTTTCTATTTTATGTGAAACACTTGTATATTCATATTTACCAGATTTTTTATCAAGTACCCACCAACTATATACGGCATGACATTCATTATTGGTGTCTTTAAAAACACTAATACCGGAATGCATTCCGTTTCTAGAAAACATATAATTTTCTTTTCCAATCTCTAAAAACTCACTATTTACTTTTACTTTTAAATACAAAGTAAAATCATTTGACATATGTCCGTCAATTCTTGCAGAAACCGAATACCTATCTTCGGGTAATATAAAAAATATACTATCTTTATTTATTCTTAAACTCATATTTTAATTGTTTTACAAAAGTTATAAAATTCTTCCAATTCAGGGAATGTTTTACAAAAATTAGTACCTCTACGTTTATCATGTTCAGAAAAATACTTATAAAAACTATATCTATTTTTCATTTGTTGATTTGCGTCTTGTGGTGATACCATCCAATCATAAATTCTTTTTACCTTTTGTACTTCTACATCACTATATCCAATATGTTTGTTATCAAATGATGGAGATGCGTAATATGTTATCAATTTGGTTTGATTGATAATATGGTTAGAAAAATCGTATGGAAGAATTTGAACGGTTTGGTGTAATGGAAATCTTAAATATGATGTGTCCAAAAATACTGCTGAGTTCCAATATCTATCGGTTGATGCGTATGTATTTTTTAATTTATATACATTATTAATTAATTTATCATAATTAAATACCGATAGTGCATTATAGGTAACCATAAATGTAATAATAACTCTCGGACATGCCGTAAGTATTTTATTTACATTGTCCCAAAAACGAGGAAATTCTAAACCAGTTCTAATATATTCCGCCTGTTCACCCCATGTATCACAAGATGTAAATATAACAACTTCTTTTGCTCTACCTTCATCTTCAATTCTTTTTATTTTTTCAATAAATTTATCAATCAAAGCATCGGGTACTCCTAAATTAGAATTGAATGCAAGTTTTAGTTCTCTGTTTGGATTTGGATGTTCAATGATATAATCCAATACTTTCCAAGTATCTTTACTCATTAATGGTTCACCACCTGTAATTCTAAAAGTATGTAAATCTTTATATAAATCCGGCCACCACTTCCAAAATGCATCTACATATGGATTATAATCTCTATGAGGAATTGGTAATTTATCCTCATTTTTCATCCAATCAATTGCATTAAATCTATCTAATGTTGGATATTCACCATATTGTTGAATTTCTTCCATCCACGTTGAACTATATGCAGGGCCGCAATATGAACATTTAAAGTTACACGCATTACTAAATGAAACTTCTACATATTTTGGATTATAATCATCTCTCCAATTTGAATTAAATATTTCTTCTTTAAATGGATATGACCAACTTTCACCTGATTTAAAAATTCTATCACTAAATCTATCCGAATTATCTTCTACATTCCAACAATAATCACATTCTTCGGGTCTACCACCTTGTAACATTTCTTTTCTACGAAGTTTTTTATATCTTGTATTGTGAAGTGCCGATGGGTTTCGTGCAATTTCCGATTGTGAGATTTTATGAGTACGAGGGTGGTGACATGAGTGATTATGTCCACTTTGTAATTGTAAAGTTACTTGTGTCCATTTTGCAAGACACATACCTTTACCCATTTCATCCAATTCATCCTTAACCCTTAAATATATGGGGTTTTCAAACTTTTCTTTATCTTTACTCATAACTTATTGTTTTTACGTTTATCATCTTATGTCTATCATAAATAGTATCAATTGAAATAAATTCATAATTCATACTATTGATTCCGTCACTTTTATAATCTATATTTCCTTGCTGCATTTGAAGAACATATCGTCTTTCATTTGCTGCGGTTGTTTCACCCTTTGCCCACTTATCTATTCCACCAATTTTTACTAATCCCTCAGTTTGATGTGGTAAACATAAAAATTTACCATCTCTTCTATGTGGTAAAATTGTATGTGGAATTTCTATTTTTTCTTTTTTTAACTCAATATTTTCCATATCACCAAATTCTAAATTCATAGTGAATATATCCAATACCAAATTATCTTCGGGTGTATTATTATGTAATTCTTTTATTTCTTCCGGTGTTAGACATCTATCCCACATTTGAATTTTTGCAATACCACCTTTAAAAAACTCTTCCTTTGGAGATTTAGAATATCCAACATAAAATGGTTCCATTCCATATTTTTTCAATGGTTCGGTAAAGTTCAATGGTGATTGTGTTCCAGTTCCTAATCTAGCATCACTTTCTCTACCATTTAAATAAAAATGTATTTTATTATTTTCAGTATCTACTGCCATCGTAACCCAACTCCATTGATTTTCATATCTTTTAATCCATTGATATAAATGTCCTTTCATTCTATCCCATAGTTGCATTGTGTATGCTCTACTATTATTAAAAGATAATCCCCAATCGTATCCTGGTTTTCTAAAAATTGGATATTCTACAAATTTTCGTTCTTCGTCACCGATTAACCAAATGGGAACTTTTTCAATTTGTTGGTCTGCTTTAACTAATACCGAAATCGTGTGTGAATTAGAAAGACAATCTCTTTGTTCTCTACTGGGTCTAAATTGAATTTTAGAATCTATACCATTAAAATATGATACATACATTTCTTTATCATAATCTAAATTTGTTTTTTCTGCGTATCCTTCCATTACACATCTCCAAAATAAGTCGTCATCTTCCATGCCCCAATCCCAATAACAATTTGAATAACCATTTGTTTTTTCTACTTGCTCTTTTGAAAACACAACTGCACCACCAAAGTATTCTTCATACTTTAATTGATAATCCGATTGTGAAATACGAACTGCAATGTGTTGTGGGTTATCTTTTGGAAATGAATAATCACAACTTTCATCTTCTGGCACCATATCAATATCATGCCAAACTATATAATCACATCCATCATCAAATGCGTATTTTGCAGCAATGTTTTTCATTAAACCTCTATTGAATAATTTATCATCACATTGATGTGCTAAATAAATCGTATGTTCAATTCCTCTTTCGGTTAAAAACTTTGATACATGTGGAACAAATTGATTCATATGTTCCTCTCTATTTCTATATGGTACACATACTCCTAATTTCATTATATTGCTACATTTATTTGAGTTATATTATTATCATATTTATTTATACCATAAGTGTAATATTCTAATGTGGAGAGTCCATCGTTATTTAGTAAAGAAATATGATTCCTAACTTCGTTTTGAAATCTTAATTGATTCCATCTAGTACATTGGTCTTTCCACTTATCACCAACAAATCCATTTTCTTCATGTGGTAGTAATTGAAATACTGATTTTTTTCTATATGGTATTTTAATTTTGGTATACTCTTCCAATTCAGGTGTAACAACTGAACATCCTATTATTTCACCATTATTACTATTTCCAGATAAATCTTTTAAATTATAATTTTCTACATAATCTGCATCATAATATGTTTTAAGAAATATTCCTGATTTTAATTTTTTTAGAGATTTGGTTGTTTTAGATATATCTTCTATTTGACTATCAGATAACAATGTGTCGTAATATGCAAAAGAATCAACCAAACCTTTAAAATAATTTGGAATGATTTCTCTATCAGGACTACCAACTCCAATAAAAAAATTGGGTTTATTTCTATATGGATACAATCTTGTACATGGTTTAGTTTCTCCTATATACTCTCCGTCTTGGTATACTTTAAATCTATTATCTGCTGCATCAAATGTTATAACCATATTTGTTTTATAGTTGGTCTTAATATTTGAATTGACATATAATGCATTATTTCTATTGTCAAATGCACAAAAATTATAACGTCTAAACGATGTATAAGAAATAGCTAAATCATAACCGGGTACACTAAATACAGTATACTCATCCGAATCCTTCAAATGATTTAATTCAGGTGGGTTTGGATAAAATGAAATAAAAATTGTAAAACTAGAAGTAAAATCAATTATGTTTGCTGATTTTACATATGAATTTATTCCATTAAACTTTAAAGCCTTTTTGGTTGGATTTAAGTGTTCAATTTGTAATTCATCTAATTTTACAAATTTTTCTTTACATCTTAAAAGTAGGTCATCATCTTCATATCCCCATCCCCAGTATTTATTAGAATATCCATCTATTTGTTCAAATACATCTACTGGAAATAAAGTAACTCCACCAAAGTATTCATCAAATAGAGTTCTTTTTTGTTTTGATGATAAGGTAATAAAATCCGTTGCCAAATGTAGTGGAATGTCCGAATAAGAATAGTCTACATCTATTGGTAACATATCAACGTCATGGAATACAACATAGTCACATCCCAATTCTTTTGCATGCTTAAATCCAATATTAAGAAGCATACCTCTATTGAATAGTTTTGAGTCATCTTGCTCAACGATGATAATTTCAAAATCAATTTTTTGATTTTTTAAATATTCAACAATTTTTTCTTTAAACGTTGCAAGTTGTTCAAAACGATTTCTATAAGGAACTATGATTCCTAATTTATGCATCTTTCTTTTCTTCCTCTTTTGGAACTAATTTATGAAATTCTGCCAAGTACCATTGGATTCTGGCACTCCATTCTTCTTTGTCGATTTCTTCGAACCAAATTGTAAGTGCGTCTACTGAGTTTGCGATTTTTTCTAAAGCTTTAACTTTTCTTTGTTCTAATAGTAAAAAATCGTCTTGTAATGGGTTTGTTTCTGTTTTTTTAGCTGTTGCCATAACTTAATTTATTTAATATATAAATGTACAATATTTTTTTTATAATACCAAATTATATTGATATTATTTTTTTAAATAATTTATTCCATTGACCATAATCTTCAAATCCATCATTTTCAATCATAAATCTTTCATCGTCAATATCAATTTGGAAATTATTTCTTCTAATTGCTTGATACATTTTTTGATACTCATCTGAATAAGAATAATCTTTTTTAATATCAGCAACTGATTTTATTCTCTCTACACAAGTACTATCCCATTTGAAATGATGTACCTGAACATTGTATTTATCAACAGGTGCAATTAAAGGATGATTCCAACCTTGCCATCTCCATGTGGTTTGTCCATCTATTTTTGCATAGTGTTGTCCCGGTGTAATTTCTATATAACCTTTCATTATACAAACTTTATTTGGACAAGCTCCGGATAACGGATATCTAAAAAAGCCTGCTAATGGAAATTGTTTAAATATATTCTGATTATTACTTATTTCAGGAAAAGTTCCATCTATGCCAATTCTATCAATAAATCCACCTCTTACCAAATCCCACCCATTTTCATCACATTCATCAATGATTTCTTTTAAATCTTTTGAATATACATGAAATTCATCATCATCGGAAACAACCCACCAATCATCGGGAAACATTAATTTTGTTTCATTATATAATTGTGTTACATATTCCCAATTATATTTTTCTTTTACTTCTCTTCTTACTATTTTAGTATTTGGAAATTTAGAAACAATTTCTTCTACTGAATCATATGTAGAAAAATTCTCCCATTCATAAACTACAACAAAAATTTCATCTACTAATTCAGCATAATGCTGTAACATATGAGGAAGTGTGTTTGTTCTACTTCCTGTTACTGTAACTAATCTTATTTTTTTATTCATTTCTATTTTCTTGTTAGTAGTGCTAAACCTGTACTTGAAGAAGATATACCGAACCTACGAAAATTTTTTAACTTTACCAAATTCCAATCACTATTTTTTTCCAAATCTTTAATATATTTTGCCGGGCCATCGAAAGTTGCAAAATCTTCTTTGGCATTTTCCGTTACAATAAATGTATCATGATACGTTTGGTCTATGTCGTGAATGGTAATAATTCCATTTTCAGACATAATTGTTGAATATAATTCAAAATCTTTTTTCACTCCTTCATATGAATGGTCTCCGTCAATGTGTAGGTAATCAATTTTAATATCTTGTCTTACAAAATAATCGTAGAATGCTCTTTCGGAAGTTTCTAATATAACTTGTGGTGTAAAATGCTGTCTTAAAAAAGAATTTTCATTTGTCCAATCAGTAAAACCACCAACACTATTTGCAGCATCAACGATTATAGTAGTTCCAATATCACCCCACTCCGAAGAATTATTACCTTCAAATATTCCCTGTTCCCAAAGGTCTCGTCTAGCTTGTGTCATTAAGCGTGGAATAAAACCACCTCCTGACCCAATACAGACACAAACTTTGGCTCGATTGAACATTATAAGAGAATAAATTAAAAGTCCATCTCCTAAATGTAAATCGGTTGCACCATGTGACCAACGATACTTTATTGGTTCTAATATCATATTACCATTTTCATCAATTGTATGATTATTGGTTAGATATTGTTTTATATATTCTTTATTAAATAAGTCCATTTGGAATTAATATTTTTGGTAATATAAATTCATTATAAAAATTATATGATTGATGTTTGTCAAAATGAAAATTTACTTTTGGATATTCATTCTTTTCTTTATACAACCACTCTAACATACCACCACCCATTGGATTTCTTTCTTCATCGGAAAATACAAATTTATCATAATTTATTTTTTTCAATAAAAATGGTAACCCATCCGTATCTTCAAATGTTGCTTGTATTCGTTCTATGTTTTCTAATACATTTGTTTTTAAATTATAATAATCACCACCGGATTCCATTAAATTTTGTATTTGTTGTATGGTTGTTGATAGTGTGAATAAATTACCAATTGTAATCATACTATATGAAACATTTTCTGATTCTAACAATTGTTGAATGAATAATATATTTTCTAATGTGTCAATCACCGCACCATATACCGAATAATAGTGCTTATAAAAATATTCGTTCTTACCTTCCAAATTAGAACCCATTGGCCAATATCTAACAAATTGATTATGTTCTTCATGTTGTATTGGATAATCCCATCTATCAATTGTACTCCACTGCACTATCACATGGTCCCAGTTTTCTTCTAAAACTTTTTTAGTAACTATTCTTTTTATAAGTTCATTACTTGCACCTGGCATACTTAAATTCATAACATATATACCATCACCAATTTCTTTGGTAATCCAATCACCCCAACACTCATGTAAATTATCATTACCATCCCATACCTTATGTGAGAATGAACAACCAACTATTAATATCTTTTTTTTCATTTTTTAAAAAATAAAATTTTGAATTTGTTTTATATTATCCGAATACTTTGCAAATATTTTTTGTTTTGTATCTTTTAATTTATGTTTATTTTCCTCATAAAAATTATTAATGTCAAATTCTCCTGAATTTATTTTATCAATTAATTCTTTTAATTTTTTGGTAATAATATCACCTTGTTCATATGGACTTTCTATTTCATAATATGTGTTATCTAATCCAAATAAATCCAAACAATTATAACAACCCAATTCTTCTAACATTTTATAAAAACTATTTGCACCATAAATTATAAAAAACTTTTCAGTTAAAATCGGATAGTATGATTTTTCAGAAAAATATGGGTACATTGTTTCAAACAAAATGTGTGTTTCACCAATTACATCTATATAACTCTTTTTATATTCTTTATGTTCTAAATAATGTCTTAAATGTGACCAAAATTCACCACCCAATACATCTGGCATTTTTTGAGAATAATATTCATAACCTCTATAATCGGTATCTTTGAAATGGTCATATAACCATTTACTTTGCATTAAAGAATTGTCCGTAGAATATACCATACCTTTTTTTATTCTTTCATCATATTCATCATACATTAATTTATTTATAGTACAATACCCATAATCAATTATATCTAAATCGTATAATTTGTTTATTACATTTATTCTATGTGGTCTGGGTTTTAATGTTAAATGTGAGAATATTTTTTTTGGATTATTTAATTCGTCAACTACAAACATTTCATTAATAGATTTTGCTTCATTTTTTCTAAAAGCATTATTAATATTAAAACTCATTAAATCACCTATTATATGAAATATATTAAATATTTTTGAATAAACAAAATTATCAATCTTATCAAACAATTGATAATCGGTTATTTTAATACATTCAAAATCATAATCATATTGCATCAAAAAATAATTTATACTTTCGTATTCAGTAGGTTCAAAGAATGCAAAATTAAAAATAACTTTCACATTTCTTTCTTTGTATCTATCAATTATTTTTTTCAATTTTGAAATACCATATTGTTGAAATATAAAATTAATATATCTTTCATATATCCATCTATCAAATATTACAATAGAATTTTCAGGCGGATTTATATAACTATCATAATCCAATTCCGTTAATTTAAGTGTAGGATTTGCATTTAATGCAGTAGTCGGCATCGGACATACATACAATTCTACATTTTCTTTATTTCCATTCACATCCATTTCTAATTCTAAAATGTATGGTTTCGTTTCTCTTACATCATAATATTCTAATGTGTGTAATTTATTTATAACCTTAATATTGTTATTTGGAAATATTGCGTATAACAATGCTTCGTTTCCTATAAATTTTTTCATATAACTTCTAATATTTGTTTTATCCAATTTTGTTTATTTGTGTATTTTGTTAGTCCGTCTCTTAATTTAGAAAATTCTTCATTTACTTCTTCAAAACTATTTTCTTGTAATTCTAAATATCTTTGATGAAATTCTCCTTTACTATTTGCTCTATATTTGTAATCAATATGTTTCATCCAATCCGTATGTATAATTGGAACTTTACCATTATCAACAGCGTCAAATATTGCATACCCAAATGGTTCTTTTGTATAACATCCATGAAATATTTGAAAGTTTCCTTCAAAAAATTTATAATGAAAATGATAATCAAATTCTATAAACCTATGATAGTCGGAATTAGTTTTTGAACCTTCTAACATTCGTTTGTAATCATATTTGTTTGAAAATATAACAGATGGAATATAATCTAAATAGTGTGCATTCTTTCTGGTTTCGCATCTAGCAGCATATCCAATTTTATTACTTACAATTCCTGTAAATGGTTTATTGTGTTTCCATTCATAATAATTCGTAATAGTTTTTGTTGTGGGATAATGTTTATGTATTGTATCATCTTCATATCCTATCCAAACTATATTGTCGGAATTATCTAATATTTCTTTTTGCCACTCCCAATCTACCTTTGTCATTATATTTTCATAATCAGAATTTAATCCTAACATATCAGGAATAAAAGCATGGACAAATGTAAGATAAGTTTTGTGTAAATAATTTTTAATAATTGGATTTGGTTTATAAGAGTGATGTAAGAAAATAATCTTATCACATTCTTTTAATATTCTATCAACTTCTTTTTCGTTTTCGTAAGTGTAGATTGCACCAAACTCCTTAATTAAAGGCCTACCATCGATTATAATTTTGTAATCTTCGTTGACTAATGGTAAAACATTTTCTATAAAGTTATTGCACCATAAATCCGCTCCACCAATAACATTTTTTCCGTAACCTGTTGTAATAAAAACTATCATAACTTATTAAATTGAGCCTGTGGCGTTTGCTAGTTTTTGAGCTAACATTAAATCTAAATATTCCGATTTAAATCTTTCTGGTTTATAATTTCCAATTTTATCATATAAAGGACTTTTTAATATTTCATCATCTTTTCTTTCTGCAATAACTGTCCAATCAATTGAAGCAGTTGAGTTTTGATTTTCAGAAATAACATAAATACTACCACTTTCTACATTTCCTTTTACTCTATCAAATGATTCATTATTTTGCAAAAACAATTGAGGATTTTTGGTTAATAAATCAAATGTACCAATTGTCATATTTGATGAAGAATCTATACTTGCACTACCAATTCCGTTCGATAATTTCATAATACCTCTATAAATCAAATCCGCTCTAGGTGCCTCCGTTGATGTATGATATAACCATTTATTTTCGTTTACAGGATGTTGAATTTTAAATTGTTTATTATTTGCACTAAATCCGGATGTTACGTTTAATGAACCAATGATTTGTGATTTACCTTTAACTATAAAAAAGTTTGCAGCATCACCCGTAGTACCTTCAGGTATGGATGCATTCATATAGTTTCTAACACCCTGATAAACCTGTAATCCACCCGGTGAGAATACGGAATAACCATTACTTACTCTACCAAATTTTACAAAAATATCAACAACAGGCCTATAAATACCAATATAATTATCAAAGCTATTACCACCCGCCTCTGCGTACCAAGATTGTCTAATTTCGATTCTATACCAGTTTGCATTACCTGGTGTATTTATACCACCCTGGCCAGATGCAGGAACAGTTGCACCGAAAACTTCTTGTCTATCTATATTTGAATCGGTATTTATATTACTAAATCTATATTCTCTATATGCCACCAATACGTCTTTTGTACCATATGTCATATCCTGATTAGTTTGATTTGCCGCATCAGTACCTGTGGGATATTTTCTAACTCGCATTGTACAATTCCAATATCCATAAATTTCATCAGATGGCCCGAACCCTCCAACCGAACCTTGTATTATATTTGATAACGGAGGAAAACTTTCCGATTCTATGAATATTTCCTCACTTCCATATTGTAAACCAACTATACCCCAACCATATCCATAGTTATAACCACCACCATCTGCCAACACATATCCTGTTTCACCATATTCATATGCTGGGCTATCTTGTCCATTCACATATGCCAATTGAGTTCCTGAGTTTGACCAATTTATAGAACCAGTATCTGATACTGTAATTGTAGGTATAGATAAAGATGAATCCAATCTAACTCTATCAATACTATCCACAGAGTTTGCTTCTGAAATTGAAATTCTTTGTGCATTTGCTCCCAATCTTAATGTAAAATTTCCACTAGTTTTATATAAACCGGTACTATCCATTGTCCACCCACCAACTGAACCCTGGTCAAATGTTGCAGTTTTACCTGAAAATGATAAAGATGATATTTTGGTTGCAGTTATTTCATTTGCACCTATTTTATCCGCAGTAATTGCTCCTGCTGATATTTTATCTGCAGAAATTGCTCCTGCTTCAATCTTACCCGCAGTAATTGCACCCGCTGCTATTTTATCTGCAGAAATTGCTCCTGCTTCAATCTTACCCGCAGTAATTGCACCTGCTGCTATTTTATCTGCTACAATTGCATTTGCTGCTATTTTATCTGCTACAATTGCATTTGCAGATATTTTTCCAGATGTTACTGCATCCGTAGCTATTTTACCTTCTGTAACTGCATCTGCTGCAATTTTTGCATTTGTTACTGCATTTGCATCTATATGTGTTGCGGCAACGGTATCTCTTGTAGCTAAAACTCCCAATCCGGTTACCTGTGCAGTTGAAACACTATTTGCAGTTGCCAATGTACCCAATCCGGTTACCTGTGTATTTGTTACAGTATTTTGTGTTGCCAATGTACCCAATCCGGTTACCGATGTGTTTGGTACGGAACTACCTACTGCTAAATTTCCTGTAATTGTTAATGTAGTACCATCCCATACGAATTTATCTTTTAATGACATACGGCCTGAATTATCTACATAAAATGCCGTATTTGCGTTGTTATATGTACCCGTCCCAATATACATTTTTTTATTAACACCATCCAATGTAATTGCTCCACCATTACCAACTACAAATAATCCAGAAATATATCCACCATTACCTGCAATAACCGGAGATGATATTGATGTAGCAGTAATAAATGTACCACTACCACCAGTCCAATTACCATTAGCTAATAAATTCACAGATGCACTTGCATCCGTTTTTGCTTGATTTATTGCTGCCGTTTGTGCAGCACTTGCTGCAGCAGAACCTGAGTCAACTGCTCTTCCTGCAGCAGAAGTTGCAAATAATTGAGCCGCCGTTTGAGCAGCTGCAGCTGATACCGATGCCGATTGAACCGCATTAGATGCGTATCCGGCCGCGGTACTATTTGCAGAACTTAATGTAGAACTCAATGATGACGTTAATGCTGTACTCGTAGCTGCGTTTCCTCCTGTAACGAGTAC
>Ga0315900_10001481_pt1 | contig 37473 bp, 26 predicted proteins | sample LakEriMetagenome_FD_203521 | JGI IMG/M metagenome (GOLD analysis project Ga0315900, IMG submission 203521) | Freshwater fungal communities from buoy surface, Lake Erie, Ohio, United States - Buoy 12 MA114 | ecosystem: Environmental > Aquatic > Freshwater > Lake > Lake biofilm | place: USA: Lake...
TTCGTCTAGGCTGTCTGGGACCTCGGCTAAGATCTCGCCAATTTTAAGGTTGTTCTTGCCGCGGAACTCGACCGGGCTGTGGCGCTCGATATGATGGCCAGACTGCACGGCCTTGACGATTGCGATGTTGCCGTTGATCTTTTGCTGCTGCAAATCATCCACGTCTGTGCGAACGCCAAAGAAGGCCTTTGCGATGGTCCCGTTGGTCTGTGTGTTAGCAAAGATCGTGCCCGTGGCCGCAAGACCCACGGTGTTCACAAAGGTCAGAGTTCCTTCTGTGCTGCCCTCCAAATTCTTGAAGATGGTCGGGCGCGAGGTTTGGATCACATGGGTTCTGTTGAGCTCCTTTTTGCCCGTCACATGGTTGCCACCTGATTTCTTCACGCGTTCTTCAAAATGATCGGTCGCCGTCCCGCACACAACAGCTTCAAGTTCAATGCTTGTATTGTTGCTTTCGATCGTGCTGCCCGCCAGCAAAAGCGCGCCTTTTCCGTTTTGCTTGGTTGAATAAAAACGAATATTCCCAGCACCCCTAATGTGTACAGGAACGGCTGTGGTTTTGATGGTTGTTTTTTCTGTCTTTCCACCGAAACGTCCTCTTTTGGATTCTTGGGTGATATCAACTTCTTCGGCAGCACCCAACTCGATATGATTGCCTGTTCCCAGGGATACGGCACCCCCCTTGACGGCGCCTCCTTCCATTTTCAGATCACCGTTTGTGGCCTCGAGTTTGATGGTGCCGGTGTCTTTGGTTTCAAAGGTGCCCGAGCCCTGGATCACGGTATCGCTGGATCCGCCGGGGCGGCTTTCGTGTTGGGTTTGAGCCGCGACCTTGAGGTTTTCTTGGAACGTTGCGTCAATGCTGTTATTCGCGTAGCAGCCAGCCGAGATATCCCCGTTCTTACCCTTGAGGGTCACGCTGTTTTCTGCCACGGCGCCGGCCCCTTGTTGGAGCTTTTTCAGGCACGGATCATCCTTAAGGGTCTTGGGCAAGAAGACCTGAGGGGACGCCACCAAGAACTGGTCATAGGTCATAAGGCGGTAGGCAATCAAAGGAATTTCTGCGACTTCTGCGTACGAGATTTTCAAGACGCGCAGACGAAGGCCCATATCCTCGGCTTTTTCGTGGTTCCATGCGTTGTCATGCATGAGCTTGATTTCGTCAAGAAGTGTCACCCCCGGCATCATAAAGGACCGGTTGTAGGCCTCCATGTAGGCCTTTCTGACCACCACCTGCATGGCCAGACGATCATAGAGCTGATAACAATTCTCTGGACCAAAGGCGGCCACAAGGTTTGCCATTTGGCTGCGCGTTTCATCTTCTCGCATGAGGAGAACCTGGCGGTCTTCATCGGTCACGGGCTTTGTCATCCCGTCGGCGTGGTAGACGTATTTATCTGCAAAATAAGCAATATCTTGCCGGAGCGGCCCTGGATTCTGCCTGAGGCGCGCGGCAATGGAGGCATCCAACGGGGCGCTGGCATTGGTGTGCTTGAGAGCAAGCGTCCCGTCCTCTCGGCGCGCGCCTTTAAAAGCAGGTGTGAGGGTAAAGATCGAAAGACGCCCCACTTCTTTGGTGCCTGACTGAAGATCCAAATGCGTTTGAAGCGCCGTCGTATCGGGACGACAAGGAGTCGCTTGGTAACTGAGGTTTTCGCCGGCCGTACAGCTGATATTTTGAGCGGCCATCTGGCCCGAGGCGACATAATTTACAGAATCAATAGAGATATTTTTAGACGCGTAGGTTTTAGGCAAAAACGTCTGAACATTCTTAAAGAAATCTGGATGCCAGTGTTTGCCAAACTTAATGCATCCATAATAGTTAATTTCAACGGAATGATCGTTGGTGTCTTGGGCCTTATATGTCACATCTCCTGCCGTGACTTCTCCCATCCAATTTTCAATTCGAGCAAGGTCCTTCATATCAAGCTTGCCGTTGGTGTGGAAAATCGGCGCTTTTGACATCAAAATAGTATGTCGTGGGGCATGCTGATCATGCGTGCCATTGATTTCTTGAGTGTATTTAACTTTCAGGGTGTGGGGATCAAAGTAATAATAATAAACAGGTTGTTTTCCATAATTCCACCATTCACTCAACTTGCAGGTTCTGGGTTGGATGATATTGTTCAGGAACGTTCCACCAAGCACTGTCGCATCCCCGAAAACAAAAATATCTCCTGATAAGTTTTCGAAAGTATTCGAAAACTTAAACGTCGCATTTTCTGCTAACACAATTTCAGAGAACCGATTGTGAAGAGAGATGCCTTCGAGGTGTGCGGGACCTCCTGAGGAAAGAGAGGCGCCTGTTCCTTTGTAGTGTTCGTTTATATATTCTAGCTGTTTGTTTCTACGGTATTGTCTTTCTTGAAGGCCCTCAATAAATCTACGAACCATACGCCCCTGTGTCCTTTTAAAGGGGCGATCAGCCTGGCCTGGCAAACCAAATGTTTTGCTACATTCAATATATTCCTCGCCGCCAGGATCATTAGAACACCTTTGTGAAATCCCAAAGGCAGGTCCAACTTTAACGCCATCACCCACGATGATTTTACCGATGAAGTCCTTGTAACTTTCTGCAAGCTCTGGGGCGTGCATATGGGGCGTGTCGCGAGCAAGCAACTTAAGGCCGTCGCCGCCGTGAACGCGGCCGTAGGGAAAGATCATCGTGCCCGCAGTGATGCTAAGGGTGCCTGCCTCTGAGCGTGTTTGCACGGCAGGACTGTCGCCGTGTATGATCTCAAGGGGCATGATGAGTGTCATATCCCCTTGGGATTTAAACTGACTGTTGTTGCTGATACAAAGAGCGTTTACGCGCGCCTTCCCAGGAATGATGAAGGGGGTGTTGACCGTGAGGCGGCGGTGCTCCATATCAACATCAAGGTCTCGTCCCACGGTGATGTCGGTGCTTTGATCAATGACAAGGCTTTCATCCACGCGACCAAGGCTCAGGTCCCGCCCGGCGTGCAGGCGACCGACCTTTGTGATGCCTTTTGCGTCGGCTGGACCCCGGAAAGTCAGATCACTCACCGACTCAACTAAGGCATTGTTTTCGGCTTCTTGGCTAAAAAGGAGTTTCACCTCGTGGCCAGAGATATGTCCATTATTAATGATCCGGGGGGCCCAAGCGCCGATGGGATGCTTGGAATAAAGCACACTATTATTTTGAAAAAGGGTCTCAGCCTCAAAACGCACCCCAGACGGAAACCCGTAGGGACCATTCACAGTGATCTCGTGTCCTTTGATGAGGGCCGGGACGTTGGGGGGGAGGATGCTGACCAGATAGTTTTGATCCGCAATAAGGGTCGGCCACAAATAAATACGGTCTTCGCTCGCCTCTGCCACCGACAAAAGCCTGCCAACTCGAGGGGCGGTAAAGGCGGGGGTGTCAACGAGGACAATGCTGCCATCCGTGTTTGAGTGATGGATATGGGGCGGCGTGCCTTTAAAGGTCGTCCCATTTTTTAGATGAGTGGTATAAGAATTAATGGTAAGGGCCGGCGTTTCATCAAAAACGGTTGTGGTATGATTGATCAGCTCATTCAGGGTGCCGGCGCACTTCGTGAGGCTGAGATGACCTGCATTACTGCCTACATCGCCGTGGTGAAGGCTGAGATCCTGCACATTCTCAAAAATGGTCTTGCCGCAAAATTGGGCAACCCCTAAATGAAAGTGCTCACCGTCTTTGAGGGTCAAAGAGGCGTCACTGCCAATATTCAGGGTGGCAATCCCCCACGCTTTTACGTTGTCAAGGAAGGTGGGCGCTTGGAGCTCAAAATGTGGACTCCCCACGTTATGGACATGGGAGAACGTCGCTTTTTGTCCTTTATGCTCGAAATAATCTAAGGTCAGACCGTTGGTGTGAGAGGCCTCAAAGGTTCCTTCGTTTTTAAGGCTTTTCACGTGGGCGCTGGACAAGCCCTTGACGGCAAGGGTGCCCTTGTTGGTGAGGCCTTCTAAGACGGCACCCGGCGTGTTATCAAAGGTCGACTCTTGATCCAAGGTGAGGACTTCGACTCTTAAGTCTTTTTCATTTTCAACAAGCAGGACGCCGCTACTGAAACCTTTGCCCATGCGGGTTCTATCGCCGTCTTGAACGTGAAGGACACCTTCATTATGAAGGCCGCCTTCTAAGATCTTCCTCCAAGTTCTACCAATAAAGGCGTGAATATTATGGTGAAATAAAACAGAACCCTGAGTCGGTCCTTCTACTTTGTTATTTCTTAAATAAGCAAGAGCAATCCCATCATTGTGGGCAAAGGTCGCGCTTCCCCCATTTTGATGAAATTCATAAAGATTAATATTTTTGCTGTTCTTGAGCGTAATCACACCTTTGGTATTCGTGAACGCACGTCCATAAAGTTGGCGCAGATAATCAAAAGAAACCCGCGCTTTCGCCTGAACACTTAGGCACGCCAACACAGAAAAGACGCCCCCCGACATCGCAAAAGTGCTGTCTTCACCCGATGTCATGGTCGTCGCACTGAAAAGTCCGGGATTCACATCACTGGCAAAAGCATTATCAAAAGAGACTTCTGTTTGTCCTTGGTTAGTAAATGTTTTGATTTGCACGCCGTTGTTGTGAATAAACGCTAGATCGCTTTTATTCTCGAGAAGCTTAAATGTGAGGCGATCGCTATCCCGGAACGTCGCCGTCCCACCGTGGTGATAAAGCGACCCCATGGTATGATCACGCACCCGTTGAAAGGTCAGTTTTCCAGCTGTATGGCCCATATGACTGACAAACAGCTTTTCAAGATCTTGAAAAATAACAGATCCAAAGTATTGATCTAGGTGATTAATTTTTGCGTTAACCACCTGTTTAAAAGAAGTGGCGCCGTTCTTATGGATGATCTTTCCAATGCTTAATGTTGGCGCTTGTTCAAAAGCATGAAAGTTTTCAACGCCCCAATCACCGCCCTCTATGGTGATATCCTCAAAATGAAGGGCTTTTCCGCCAGAAATCAAAAAAGAGCCCCAGCTTTCAAGATGCTTGAAAAGCATATGAGAGATATTTTTACCTTGGAAATGTCCCTTGTTCACAAGATGGGTAAAGGTGTGGTATCCGGCTTCACTCATAAAGAGCGAGCCGCTATTGGTGACATTCTCATGGGTGCCGGTACCCCCCAGGATTGTCATCTCTTGATGATTTGCAAGAGTCTTAAGCTGAAGCGCGTGACTACGCTCTGATTCTATTTTTCCATGATTCAAGGTGTCATCAAGGGTTGTGTTTTGATCTTCTTCAAGACGAAGGCCACCTTTATCTTTATTGATGACGTGACGCAGACGAGCATTCTTTGTCTTGATCAGATGCACGAGACTTTTTTGACTTATGGTTGAGGCGCCCTCATTGATCAAATGGTGAATATCAAGGCCATTGACCCCTTCAAAATACACACTCCCCTTATTTTCCAATTGAAAAATGGCAAGTCTTCCGCCAAGCCACTTGAATAAGCCGTCGTTAATCACGCGTCCATAAAGATCACCCGTGTCATAAATCAAAGAACCCCCTGCCAAATGATGGAAGACGGATCCCTGCCAGAAAAGACTGTCACCTTTCATGAGGCCTTGATTGTCGACCTTCCCTCGAAGGGACATGCGCTTGACAGCCAAGTGACCACGGTTTTGAAGAGAGAAAGCACCCCCTTCTTCCACGCGCAGGCTGTCCCCTGTCACTTGGGTGCCGCCGTCTGCCACAAAAGCTGTATCCTTGCCCACAACAAGATGAGAGGACACAAGACTGCCTTTTCTTCCATGGGCGTTACTGTTGTGAAAACGCGCGATGCGAAGCGCGTCTGTATAAAGCTCGCTACTATTATTGAACTCTCCGTGGCCCCCAAGGGCTTTCACGTGCATGGTTAACGCATTTAGCCCTTGTTTTTCGACACTTAAGTCTATGTTATTCCCTTGAAAGGTCCCAAAGTTTGTAAAGAGCTCTGTGTTGGAAAGGGCGCCTGAGCCCGTTACTTCTCCCACGTTGGCAAAATAATGGGTGGTCAGATCCCACACCCCATTCATGCTGCCGGCATTGGCAAGGTCATGGAGCACCCCTTGAATGTGCCCAAAAGTGATATGCCCATCATTCACGAATTTTGTGCCGGAGGTGCCTTGGGGCACATCAAAAACAAGGGTGCCATTTCCCTGCCATGCCCCTAGGTTTTTGACCTTGCCCGTGCCCGATACCGTTACCGTTCCAGCACTGACAAGCGTTGCTTGCCGCTCACTGATGAATTCGCCCTCACACTGAACATGAAAAGCGCCTTCTTTGTCCGTTACCTTGCCAGCGTTCGTAAAAGTTCCTTTTTCTTGGATGTGAACCTTAGCGCTTCCAAGCTCCCCTTTGTTCACAACTGTTGAGACCACATCGATCTGACCCGCGCTCAAAGAAGCGTGATTTAAAAGCGTCCCCTCTTGACACATCAGGTGCGCATTGTGCCAAGTGCCCTCATTAACACTCGTCCCTGTGCCCTTAAGGGTCAGATGTCCCGGCAACATGTGGCCGTCTTTCCCGTTGGTCACCTGTCCTTGGTTATTCAGAAGAACCCCTTTTCCTCGGCCCATGACACGGCCTTGGTTCGTGAACTGCGCGCCCTCTTTTACCGACACACCGTGGGTTTCAACGGTCTTATTGTTGATGAACGCCTTGGTAATATCCAACTTATCTGTGGTCAGCGCGCCGTTATTGAGAAAGACGCCCGTGCCCGTTGTCAGAATTTCAGCCTGCCACGCGCCTTTGTTCTCGGTCGTTCCTGTCCCGCTCACCGTCATGGCCCCAATAGCCACTGTCCCTTGTGCCGTGTTCTCAACCTTGCCATCATTTTGGAACGTAAAGCCCTGACCCTTTTCGAAAATCCCCCATTGATTAAGAAAGGTGCCTCCTTCTTGTACACGGATCTTATGGGTGATCACCACTCCTTGACTGGTCAACGCCCCCTTCACAGAGATTTTATCGGCTGTGAGATTTCCTTGCATAAGCGAAGCTCCCTCTCCAAAGCTGACTTTCGCCGCTTTGTGATCTCCTGCCGTCAGGGTCACCCCTCCCACCGCGTTCACTTTATAGGATGTGCCGGCGTCAAGGGTTTTGACCTGTAGTTTTCCCTCAAGATCAAAAACGAACACGCTTTCGTGGCCCATCCCCACAAGGGCGCACTCCACAAGCCCGTCCCCCAAATAACGATAGCGCGCCTCTACGTCTCGCCCATCCTCAAGAGTAAAGGTGCTGTCCGCGATGCGTGCTTGAGGGTGGTATAGAGCATCTAGGTCGTCGTTTAAGGAAAAGTCAAAACTGCTGTATTGGCCAGAGTTTACGTCTTTTCTGCCCACCATAAAACGCATGGCAGGCGCACTTGTCCCATTCCCTTGGGGAATCTCATCCCGCATCATCTCCACACAAAGGGACGGTCCAAACGCTTGAGCAACGTTGGTCATGATGAGATTCATGACCATGAAGTATGTAACATACCTCTTTAAAAGTTGCTTGATGGGCACAGAAGATAACGTAATATGCTTGTAAAAACGCACAGGTAAAGTCCTCTCTTGGAGCGTGATCATGTCTATAACTAAGAAGTTCTTGAAAGAAATGTTGGCGAAGATGGCACTCTTCACCAAGGGGTATCACCTAGGTTTGCTATTTTGTCTTTTTGTAAAACAAGCCCGTCAAAAAAAGCAACAAAAAGAAAAGTGCCCTTGCCGGGTTGTCATATAACTTATTCATGTAAAAGAATTTTATAACAAAGAATTTTATTCCCTTAATTGCCCATTTGAAGAAGGACGTGACATTCAAGTGAAAATACACCTAATCTCTTCCCACAATCACAAACTACGTTTGAGAAGAAATTTTCTTTAGAAAATCTTTTACATCTTGTGTTGCGCCTGCCAAGGCTTCCCATTTTGGAAACTTCTCCTGTTGTTGTTTCATTTTTGGAATAAAAGGTTCGCAAAGGGGAGCCATTTCTACGAGGGGGAATTTGATCTTGGCAATGGGGTAATCTCCTGGCAGTGAAACATAAGCTTCAAAGCGCTCAAGATTCATAATGTCTGTCGGGGTGACCACATGTTTTTCTCGGCGTGACTGACTTAAATTGACGCCGTCCCTCATTTGATGGGAGCCAAGGGACAGATTCTCGCTCGATTCTTGAACCTCGAGCCGTCCAAGGGTACTGGCAATATACTCAGCCGTCTGTGCTTCTGGTGTTCGGTAGATCACTTTTGTCGAGCAGTTTGAGAGAATTGCCTTCGCGTCATGAAGGCCAAACAAGTGATCTAACTGCGCTTTGTTTTGAAACCCAAACAAACAACATGCGCCGTACTTTCTCCCCTCCGCGACCATTCGGGGGAGGGCGTCTATGCGATATCGAAGGCCGGGTAGCTCGTCGATCACAAACCAAATTTGACGATCACGCCTGGCACCGCAGCGTTCAAGACCTAAGAAAGAAAAGTTAAACCAAGAGGCAAGAAGAGGCGCAAGGGTGTTTCTTTGGGACGGAAGCGCTGTTAAAAAAAGCCATTCGTCTGTGTCTTCTTTCATCCACTTTGTAATAGAAAAGGGCGTCCTGTTTTTTTCTAATAGCTCAAGCGCGCTAATGCCAGCCGACAGATTCATGCGCACACCTACCGTTGTTTTTTCAGCTGAGGCCTGCATCAGGCCTGACACAGGGGAGTCTGCATAAAAACTCTGTGTCACAGCATCAAGAGGTTTCCAACAAGCCCATTCCAATATTCTTTTCATAGATTTATCGGAAGCTTTCTCAAGACGACGAGCTGTGGTTGCCAAGAGTTTACGGGCCATTTCATGCCACACCGGGTCTTTGGGATTTTCAGCTACCATACTGGCGGCCCACGCATCATATTCATGGGTCGAAAGGTCCTCTGACCATACATCCCAGGTGTGCGATCTTTCATCCAGGGGATTTAAAAGAATATCCGTTCCTTGTCTAAAAAAAGTTGCCGTAAACTCTCCTGTAATATCAAGAATGATGGCTTTCTTTTTTTGGGCACGCAGCTGCCTTAGGATATCGAGCATTCTATTGGTTTTTCCTTGGCCTGTTGATCCTACAAGAAGCGTATGTTCTGTTTGAGTCCCCTCCACAAACGGTAGGAGAGGAGAGAGCATCAATGATGATCTCTTTTTTTTAACAAGGGATGCGAGGACTTCTTCTGTGACCTGATCCTTTCCGGAAAGAATGTAAGGTTTTTCTGTGCGCCGGCCTTTGTAATAAAAATACCAAAGCATTAGCAATGAAACACCTCCTGCGATGCTAGCTCCTTTACATAAACATCCATTAAACAGGGACGCGAGCGCTTTCACCCAAGGTTCTTTCAAAAAGAGATGTGTTTTCCAAACGAATACTCCCTTCCACTGAGGCACAAACAGAAGTGTCGTGAGATCTTGTTTCCTCAGATAAAAGCTTTCAAGATGTTGTTTCTTTTTTCCCAAAAAATGAGAAAGGCACATGGAGAAATCATCAAAAGGAATCACCATATATTCCTTCCAAGCATCCCAGGTCATAAGTTTGATCAGGCCACAAAGATAGCCCCCCAGATAAAAATCAAAAAACGCCCACCACGTTACATTTTTGAGGAATAAGAAGATCATGGATGACAAGAAAAAGGTCGCCATGAAAATAAGAAACAGAAGATTTAAATTTTGTAATTTCATGCGCCATATATGGCTGAAGATCTGCCCTCCTTTGGTCGCACTGTCAGTATGAGTCAATGATTCTCTTTGGGTCATGATTTTTCCCTTCTTGCAAGGATCCATATAAAAAAGACAGTGCTCATACACACGAGAAGAGCCCCTAAAAAGCTCCACATAGGTAACGATATTTTTAGGAAGTGAGGGGATTTGCAGGAAAGGCCTTGAGGAATCACGGAAGAAACAAGAACGTACTCACTCTTTTTAAAAAGCCCAGCCATATTAATCTTGAGGGAAGAAAAATATCCTATAAGGAGCGAAAGCAATAACAGAGGAAAAAGCATGAGTTTGTTTTTGTAAAAATGTCCAATCAAACAACAAAAAACCAACAGGGCCCAAAGAACACGCTGTGTTTGACAGGACGAACAAGAAGAGATGTCTGAAAAAAAGAAGGAAAATCCAACTCCTGAACCCGATATAAAGAGGGAAAAGAGAAAAGGATTTCTCTTCAAAAAAGAAAGAACGGGTGCGCCATGCCGCATTTATCCTTTACTCCCTGTTTTTTTAAAGGAAGTAGAAAGTTCTTCCTCATGGGACTTGTTTAAAGATGCCGGGTTTTTGTGCGTTTCCAAATCGCGGGACGTCAACCCTGGTGACACCGACTTCTTCAAGGAATGAAGGGCGTCACCAGAATGATGAGGTTCTCCTTGTCTCTCAGGGGTACGAGAGGGAGACGGTATGGGATGCGATGGAGGAGGTGTTTGCTCCTCTTTCACAGGCTGTGTCTCCCTTAGGTTTTCTTTAGGATTTCTTTCAAAAGCGACAGGACCTCTTTCCATTGAAGAAGATGAAGTAGCGCTTTCAGATTTTAAGCTGACATCATGTGAGCGATCTACGCTTGGTGTATTTGAGACGCGTGAGGCGACCTCTTTTTCTGATCGTGTAGGCAAGGTAGACGGAGAATCAGATGTCTGAGAATAGCTTTGACCGGTAGGTGCTTGCTTCATTTCAGGCATATAGTGATCAAGGGTCTTACTTTCTATGGTGCTGTCAGTTCCTGATCTCACATCATCGGCCCTACCAAGGGAAATTTTGTTATCCCAGGCCCTCTTGATCACGCCCTTATTTCTCTCATTAGCCGAATGTTCAAAAATCTCCCCGCTTGTTTTATTGATTGTTTGAGAGATATCTCCTTCCACTTTTTGAATGGTCCCACCTCTCTCGTTATATTCATTTGCGAGTTGTGCTTCTGACGATCGTACTTTTTGAGATGACTGGCTTTGGGCCTCTTGGTACTTGTCTGTGAGATTACCAGCAGACTGATTCCTGGTTTCAATGCCAGCGCTCTCATGCTCTATTTTTGTCCCAGACTGATGGAAGAGATTTTTAACCTGATCTTCTGACAGGTCTGTATTGGTCTCAAGGGCCTTAAAGAGGGTGCCACTCTTTTCTTTTAAAGAATCAGTCCCAAGCCGGACCCACGCATCATTATTCTTATTTGCCCACTGGTGAGCAGCCATCTGATTACCACCAAAGTTCTTATCGGCAATCTCTTTCATCAAATCGTCGTTATGGGCTGTCACAACAGAAATTTCTCCCCTTTCCTGAAGGGACTTAGCTGTTTGAAGGTTTCTGGAATGAGAAATGCCCGCTGAGTATGATTCGGAAGATTGCCTCATCTTTTCATAGTTTTCACGCTGTTCACTTGCAAGGTTTCGGGATGTTTCATCCCTGGCTTCCACGTTTCCAGTACGGATATTTTGGACACCTCTTGTAAACAAGTTTTTATCAGCTTCGCTCCAATTGTTTTCTTTAGCGATTTTATCGATGGCACTAGTAGAGGCAGATGAATCAATGTTGGCTGAGGCATTGCCACCTACGTCTATGCCAACAGCCTTAGCAATAATGCCGCCTGCTTGAACGCCTATATGGGCAGACGCTGTATTGTTGGCACCTACTCTGTTTTCCATAAGGGAATCTGTGCCGTGGCTTTGACTTGTTTGTTTACCTTGTTCCATCAGTTTTTGGAAATCTCTGTTTTCACTTTCAGAAAATCCAGAAACGGCAACTTTTCCTTGGGTCACACCTTCTACCAAAGATAAGGTTGACTGATCGTGGCTGCTTTTGCTTTTTTCATAGCCCAAGCGACGTTCTTCGTTGGCAGAGGTAACGTCTGAAATTTCTCGGTTTAAAGAGGCTGCAAAATTATCAGATGACGTGATATTGCTCGCCATTTGAGAGACATGATGATCTGCATGGATCGATCCTGATGTGGGATCAGAAACAAAACTGATTCCTCCTGTATCCATCCGAGATGCAAAACTTAAGCTTGGTCCAAGGGTCTGCTGACTCACACTCATGGAGCCCATGGTACGATTCGAGAAATTCTGATTATCAAAACTTAAGTTCCCATCAACAGCATCTGCTCCCATTCTGTCCGCAGACGCTTCTGAGGCGCCTGTCATTTTTCCGATGTATTGACTTAATCCATATAAGCACCCAAACAACAAAAATCCAGAGATCGCAGGAACGCCAAAAAGAGACCCTTTAAAAAAGGTATAGTGGTCAAAGGCAAGGCCTGTGAGACCAGTATATGTTGAAAGGGATAGTCCTTGAGAAAGAGCCATTTCTGAAAGGGCGGCTTCTTCAAATCGCATAGCAGCGAGGGCCTCAAACAGAACGAAAAACGGTGGCCATAGGTTTACCCAAATGCACAACTTCACCCACATGAAGAATATTTGAATACCACCGGGCAACCAAATCATGAGGGCAACAAAAGGAAACAAAATAATTAAAATAGCCATCACAGACCCATAAAGAGATGGGATATCATATTCAGCAAGAGCCCCTTTTATCATAGCACCCATTTGACCGCTTGTATGGGTACGGGCTGCTTGTAAGGAAACTAGCTCTGGAAAAAGGCGATTAAACTCAGATGCCTCTCTATCATCATCGCGGGCCTCTTTATAAGTATTAATCATGATCATCTGGTCCATGAGCGCGTGGGCTTTATCTGTGGCAACAGAAAGTCTATCCCATAATGATTTTGTGAGTCTTTGAAGTTTTAAATTAAGAGTTTCATCTACCACATCGGATTTTTTACCAGCACCAAAAATACGGTCTGCTAAAATAGGCAAAGAAAACGTTGGTTCTTTCTGTAAGATAGAAATGGCCCTAGCAAGTCCTTCTTTGCAAGACGCAAAAGTTTGCCCGTCTTGGGTGGTCCAATAACTTCCATTCCAGTGATGGGTGTTTTCTGAAAGGAACTTAATAATATCATTTGTTTTAAGAGCCTCATCTCTGAGTCCGCCAACATTTGCATAAATGTAAGGCCAGGTAAAACACCTATTCACGAATTGCTTTAAGTTACTCCTATCGGTAGGAGAAGAGATTTGAAGATTCGCGACAGACGCGATGAGTTTTGCACCAAAAAAATCACCTGTTTTAGTGAATGTGCTTTCTGATGCCGGGAACATTTTTGTTTCCAAAATCTTTGTTAAGTTGTGTGAGACCGTTGTTGCAAAAGAAAAGATTGTCACGACTCCAACAGGAACATTATCGACAGTGGAATATTTCCTATTAGGATCAACGGTATCAATAATATGAACCGTTGTTTTCGGCAAAACACACATATTTGATATGAGGAAAATAGATAAAAACCATGACTTAAGCAAAAAAGAGTAATTTCCCCCAAACGCTGCCTTTCCAAAAGCCCATAATGTTCCAAAAATAGCCATTGCAGAAAGAAGCCCTTTCATCAAAAGGGGATCCTTAAAAATTAATGAGATGGCATTAAAGATGTGCCAAAGAAAGGTCCCACATCCATAGGTATAGACTGCGTTCATTTAAAACCCCCGCATGGCTTTAACAGACTTTTCATGGGCCTTTAGCTCTTGCTCTAACCGGTAGATGGCATCACGCCTATATCCTCTGCCTTGTTTTTTTAAGTTCTCGGTCACTTTGTCGATATGATTTTTAAAACCATCAATGACGCTATCATCGAGTTGAATTTTGGACATGGCCGTAAGTGCCGTTTTGATCTCCACAGAAAGACGCTCTGTGCGCATGATAAGAAGTTGTCTTACCATATACTCAAGGGCTTCATCTAAAAGTCCTACCGCTCCTGTGGCGGCCGACACTTCTATATAGCGATATAAGGGAAGAGACGCTGAATCTTTAAGGAGCGCAATGGTCTCTGCGGCTCTTTGAGGTTGCATCGTGTTGTCTATGTAGGATTGCCGCATCACCTCAATCCACTTCGCAAAATAAGTCAGCAACGCATGCTGTTTGTCGATGGAATGTTTTATTTTTCTTACATCCGTGCATGCCTGATCAATACAGACATATCCATCAATCTGAACACCTCCCTTTAAATATCCTTCAAGGAAATCCTCTTCAGCGCCAAACCCATAATGCGTTTCAACCCGAAAGCTTCCTTCTTCCTGGCTTGGACCAAATTTATCGGTTTTAGAGATAACGGTGCCAAGGGCTGACATAGCAAATCTCGCAGTCTCCTCGTCAAAATTAAGCTTTTTGGCGATATGCCAGGTCAGATTATATTCGCCCTGTAAAACATCTTCATGACCCGCTTTGGACTTGAGTTCTCTCATTTTCCTGTTGCGTTCATTAACATCATTACATTTTTCTCTCGTGCCAAAGTAGTCGGTGTCACTCGTCATGGACATATTTTTACAATGCTCTTCTTCAGCCTTTGAGCCTTTTGCAAGAGCGCTTCCCACGAGTTGCATCCCCATTTGGCAGCTGTTTAATTCAACAGCGTTCATCTTCATGACAGTTTCTCGCAGCTTTGACATCAGGTTCTCGACTTCTGGTGCCATGGTCTTTAAAGCCAACTGGAAAGCATAAGTGGCCGCAGAAGAGCCAATTCCCTGCATCATTTGCTTTAATTCTTGTCGACTCATCAAAGACATGGAGCCAAAAAACATATCCACTTTTCCGCAACTGGCATTGACTCTGGGAAGAGAGAGATTAAAAGGGTTTACATCTGTGTTTTTTGTTCTCACAACCATTCCACCACCCGTCATATAACCTGCCTGTTGATCATGGAATGAATTGGGCCTTGTATAGTTAGACCCTTCTTTAAAGTTGTTGTAGATTCCCTGCAAAACAGAATTTGCCTGAGTACCCTGCCACCCTAAAGTGAGTAATGATAAACAGAGCCAGAGTTTTTTCATCGCTCTCATCACAAAGCCCCTTCCTTATGAAGTTCCTCCAAAACCATTTGCATGTTTTGTGTCAGGGTTTCTTTTGCGCTAAGGCCCCTTGAAACAGGGTGGAAATGCTTGTTTTTTGGATCTACCAGGTAAAGCATGGGGTAGATGCCTTCCTCGTTTAAAGACACACCGATGCCATTATCCGGCTGTGAGGAAAAGAGCCCAGTGGCCGCGCCTTCATAAATTTCAAGAACACTTAAGTTGTGCTCTTTGGCATATTCTTTGACCGTGGGTGCGAATTTTTCACAGTAAGAACATCCCTCTTTTGTCAGAAAAAAGAATCCAAAATCCTTTAAACGCGCAAGACTCATGAGAAACTCTATACGTTTTTTCTGTTCAGCTTTTCTCACCTCTCTGTATTGAGGAGATCCGTTTGCCTCAGGGTATGTCAGGACGCCCTTTTTAAGAGTCACCTCCATCCATTTTTCAGAAAACGTAAGAGACTGATCTGTTAAATAGCGTTGCAACTTTTGAACTTCTTCTATGTTGGGTGCTGTTGGATGAAGGACTGCTTTTGCCTTTGCTTCTTCAAAACGCTCTTGCCACTTCTCTAGCTGTTTTTTATAGGACTCAGGGGCTTTTGCCGCAGGCGCACTGGGTGAGGAAGGAGATGGTTTCTGGTCTTTCGTAGTCTCATCCACAAGAGGATTTGGCTTATAAAAATGCCACCCGTCTGGCCTTTGCTTCCAAACAGTTTGCTGCGTGGTCGCAGACACCTCTTGGTTTTGCAAGCTCAAGAACAACATCATACTAAAAAACAAGTTTTGCTTTTTCATGGCTTCCATCACTTATGTCTGGTGTTGCAAGATCCCGGGAATCGTGTTCGCTATGGAGCGTAAAATTCCCAGACCGGTTCTGAAGAGTTGATTTTCTCGCCTCTATATGATCCGTCATTTGAGGCGTAGAAAGAGAAGGAGAAGACGCATTGACGTGATCTGGCAAGCGAGCCTTCCACTGTGCTTCAAATTTCTCTTTGGTTGATTCTATGGAAGGATGCTTAACCTTTGACATCAAATCGTCAAAGAGCTCTTTTAAATCTAGCTTTTTGTAATCAAGCGTCGCGATCTGTGTAAACGACAATCCCTGACACAAAGGAGATTTTGCTGATCCAAAAGTCATTCCCAGTTGGGGACGTGCTTGCTCATGAAAGATACGAGCAAGTTTGCTTGCAAAACAACAAAAGTTTGTTTTTTTACGGATACAAACACCAAGCTTCTTTTCCGCACAATACGTGCCTGTGAGGACGCATTTATTTTGTTCTCTTAGTTTTGAAAGACGACGCTCTTCTTCACTACATTTTGAAAGGCCAATGCTTGCCCCCCAGCCAGAGCTGCGTCCGCAACAAGAGCTAAAATTCATCAAGTGTGTGGAACACCCAATGGACTCCCCCTTAAAGACGGTTTGTGCCTTCCCATCAAGGTCTTTAGACATTTCATTTAGCATCGCAAACTTTGCCAAAGTGTCGGCCATATCTGTATTAGGAAGCCAATTTATCTCATGACATTTGCCATCAATACAAAAAGGAAGCGTCCCTTTGATGCGGGTCTTACGGCCTGTATCAATACGTGCACTGCATTCAAAATCCTTCGCATAAAAGACACAGTGATCGCCGATCTTTCTAAGACACGTCGCAGCCCTTTGAAGGCATCCTTGTCGTCTTAAATGATCACAGGTATTAGGTCCTTTATCCTGACAGTGATAGCGTTTCTTTTTTGCCCAACACGCTCTACGAATAGGCAGATTCGCAAGAGAGCGTGTGCCCTCGCCTTCAGTGCAAGAAGCCACATCATAGGTACAAACGCCTGCATCCACATAGGTTTCATAAAAATCATTATGAAGGGACCAGATGTCCGCTCCTTCACCTAAGTCTTCTGGACCTTTGTCAAAGTCCTCTTTGCTTGTCTCAACCCATGCCTCTTCAAAACCATGATCTCCCAAAGAAGGCCTCACCGGGACCCGAATAACGCGCCGGTAGTATTTGATCTGCTCTGCTTCTTGAAATAACGACTCACAAAGGTCGTTTCTTGAATATTCAGAGCTAAATTCCCTCTTGAAATATCCATCAAAAGTTCGAAGATACTGCTTCATCTCTTCAGATGTTTTGAAATTTTTGATAAAGATATTTGTATGTTGAAGTTCAGGAATTTTTTTAGAAGAAGGATGTCTAGCGTCATCAAAAATCGCAAGAGGTAATCCTTCAAATTGAACATTTCTCAAATATTTATTTAAAAAGGGCACATAAATCACCCAAGGTTTGATATACCCTGTCGTTTCAGGAAAAAGAGGGTTGTCACTTTCCAAATCCGAGGAACTTAAACCGTCACCAGATAGATTTTCTTTGATATGTTTGTACGTATCTTGCGATAAATATCCGCCATTATTTCTCGTATATTCAACGTAATTTTTATATCTTACGGATTCCCGTGAACACTTAACGTACAAAAACACCGCATCAGTCACTTTTGAGTCGCAGACAAAAACAAGACTCACCCCCGCCCTTTCCTGCTTTTTCTCAACCACACTCACATGGGTAAGATAACTCGTATCTTCCATAAAGAACTCTTGGGCAGGTTCCGTGCAGGTCTCTTGCCAGGTCTTGGTGATCATCTCGCTTTGGATTGTATCTTTTTCAGCATTGAGCGTTTTGTAAGGATCAGACGCCACCTCGTTAGAGAGCTTCATAAAAGGGGCAGCATCATCGATTCTTTCATCTGGTTTGTGATAAAAGCTTGTTAAAAGGGCTGTCTCTGGACTAACAGATTGATCATTCCTTGAACGGCCCTCGTTTTCCCTCATCTGATTTCTTGCAATCTCCAGACGTTCCTTTGCAAGGGATTCAAGTTCATCAACCCTGAGTTTTGATTCAGGTGTGTCTGTGCCGGCAAAACCCGGCAAAACTTCTGTTGTCGGCGATTTTGGCCCCTCTAAAATAAGGCGCCCAGCAAAGTCTTTCCCCTCTTGGTGTGCGGCAGACATATCTGTCCCATAGCTTTTAGAAGCATCTATAAGGAATAGACAAAAGAGGAAAAATAGACGCCCATATCTCATTAAGAGATTCTCTCTTCATAAAGGGTTTTTTGCGCGTACGAAAAAGGAACGTTTCCTTCAAGGGAAGAAAAACCCTTCTCACGCACAAGGACAAAGGTGGGCACGACCTTAACATCAAACCTCTTAAACGCTTCTGGGTCTATATCCACATTAGCTTGCAGCGTCTTTAGTTTCTCTAGCGTCTTTTGCCAGGAGTTATCAATGAGGCCTCTGATGATGACCCTGGCGCCCCTTTTTGTTGCGTCTTTAGTGAGCTCTTTCAGAACCGATTCTCCCATGGAAAAAGAGACGAAAACCAAAATCTGATCTTTATGACCAGAGGAGTCAAAGGAGGGTTGTTGATTTTTTTGAGTGAATTCTTGGAATACAAAGGAAGAGGAAGAAGATTTCTGTGATGGATCCGGCCTATCCCCACAAGAAGAACAAGACATTTTTTTATCTTTTTGATTTTTCAAAAAAGAATCATCCTTTGAAAGATGTTGGTTTGCTTGGTTTTCAAGAAATTTTTTTACCTCGCCCGCCTCATGACTCTTATTTGTTAAAGATTCTTTCAAGGTCGCCCCAGCGCGCTCGCTTTCTCCTTCAGAAATACCCTTCGCTTTTTCAAGAAGCGCATATACTTCTGGATCAGACGCCCCGCAAATCTCAAACAACAAAAAGAAAACTACAACAGGCAACATGATCTTTTCCTCCAAACAAGATATCCAAAATCTTCACCTTCATAGGGGTACTCCCGCCCCTTTTGCCAAAAAACAGCCGTCTTCCCAAGTGGTTGGCATTCTGTGCTTTGGGGAACTGGGTACGTCATTTGCGTCCTGTACTGAGACTTTTGAATGATGGGCATCATATATTTTCCACACCAACCAGACTTTCCCATGTAGCCCCACAAAAGAAGCTCTCTGTGAAGTTTGGCCATCATTCTGGAAAGGGCCAAAAGAGAGGCTTGAACACCGCCATTATGAGCATGGATATGACCTGTAAAAGGATAGAGGGACCCTTGGCATCCACCGCACCAGAAGAGAGCGTTCATAGGTAGATCAGCGCTTGCGGCCACACAATCTGCAGCACATGCCGTCTGGGCAATGGGATTACCAAATAGAATGGCTTCTGGGTTAAGAATTGCGCTTTTTTCACTGTCATTCCAAAAAGGATCAAGCTCACTTAAATACGCAAGGTCTAAACTCGCATTCTCAAGGCAGGCAAAATCCATCAAGACCTCTAGCCAGTAAAGAAGAGGGTAAACATACCAATGCACTTGATAAAAAGAGCTTGTATCGGATTGATGATCAAAAGTCCCCCCATGACCCCTGATGCCAGAATTACCCATAGACATCCCTCCCATGTTCACAAGGCAGTAAGGAACACGCGTCACATCGGCAAGCCTGGCTGGTTCCCAGAACGAAATAGGAAGTCCTGGAATCGGAACAGGGATATGGGGTCTTTTACAAAAGCAGATTGGATCGCCGCTCTCTTTAGGAGAGGGATTTCCACCCACAATTTCAATCCCCATGATGGTCATAGGGAAAACGCATTTCCAACAGATATCTGTCACAGGATTCACAAATCTTCCATGGCAAGACCCTGCCTGGCACGGCAGAGACGCGCACAAAAAGAGGATGATCCCAAGTAAAAGACGTTTTCCCATGTTGTATAGTCCCTACCCTATTTCTTGAAGTCTTTTCCAAAATTTTTATCGATCCTTGCCCAAGTACGTTTGTTTTCCTCCTCTATCCTTTTAAAACGTTCTTCTTGATCCTTCTTAGATTCCTCAAACGACGGCATCGGTTCCCTCAATCTCTCTATGGTTCTTTGAGTTGCTTTGTCAGATTCGGCAAAAACACTATTCATGATCTCAGAACCTCTTTTGTGTTTTTCTATTCCTTCATGGAGACTCTGCACGACTTCTTGATGTCGTCTATCTATATATTCTCGGTTTTCTTTGATCTCATTAAAGATATAAAGCGTGAGAAAAATGCCAAAGACCCAAGAAGCAAGCACAACAACCCCTGCAACCTTGAAGTAATTTTTGTATTTTCTAAAAAAGTTTTCCATTTTTTACCCTTTCCCTGTTGTATGGTTCAAAACAAGTTCTTCTATTTTGAGGCGTTTTCCAGATTGAGATATCCGTGCCGGTACACACCGGATCGAAAATTTGGATGTTATTTTTCCTGCCTGGTCGAAGTATATGGGACGCTTAAGACGCCCTTCTGCCTCTATACTTGACCCTGACACAAATACGACTTTTCCTTTCTGAGTTAAAGACCACTGAAGCTGTTCTTCATCCAGGCCATCGATAAGAAGAAGCGGTTCACCCCACGAGAGATAATCCAAGGGATTTAAAACCGTTCCCTTTTTTGCAATAAAACGACCCTCATGATCTTTGATATCCTGCTCTATGCGCAAACTTGGATCGTAATAAAAAGAACGGGGAAATGTTGCCTTGGAAAGGCCTTCTACAGGCTTTGGGTTTAAAGCACTTTCCTTCACTCTTTTTGCAAATTCTTGGTTTAGTTTTTCTATCTTTCCTTCCTTTTGCGCAGCCATCAAACGAGATTGAATCACATCGATAAGAGACTCTTCTTTAATAGGAAAAACAGCACCCTGCTTTCCTAAAGATTTCGCATCGGCGTCCATGAAAGGAATCGTCAAAAAAAGAAAAACAAATGACCGCCTCATGCTGCGAGCGCCTCTTGTTCTTGAACAATCGATTCAATGGCCTCCACAATCCCCATGCCGCTTTCGCGGCGTTCTTGGACTTTCCTAAATTCATCGGCGTTAGTGGAGTAGAGAATTCTTGTAAACGGATCAAGCATAAGCCTGCCAATAATCGCCTTCATGTTCTCGTTAAATAAGGAAATCTCGGCGTAATAAGGGGGACGAGAATGGATCGTCTTCATGTGCCGAATAAGGCCCTCATTGGAAGCAAACTCCTGAAGTTGAGGGTGATGTTTCCATGCCTCAATCGCATCAGGGTTTTGATTCATGATGATCTTCCATGTAGAGGTGTTAAAGGCTGCTGTGGCAGCCGGCGAAGACTCATGGAAATAATCTGTTAAAAGTTGAGTCGCAAGAACAATGGATCCCTTATATTTTCTGGCCGTTCTTGTGGCATTGGGAATAAAATCAGCACTCCCCTTACCCGCAAGCAGTTGCCACGCTTCATCAATAATGATCATAAAGGGATACCGTCTGTCGGATGTCAGCATCATTTGATTGATGCGAATGATCATCATTTGAACGGCAACCGACATCAAGGAAGGGTGATTTCGTAAGTCATCCGTTTCAATGACAACCAAATTCGCATCAAGGGTCAGCTCTGCTTGACCAGAGAAAAATCCACCATACATGCCATCTTTCGAATAGGAATAGAGCATTTGACCAACATCTTTAGAGCTTTTCTCATCTCTTGATAAAAGTCGTTCTCTTATGTCGTTGACATCCCCATCTCTCCCCTTCGTTTTGGCTACAAAATCAACCGCTTCATCAACATAGGACGCCTCCAAATCACTAAGAATGGTGGTGTGGGATGCCATAATTTTTACGGTGGAGGCAATGCAATTGATGCTTTCAGCTCTATTCTTGATATCGTCAGGAGCCTCCCCTTCAGGCAAACTTGAAAAGAAGTTCAAAGATTTAGGTTGCCCTATATCAAAAGTAAGGTGTTGTCCTTCCAAAAGGTGGCAATACTTTTCAAAAGACCTTCCATAATCAAAAATGAAAACACGCCCCCCTACCCCCAAAACATTATTAGCCAGCTCTTGCAAAAAAACAGATTTTCCAGATCCGCTTTGTCCTGCAATACAAAGATTATAGTTTCCTGACGTTTGAACGTTGGCGGCGTCCGGTAAAAAGGCATTGGCATAAGGATTGTAAAAAAAGATCTGCCCTTGACGACCTACCAGTGGCACGCCAGGTGCGTTTTGTCCCGTCCACTCTCCTAGGAGAGGGAGCATGTTTTGAGATTCTTTTGTGATGGTTTTTTTTGCACATTTTAATGCGTAGAGATCACTACCGTACCCTTGTGTCTTTTGTGACCATGACAGGAGACTCTTTTTAGAGGCTCCATAAGTCCATGTCATGGGGAGCATCGATAACAGCATGGGAAAATGATTGAAGGTAGTCGGCACAAATTCGAACCCAATCCGGTTCATTTGAGCGATCAGTCGAGTCTCAGATTGCGGAAGTTCATCAGCTTTTGAGAAAAGGCCGATGCTAAGACCCGCATAACAAAACTGTTCTCCCCTTTGCACCTCTTCCACGACCTCAAGAGATTCTTCATATTGCTCTTTAAGCTCAGGAACAAATTTAGAAAGATGAGATTTAAGAGAGTGCTCTAAGGATTCTCTTTTAGCAATACTCTTAGTTTTTTCAGTTCCTTGATCATCACACACTGTCATGCCGTAGTGAATCATAAAAGGAAAATCGAGACCTTCACGATCACTTTCTCCTAAAAACTTGTCCATATAAAGAAGAGACCAATTATGTGGCGTATTTTTTGGAACAAATGCTTTAAAGTGATAGCCATGTTCCATCTTCACATGATCTTTATTGACTTGAAAACACTGATTGGATTTAGAAATTTGCTTATTGATTGTCTCGTACTTGTTCCAAGGAAAATGTGTGGTAGGCGCGTCATCAAGAGTAAGGATCTCTCCCATAGCTTGGATAAATTCTTGCGCCGCCATCACTTCTGTGGGGACACCCAAGGTACGAAGCTTTTCTTGAAGTTGCTCGCGTACCTCCAATAACTTTTCTTCATACATGGCGTCTGTGACTTTTTCTGGTACCGTATAAGAAATAAACAGCTGATAATCCCTCACAAGAGGAAGCTTTGCCTGTGATTTTTTTGAAAGGCCCCTTAAGTAATTGGCACGCCTTGTCGCGAGATCCCTATATGTTCCCTCTTTCCTGTGAGAACGCCACCAATCAAAAATCCGTTCACATTTAGGATTGGCGACAAGCAGAAACTGTATAGACGTTCCTTCCAGAAGGTATTCATGACGCCTAAAAAACTCTGCAAGGTTCTCTTGATCTTTCAGGTGAGCGCCGACCATGGGTCTTCCTCTCAGTACGAAACCTGTCGTTCCGTCATTGTGAAAAAGTTTGGTGTCAGGATCGAATGTTCCATAAGGAATAAACTGAGAGAGTGTCTCAACCTGAAAGATGTTTGACGACATCATGGATGTGCCTCCTACAAAAGACTATCAACATCATCCGTAAGTGGCAGAGCCCACGACTCAACCACATAGATCTCTGGATGATCCTTGGACCTACCTTCTAAAAGGTCATCTTCTTTATCTAAGGCTAAAGAAACTTTATCTAGAGACGAACAAGGCATGCCCTTTGGCATGGGGCACTCAAGATCCTTTGAACACATGCTGCATCCTGACAAAAGAATCCCTAAAACCAATAAACACTTCATTGTAAATCCTTCCTTACTTTCACATTGCGTGACAGATGATGTGCGTGATCCAAAGCAAATTGTTGACGCGTTGGATTCACCTCTCGCACACGTGCATTTCGATACGTACTTTTCCTCATATCAAACTTGGTTCTTAGAACGATATCGACGCGCCGACCTGGATTAATCAGCAATACAGGGCTCATTTTTTCAGCGGTATCGATGTAATATTTTGAAAGCCGGTCCATGGCTTGACCGACGCCATTTGAAGCGCCAGCTTTAAGCATGTCAGGCGTTTTTAGGGCATTTGTCTGACCAAAGGGGGATACCGGAAACACACTCGATGTGGTGGAGGATTGAAAGAAGCTCGCCATACCTGAAGCAAGCCCAGCAAGAAAGCTATCTCGTAAAAGAGCGTCTGCCCGGTCAATCACCTCACCTTTGATACCATATCTCCCGTCCTCAGCAAAAAGCCATCCTTCAATTTTCTCTTCAACAAACTCACCACTTGGCTCCACATAAGAAATAGTTTCGAGCGTACAAAAAGCACGTTCAGCCGCACGGTCTCCATGACACTTACCAATCACAACGGCGTTCTTTAAGGGCGCCGTAAACCCTCTTGGTATGTTGAAATCATCTCGAAGCCTTATGATAACAGGGTGAGGATCCGATTGAGAGTTCGTTGAGGTGCTCACAGCAAGGCCAGAGATCATCACACCCTTCACCCGTGATCCACCCGGAATATGACCTTCAACAATTTGAGCGTCTTTTTGTGTCTGTTTTCTCTTGAGAACGGCGATATGTTTGAAATCTTCTGGTTTTACCCCTTCTTGATACGGATCATATCCTCCACCCATCTCCCCCCGTCCTTGAGGAATTCTGTGTCCAGCACTCTCTTCTGCAGACACAAGGGGAAAAGTATCGGCTTTGATTGTTGGAAGACTGGTGTCAAAATCATCATGGGGTATTTTATGAGACGTGGCCGTGGGTGTGGCAGGAACATGTCCTTCTTTTTCTATGTCAGCGTCCGTGTATGGATCCATGGAAAGGCTTTTTTCTATCAGATCTTTTAAAACACCCACCTCTTTTGACATGACTTCAAGTTTACCTTCTAAAGCCTTTTTTTCTTCTTTCATCTTGGTTGCTTCGTTTTCCATACGACGCGCCCACACTTCTTCTCTTGGCGCACGACTTGCGGGACCATCAAATTTTAAAACATGGGGCTTTTCTGTGATCTGCTGAGTTTTTTGAGGTTCTGAAAAAAAAATGCCAAAGATCCATATGGCAATAATCACTAGAAGGACAATAATGACACCAAATCCATACATTAAGGTTTTTTGACGCCACACAATATCAGATGGTTCATTTGAGCGAAATTTGCTCAAATGAACTCTCAAACGAGAAGATTTCAACATCTTCTTTAAGCCTCTGATAGCTTCACAACAAGAAAACTAAGAAAAATTGCAAGACCAGCAAGCCAGCCGGCTTCTTTATAGTTTTTCTTACCCAAGCAGACCAAACTAGCAAACGAAACAACCACTGGAAGGCCTACTTTCCACGTATGCTTTGAAAACACTCCAACCTGACTTACACCATCTGTTGCATGCTCAATCGTGAAACCAGAAGCCGTTACCGTTTGCACAAAAACAACTGCAATCAGTACAGCTGATCCAAGAGTCCACGCCGAAAGTTCTTTTTTGTACTTTCTAACATTGTTTTTTATTTTCATCTTCTTTTTCCTCTACTTCTTTAATATTTTCATTCTCCGTTTTTTGAACAACAAATAGCCTTGTTTTATCAGTGATATAAGCGTCACTAAACACAAGGGCTATATCCTGTGCTCGTTGAAACACAGAAACATGAGGGAAATTTTTAGGAGACCCCTGAAGGGAAAATTGAATTAAACGACGCTGACCATTTGATGAGATAAAGACCTTTTCAGGAATCGCTTCTAATGATTCCCATTTACGGATTTGGACGTCACCTTTCGTCAGATTCCACCCCTCAAACGAACCAACAAGAACCTTTCTTAGATCTTGCCTCACATTCTCTTTCTGTGGAGACCCAAGGGCATCTAAAGGCATATTTCTTGTGCCCAATTGAAAAAAAACAGGTTCTGGATGCTTGGAAACAAAGGTGAGTTTCACATCCTGGACAGCACCACTAGCTGTGATAAAAGAAAGATAGGCTTCTTTTTCTTCTTCGTTGCCAAGAACAAAAAGATGTCCAGACTCATCAAGCTGGATATATGATTGCAAATGAACTGGGTTGATCAAGACATTGTTAATCTCATCCCCTTCCACAGAAACTCTGCTAATTCCCTTTTTTGAGACATCGAGAGAAAGAACCTGAGACGGGTCCATTTTTATGATGGCCGCTTCACAAGAAGAGTCAAAAAGAGAGACCGTTACACTCGCCAAAAAAAAGATTTTCTTGATCATTTTTCTTCCTTCATTTCGTAGAATTCAGTGAGAAGAATGACACCAAAAGCGCCCATCTCCCATCCAAGCCGCCACTTCTTTTCCTCCACCACAGGTGTTTTATCTTTGCCAAAATAAGTGTGAAATATGCCTTTGATTTCTATTTCTTTTTTATCCATATAAACTTTTATTTCTTTAGGATAAAAAACCGTAGATATTCTTTGTTTATTGAGTTCTTCCACTTCTTTTTTAAGCTGCTCCTCTATGCTGCCGAAATATCGAGGAGAGGTAAGACGAAGAACTGCCTTCATACGATCCTCTACTGTATCCGCATTAACACATAAGATCGTTCTGATTAGGCCATCAGCCCACTGTGTAACATATTCATTTGTAAAGCTTTTATTAGAAAGGCCCATATCTTTTGAAGCAATTAATTGAGGTACTAAAATGACTTGTTTTTCTTTGGTAAAAATCATGTAAATCATCAAAATTTGAGCGATGATCAAACCTAAAATGGCTAGAAGGAGTCTTATACTCGTAACTCTCCAAAAAACCGCAGATTTTTTTTGAAAAGAATGATGCATTTTACTCTCCCACAATTCGTCTAGTGGAAGATTTTGGAAACTTATCTCCTAAATTAGGAGATAGACCAAAATGCCAATTGATGTATGATTTTAAAGAGAGATTACAAATCTTTTTTGAGAACTTTTTTGAAGAAAAAAATCCAAATACACCAAATACTAGGCTCATAGTTTTTTTTAATATGTCGTCAAAAATAAAAAACAGCAAAAGGCTAGCTATTATCAATACTACCTGTTCTATTCTCAGGCCCATAAACTGAAATCTTTCGTCGACATACTTATAAAGACGGAAGGATGGTGCTTTCATACCCCCCTCCCCTCTCCCGCCCTCACGTGAGACGAAACCAAAACGGCATTGATATGAATCGTCCTCATGCACTCACCTGCGTTTCTTCACTTTCAAGAACTAAAGGAAGACTCCAAACGTCGCACTCCGGATACCCAGCCCACAAGCTGTCCTTGATGTTCTCTGCCCTCTCTATTTCCTTCAAAGATTCTTCCGTTTTGCACGATAAGTAAGGACCAAAAGCGCCCTCTTTATAACGCACGTGTTTAAGCTGGTAGACGTAACTCAAAAGCCCATAAGTCTCTATGTGATGGGTTGCAACCTTTTTCCAAGCTTCCTCTTCAATGAGGCTCAGCTCACGGGATTTTTCTTCTTCTCGGATGCGTTTTGCCTCTTCTTTTGCTTTAGATTGGCGACGCTCTTCTTCTTGATCGCACACGCTTTCCAGATAACCCTTACGATCACCAATGCTGTAATTTTCTCCTTCAAGAATTTTAACCAGGTTGTTCGGCGTGATCACAAAATCAAGAGACGCTTTAAAAGTGGATGATTTTGATTCGCCCATCAAAAAGGTAGAACGCGTCACGTTGTCACAAACCCGGTACCACTTATCAAGGTCATTCTCCAAAATTCCTGAAAGAGCCTCAGACAGTTTTTCTTGTCGCTCGGGATAAAGCGCCAATGGGCGTCCATCAAGCACAACCTTAGAAAAGATTTCACACATCTGAATTTCATCCTTCCATCTGGCTGAAAGCTCAGCGTCGTTCTTGGAGACAGCCCTTAAAACAGCGTCTTGTTTTTTTTCTGTCTCAAACGAAAGAGCTGTGTCTTCCTCTCTTGTGACAAAGGGGACGGCTTTTGGCTCTTTTTGCTCAATAGGATGGGTAGTAACCTCAGCCTCATTTTGAAGATGCGCAAGGCGAGCATAGTCGATTCTGTAGTACTTTGTTTTTCTAAAACCGCAACTCACGAAAGAGATGAGGACGGCCATTTCTTCTAAATTACCAATGGCACGCCTGATCGTTGTCAAAGACAAAAAAGGCATCTGTAATTGCCACTGCTTATAGGTATTGTGTGTCCAATGATGGCCCTGAAAAACCTTCTCTGGCCTGTGAAATTTAGGAGAAAGCCAATAATGGACTTGCTGTAGAATGATGGCTTCGTTAACACCGACCAAACGCGCAAGAGTAGGTTGAACAATCAACGGTGATTCATCCAAAAGAAGGGCGCTCATGAGCAGGCCCTCCGATTTTGCAGACTTGTCTCAAAGCCGCTGTAGAGGATGAAACCACAATATGATGATGTTTTGCCGTCTGAATGTGGAAGCTCAAAGGCTTCTTCGAAATAGAAGTTCCCATAATCTACACAAGTGTTATGCACCTGCGGTGTATTGACGCTCACAACCCCTTTCAGATTTTGTGTGAGGGAAAGGGTTCTTAGAACTTCCGTAAGTCCCATATAGAACCAGCTTTTGAAAATATCTTTGTTGGGATCACTCGAGGAGAAATTCCTGTCGTCAAAGGACACAAGACTCAGCTCTAAAAAGCCAAGGGTGTCACAGGTGGCCTTGTCGAAGAAACCAACATCGGTGAGGATGCTTTCACTGACAGGGTTAAGTCTTGCACTCCCAAAAAGGGACTGAGCAGGATTCTCATAAACGATATAAATCGTTTTATCTGTATCAAAAACGTCCCGACCCCCACGTTTTTCAAACATGGTTTCAAGACGCGATAAATTCTTTTGCCTGTTTTTAGGCAATATAATACTGAACATTCTGCATCCCCGTTACTTGATGACTTAAAAATTTCCGACAAATGCCCCCGGATTTTCCGGGGGGCATTTAACGGAAATGCAGGTCATGTTTAGTAACCTGCCTCTTTCGATGACGTTTTGTCCCCATCGAAACTTATATACGTGGTGATACTTCGTTAACTAAATAACCGTATGGATATTTTTTCTGTTTTTTGTTAACATTAAATATCACTATGTATGGTTGATACTTTTAGATAATACACTATGTAGGTAAAAAATCAACTCTAAATGGTGAATTTTTTATCTTTATTTATCAAATAGATATGAATGGGGTTTAATTTTGAGCGAAGTAGTTGCCCAAAAAATCAGAGAACATTTAGATGAAAAAGGGTGGTCTATTTCTGCAACTGAAAAAAAAGCAGGACTTAAGGTTAACTCTATAAGAAATATCTTATCTGGCCACTCAAAAAAACCGAGCGCAGATTCATTATTAGCCATTTCTAATGTGTTGGGATGCAGTATTTATGACATTCTAGGAGAAACGAATCCTTACCAAAAAGTAGATAACTCTTCTTCACAAAAAAAAACATCATATAACGATTATGAACTGTTAAAAAAAATCGTAATCCACTTAATAGATCATCAAAAAGAATCAAAATCGTCTCACATAGACAGTTTCACCTTCAATGATATCGTTGAAAAGATGTATCGGTATAGCACAGAGGTGCGCAATGGAGATTTCGACCTAGAATTTTTTAACTGGTTTATGCAAAAAAAATAAACTTATCTGCTATTTTATATATACACGAAGAGAGAAGGTGCTAATACCAACACCTTCTCTAAATTCATTTTTTTATAGTAAATGAACCTTTTTTGATTCTCTGACAATTTGATAATAACGCAGATGATCTAGGGGAAAGATTTCTCGGTGCTTCATGTGATAGATCCAAACTTTTTCCCGGTCCTTAAAAGGCACATAGGCTTTGACAATCTTGAGGTAGAGTTCACTTAGATCATCAAAGGCTTTGTGAGAAGAGATTTTATCAAAGATCCGTTCAGCCGCCATGTATTCCATGAGCGCTTCTTTGTGACGCTTTTGTCCCATGTAAGCATCGCCCAGCGCCATATGAGCCACCGCCTGACGCCGATTGGGTGTACCATATTCCTTTTGAAAGATCGTAAGAACTTTTTTGGCAGAAGCTTCTGCTTTATGAAAGTCACCAAGAGCACTTTCTGACTGAGACAAGTACAAAAGAGTCCGACCAACGATCTCTGCGTCGTCGTTTCCATCAGCGCTATCCACTGCATGTTTAAAGGCATCAAGGCTGACTGTATGCGCTTCACGGCGAAGAGAGGCGGCCTCTTCAAACTTTTTATCGCACTCTTTAAGATCGGCAAGTTTCAACAAAGCGCATCCTTTCAAGGATTTCGCAAAATGACCGTCTACCCTATAGGTTGTCGGGTCTTTTTTCAAAAGCGCAAGTTCTGTATCCATAAAGCCGATGGCTTTTTCTGGAGTCCCACGATCCATAGCTAAAGCGGCCTCTAGCTCACAAATTGCTGTTTGAGGAAAAATCTCTTCATGCCCTTTTTGGAGGATTTTTGCTTCTTGAAGACAGGCATCTGCAGCGGCAATATCTCCCTTCCAGTGGAGGAAAAACCCAAGATTATTGGCAAGAAGCATGACGCGTTCGTATCGCACCTTGACAGGATCCGCTTTCTTCAAAAATTCATCAGCGCGCTTTAAATCGATAATAGCGGCGTCGACACCTTGAGCAAAGACCTTGGACGTACCAGATAAATTATAAAAAACACCCGAAAGGTAAGGATCTAGGGAAGAATTTCTGTCTACGATAATCTTTAGTTTTTCACTTAATGGGTGTGTAAAAGAAAAATCACGCTCGATGAAATCCGCATAATAAAAAAGCCTGAGGGCAACACCCACCATTTCATTAGAGGGTGCTAGGTCCATGTGGTCCACAAGCTTTTTCATATGGGCGCTAAGGCCTGGGATCTTTTCAAAGACGTCCATGCAGTCTTCGATGTTCTCGGGAAAAAGAACACGGAACATGTTAGCGTCAAGTGTGGCAGCTTTCCTTAAGGTTTCTTGAGGTGCTGTTTTTAGAATGACATCCCGCACATAGTCGTGGATTTTATAGACCTCGTTTTCTCCTTGAGAAATGAGTGCCACATCCAAAATCTTACCAAAGCCACCCATTTGTCCGTCATTAAGGGCGCGGTACGCCTTTTGAATGATGTCGCGGTCCAAGTGAGAGGTCTCCAACAAAGAAAGAGCCACCAGCAGGGTATAATCTTCAGGACTTTCCTTTTGGAGGCGGTCGATGGACATTTTGATAGCGGTATAAAGGAGAGGTTGGTTGCCAAGGGCGAGCTTTTCCGAGCGCCAGTATTCGTCTTTGTGCTTTGTGAAATACTCTACATACGCAGGGATATCCATACCAGGTGTAGATTTGATGTAAAGGGCTGCTTGGTACATGGCGAGCGGATGATTTTCCAGCGTGCTTGCAAGAAGCTTAATGTCCTTTTGTTCAGCATTAGGAAGATAGTGAGCAAGGAAGCTGGCCGCTTCTCCGTCCGTAAAGTGGGTAACGGTGATCATGTTGTCACTGTGACGCCCTGACAGGCTTGTAACAAGGGTGTGTTTATTCTTTTGACCATGGGTTTCAGGCAGATACTCGGTTGCTGCCAACACGTTTGGTGCATTATCAAAAATGAGAAGCCAGGAGAACGCCGCCGTGCGCAAGAGGTTTTTGACGTGAGCACCTGCATCCTCTTTGCTCTTAAGGACAAGGGCGGTCTTGTTGCCTTGATAGACGTGTAGTTTATGTGCCAGTGCTGTCATTTGTTCATCCATTTCTTTTGAAAGGTTAAATCGCCATACAACTTGATATTTTTTATGATTGCGGCGTGCATATTCCTCTGCAAGGGACGTCTTGCCGATGCCCGACAGGCCCATAATAACAAGGGTGCCGTCAGATATTTTCGTTTTTATATCATCAAGATAGGAAGATCTACCAAAAAAAGGAGATTGTTCGGCAGGGACATTCCAAATCAAGGGAAGCGTTCCTTTTGAAAAAACGCTTCCACTAATTCCAAAAAACAAAATAATTATATAACGAATCATCGTCATTTTTTTACCTTTTTACCTCACTAATTATTATTTTTTTATAAAAAAAGACGCTCTATCACTTATCCATACAAAGGAATCACGTTGTTTTGAGGCGTGAGGGATCTAGAGGGTGCCCCCTTAAAAATATACGTCGTTTCAAGTGGTGAAAGGCGGATCTTCTGCACTGAAAGTTCTTGTCCAAGGATCGGTAAATCTTCACAGGTTAGCGTAAAAATTCCCATGTCCAGGAGTGTATTATTAGGTAGATACTCCCCGCTCACCCCTTCCTCAGAAGTACGAATGGTCACCGAAGGAGTCTCGTCCTTTACATCTAAAATGATGGTTATGCTTGCTTTGCGATACAGTTTCAGGGAGAGCTCTTTGAGAATGCCTATAAGAAAGAGTCGCATTAAAGGAGGATCTGTAAAAAATAAAAAGTGATCTTCTTTCTTATTCAAGAAAAAAATTTCTATATCGGACTTATTTATTTCAAAACTTAGTTTTTCAATAATATCTCTTATAAAATCAATAAGGCATATTTTTTCATTTTTTTTCTTTTTAAAGTGGCGTCCTCTCATACGATCAAAATGAGAAAGCATTTCCTTCAAAAGAGCTTGATGCTTTTCAAGGGTCAATAATGAGCCGTCTTGAACGTTGTCGTTAAGAAGAATCGTCGTCATCAACGTCACCGTATCTAACTCATTGTTAAGAGATTGTTTTATTTCTGTTAAGAGCTCTTTTTCATATTTTCTTTTGAGAGAAGAAGCTTTCATTTCTTTTACCAAGCTTGCTTCTCTTTGTGATAGAAATGAAAGCTTCTTCTCCATCTCTTCAACGCTCTTTCTTACCGCCTTAAATCTTACTTTTATGATCCATGCACCATATAAATATAAGTACACAAGTATAAGAACGTATACAAAAACAGTGATTCCTGCGACAAAACAGGACCAAAAAAAACTCTTAAGAGAGATGAGGGGTTCTTTTTGAAAAAAATATGAAACAGATTCTGTTGATGTAATATTTTCTGAAATTATATTCTTTGACGTTAAGGGCTTTCCTACCGTTAATACCGTGTTCTGATTTAATCCTAAATAACGTAATACGCTTTCCTTAGGAATAAGTAGTGTATAAGAAACGCTCCCGCGTTTAAAATGAAAACAAAGGTTCTCTCTTGTTGTGGGCCTGTGCCCACGCACATATTGATAGAAAATCTCAATAGGAATAGGGCTGATAGTATAAATATCATCAAAAGTGCTATCTTCTAAATGGGTCGCAGATTCAATGCCTTTTCTTATCAAAAAGAATAAACCCTTAAAACTCTCTTCTTCTTTTTTTTGTCTCTTATGATTGTACTCAGTTATGGAATAACCTTGATAGATAAGAGATGAAAAGCAACAAGAAAAAAACAAACAAATCAAAAAAATCATATTTCTTAATGCTGTATTTTTAATTTTTGAAAATATCATTTTAACATCACATTTCATATGATGATTACTTCCCTGTTAATAATTTTTTAATTCTTATAGCAGAGCAAAAATCCCCTTGTCAATGAATTGCCCATAAAAGAGCTCTTTTGTGTTTGTTAAAAACTTTGTCTACTTTCAATTGCTTAATTATATAGTACTAAATATGTTTCCAAATTGTCATTTTACTTGTATGTGAAAATACCATCTCATTTCATACCCCCCCTCCCCTCTTCTCCCCTTTAAGGAAAATCTCTCTTCTTTCTGATGAAGCTTCTTTGGGGAAAATTTGCCGATTATAATAAGAGAGATTTTTCTAAGAAAAGGTAGTCTTAGTATATATAGAACACCTGTCCAAAATGAGCAGCTCGATCTGCTCAAAATGAGCAGACGGGAGCCCCTTTGATTTTAAAAGATTTTCCCATTTTTGGATTGTTGGAGGGTGGTCTGTCTTTTGCTACGAAGGAGCACGAAAAATTAGTTCAGGAAACCCGAAAATAATCAGGTCGTTTTCTCTTTGTCAGGCGTTTTGCAAACAATAGGTTGAAGCGTCCTTATGCAAAGAGACGTGCTTGTTCATCAAACAAGAGAAAACCAAAATATAACGATCTATTTTCCTTTTGAAGAGGTAGTTCGAACGCCTCTTCAAAGGAAAAATCCCCATACTCGACACAACCCTGATACGACTCAGGCGTATTGACGCTGATAAACCCTTTGAGATTTTTTTTAAGGGCAAAGATTCTGAGGACTTCCTTAAGGCCCGTGTAGAACCAGCTTTTGAAAATTTCTTTGTTAGGATCCATGTAAGGAGAACTATCCTCAAATGAGATGAGACTTAGTTCTAAGAGTCCGAGTGTATCACAGTTTTTTTTGTCGAAAAGACCTACATCTGTGAGGATGCTCTCACTGACAGGGTTAATCCTCGCACTGCCGAAAAGAGATTTAGTAGGATTATCGTACACAATGTAAATCGTTTTATCTGTGTCATGAGCATCCTTTCCTCCACGTTTTTTAAACATGGTCTCAAGGAGAGGGAGATGTTCTGATCCATCTCTTGGTGATACAACAACAAACAATTAAAACACATCATCTTTCTTATAAATGTATAGATCATATATTAAATCTTTAGAAATACTAGAGCTATGACATATGTATAAATTTCAAAAATAAGATTATAGAAAACATTAAAATTATAGACTGTGGGTGGATGTCATCAGGTTTGTGGAAAACCCTCAAGGGTTATCCACAGAAACCTGGTGAAAACATCTTAAATATACTTACTTATATTATATATAATGTATGGGGGAGTGTTTATGCGTAAATAGAGGAGTGTTTATGCGCAAAACGGGGAGCATTTATGCGCAAACGAGGGGAGTGTTTATGCGTGGATAACTCATTTTTTCCACATACTTTTGGATAAAAATTTTTAACTGGCAATCTCTTTTTGCTCCGGATGTACTGAAACTCCTTTTGCACAAAATGACACTCTTACGTTGGGAGATAGAGAAAGAATTTTCTTACTTGTGTTTTTGATGTTTTTCTTAAAATCTTTCATATCTGAATAATCTGTCCCCAGTTGCTTTGAAAGAGATTCCCATGAAATAAAATATAATGTTCTATTTTGTGTACTAAAAAAAGATCTGTAGCTTATCCAAGTGTATAAATCTAAAGCTAGAGGAGAGTTTTTTATTGCTCGCAAAATACGCATATCAATGGGCACTGGTGAGGAACAAATGGCCTCGTAAAAATTTTCATCAAGCTCTATCCAACTTGTCCATACAGTTGACTGATCTGGTTGATGATAGCTCCACCAAAATTCCCCCTTAGTGGACACTTGCATATCCATCCACAAATGCTCTTGATGATCTTTCGATGAAAGGTGGTAATCAAAACTTATTTTTGCTCGAAACAGCCGCATCATTTGTTCTTTTAACCTGTTAATAGTACCCCACCGACCCCCTGTAGGAGAGAGCCCTAATTCCTTCATAAATGAAGAAAGGTTATGACCAAGCTCAATGCGTCGTGATTTTTTTCTCACAGCTTCAGTTGTAATCCAGAAGAGAATAAGTCTCGGTATTGTGCCATAAGGAACGCCTACGCACTTGGATTCTCCTGTTTGCTTATCTATCTTCCAATCAGGTTTAATGGATAGGGTGACGTTATTGCTAGACCTTGACCAAAGAGGAATTTCCCCAGGATCTTTATGAGGGAGTGTCGCATTAATAAAGGATCTTGCAACAAAGCACAGCTCTTTTTTATCAGGGAAATCAGAGATTTCGCTGGAAGCTCTTAGTATTTTTTCAATTGAGGGAGGTATTGTGTTTTTTGAGAGAGAATCGGTCATGAGGCATCTTCCCTCGATGCGGTGAATCAACGTAAAAACACTAATTTTTAAATGCAGAGGTGTCCACAGAAAAAACAACCATGAAACAATAATCTAAAAAATTATCAAAAATTGTTGATTGTGTGAAAAATGAGAGATATGCTCCTGTCATAATGAACTGATGGTAGAAAAATATGAAAGAAATAAGGTGTGCCTTGCGAACAATCGCGAGTATTGCGAATTTAAACTATAGCTATATATCAAAAACAGCAAATCTGAAAAATATTCACCCTTTATCTTTGAAAAGTAAAGAAAATATATATGACTTTGAGGCTGCAAAAGATATTATCACCGAGTTTTACAAAAACAGAACTGTATCAACGAAAAAAGTCCAGTGTTTTTATAACTTCAAGGGAGGGACAGGAAAAACGAGCCTATGTTTTCAAGTATCCTATTTGCTAGCGATTTGTGGATACCGCGTCCTTGTAGTTGATTCTGATCCACAAGCTCACCTTTCAACGCTTTTTGGTTTTGATAGCATGGATAAATTTTATACCCTTTATGATGCTATTGTCGGAAATCTTTCTGTGAGAGACGTGATTAGAGAGGTTCATTCTAATTTACACATCATTCCGTCGAACCTGTCTTTCACAAAAATTATGATGCCACTGGATCAAATGGCAAAACGAGAAGAGGTTGTAAAAAACACGCTTTCGGAAGTGGAAGACGACTACGATTTTATCATTTTTGATACTAATCCTACAATTAGCACATTAAATAGAAATATCGTTTATTATTCAGATGTTATCAATATCGTATGCGAGACACAGCCGCTGAGCATCAATGGTCTAAAGATTCTTTTTGAGGATCTGGAGCACTTTTTTAAAATCATGCGCTCAGAAATGCCTTCTATCTTTATCATTCCTAATAAATACGAAGATAGAGCGTCTTCTTCTGCAGAATCAATGTCTGCTTTGAGAATGTTTTATAAAGAGCATTTAATGCCTGATTTTGCGGTAAGAAGATCTGAGGACTTAAATAGTGCATCTAAACAAGGGCTACCTCTCTTTTCGTTTGCAAGGAGGAATTCAAATGCTTTGGAGGATATTATTCAGTTAACGCATGAAATTATAGAATCCTCCACAAAAAAGATTGATTCAGAAAAAGGAAGGAAAGTAGCGAATGGCTAAAGTCAGATATAAAGAAGTTTCTCCGGAAATGGAAAAGTTGGCTGCGCCTGTTGCTCACTGGCAAGGGAGGCAAAGCATTGGCTCTGAGGATGATATAGGAGAATATTATTATATCGATGTCGATAGAATTGTTCCCTACCAGAATCAAGCGAGAAGACGTTTTGATGATGAAGAAATAGAACAACTTTCCAAAACTATTATAGAATATGGTGTGAGACAACCCCTTTCAATTTTGAAGGGACAGGATGGGTTTTATCAAGTTGTCAGTGGTGAAAGACGGCTTCGGGCTGCGCGCCTTGCTGGTCTCTCAAAAGTTCCTTGCCTTATGGTCGACAAAGAGAAGGCCAGCGAAATTGCCTTGATAGAAAATATCCAAAGGGCTGATTTGCATCCTGTTGAGCTAGGGGATGCTTTTTCAAAGCTCTTGAGTGGGCAAGAGCGAGGGGGGGTGAGAGAACTTGCAGCAAGGTTAGGAAAAAGCACCTCGGCTATTTCTGAGTACACGAGGCTGTCCCGTCTTCCTGATGACATCAAAGAGTATCTTATCGATCAAAACCTAAGATCTAAATATACTCTAAGAAAATTGCTCTATGCAAAAAGCATAGAGGAAATGAATGAAATTTTGGGACTTGGGCAAGATAAGGTTGCTCACAGAAAGAAAGTCACTGTTATGAGTTTTGATGAGGAATCATTTTTTATAGATAGAAATAAAATTGAGAAACTCACCCTTTCACAGCGCAAGACCCTTAAAGACACCCTTTTGAATTTAATAGAATATCTTTGATATCTAAAATATATCCTCTCCTCTCTCACAGGGGGAGAGCGATCTACTCTTCCTTTCAAAATCTTCTTTCTCACTTTCTGTTTCTTGCAGGTTGTTCGGCGCGCCGAACAAACGACACACGTCCCCTCTTTCAAAAGGGGGAGTGTTTATGCGTAGGATTTTGGCGCAAATCCTAGGGATGTGACTTCAAGGAGGTTGTTTTGTTTGCAGGTTGTTCGGCGCGCCGAACA
>Ga0315900_10001484_pt1 | contig 37432 bp, 26 predicted proteins | sample LakEriMetagenome_FD_203521 | JGI IMG/M metagenome (GOLD analysis project Ga0315900, IMG submission 203521) | Freshwater fungal communities from buoy surface, Lake Erie, Ohio, United States - Buoy 12 MA114 | ecosystem: Environmental > Aquatic > Freshwater > Lake > Lake biofilm | place: USA: Lake...
TTCATTTGCCGCAAGTACCTACTTTCGCGGCCGCAATGAAGGGGGTCACCACCGTCGCATTCCTTCGGAAAGCCTTTGTCCGAGCGGGTTTCGTGCTTTTGGCCGCATTCCAGGCCGCGGTCGTGAACGCCAATGAGCCCCCGGCCGCCACGCTGGCGGAGCCTGCCCACGGCCACGACCAGCCCGCCGGACATGCGGAGGAGGGCGGTTTCGACGCCGGCAAGCTCATCCTGGACCACATCGGCGACGAGCATGGATGGCACCTCTGGGGTCACACCAGCATCCCCTTGCCAGTGATCCTCTACGACACCCAGCGTGGGCTGCAGGTGTTCAGCAGCGCCCGGTTCGATCACGGGCATGCCGCCTACGATGGTTATGCGTTGGTGGACCACCGGGTGGTGGCGGTGAACGAGGTCGGTGCGCACGCGCCTTTCACGGTTGATGAGGCCGCGACGGCCAACATCTGGGACATCAGCATCACCAAGAACGTGCTCACGCTGTTCATCAGTCTGGCCATCCTGCTGGTGGTCTTCCTCAACGTTGCCAAGGCCTACACCCGCCGTGCGGGCATGGCGCCCAAGGGGCTGCAGAGCTTCATCGAGCCCATCATCCTCTTCGTGCGTGATGATGTGGCCAAGAGCGCCATCGGCGAGAAGCGGTACATGGCCTACATGCCCTACCTGCTCACGGCCTTCTTCTTCATCTTCCTGAACAACCTGATGGGCCTGGTGCCCATCTTCCCGGGTGGCGCGAACCTCACCGGCAACATCGCGGTCACGCTCGTGCTGGCGCTGATCACCTTCCTGATCGTCACCTTCAGCGGCAACAAGCACTACTGGCATCACATCTTCGCCATGCCCGGTGTGCCGGGATGGGTGCTGGCGATCCTTACGCCGGTGGAGATCCTGGGCATGTTCCTGAAGCCCTTCGTGCTGATGATCCGACTGTTCGCGAACATCACCGCGGGCCACATCATCGCCCTGAGCTTCTTCAGCCTCATTTTCGTGTTCGGCGAAACGAGCGCCGGCGCCGGCTACGGCGTGGCCATCGGCTCCTGGGCCTTCACGGTCTTCATGGCCATGCTGGAACTGCTGGTGGCCTTCATCCAAGCTTACGTATTCACCTTCCTGAGCGCCATGTACATCGGCGCTGCGGTGGAGGAACCGCACCATCACTAAGTCACACAACCCCCACAAACCTCGAACGACATGTTGCTCTCCGCCCTCCTCGACATCGGCACCGGTTACGGTATCGCCGCCCTCGGCGCTGGTCTGGCCGCCCTCGGCGCCGGCGTTGGCATCGGCCGCATCGGTGGCGACGCCGTGCAGGCCATGGCCCGCCAGCCGGAGGCCACCAACGACCTCCGCGCGAACATGATCCTTACCGCCGCCCTCGTGGAAGGCGCCGCCTTCTTCGCGATGGTGGTTGGCCTCCTGGTGGTGCTGAAGTAAGGAGCGCGCCATCACCGGCCAACTCCTTCGTTCCAACACGAACCCCCGATCCCATGGTCCTCGCCAGTCTGGTGCAACCCGCCTTCGGCCTGGTCTTCTGGATGACGCTGTCGTTCCTGACGGTGCTCTTCATCCTGGCCAAGTTCGCCTGGAAGCCGATCCTCACATCCCTGCGCGAACGCGAACAGGGCATCGAGGATGCCTTGAACGAATCCAAGCGCATGCGCGAGGAGATGGGCCGCATGCAGGCCAGCAACGAGGAGATGATGCGGCAGGCGCGCGAGGAGCGTGAGCAGCTGCTCAAGGAGGCGCGTGACATCCGGGACCGCGAGATCGCCGAGGCCAAGGCGAAGGCGAAGGCCGAGGCCGATGCGCTGCTGGGCCGTGCCCGCGAGGACATCCGCAACGAGAAGAACGCCGCCATCACCGAGATGAAGAACCAGGTGGCCGAACTGAGCATCCAGATCGCCGAGCGTATCCTGAAGGAGAAGCTGGGCGACGCGGCCGCACAGAAGGCCTTGGTGGACAAGGTGATCAACGAAGCCGATCTCCGCCGGTCATGAACATCGCCCCGGTCGCCTACCGCTACGCGCGCTCGCTGATGGACCTGGCCCGGGAACAGGGCCAGCTGGCCGGCGTGCAGGCCGACATGCGGTCGGTGGCGGATACCTGCGCCGCCAACCGCGAGCTGCAGGTGGTGCTGAAGAGCCCGGTGATCAAGGCTGACAAGAAGGAGCGCATCCTGGAGCTGGTCTTCGCCGGCGAGGTGGGTCCCATCACCGCCAAGTTCATGGCCATCATGGTGCGCAAGGGCCGCGAGGCCATGCTGCCCCAGGTGGCCGTGGCCTTCGAGGAGTTGCGCAAGGCCCACGAGGGTGTGGTCACCGCCGAGGTGACCAGCGCCGTGCCGCTTGATGATGCGGCCCGCGCGAAGGTGACCGCGCTGGCGGCCGCGAAACACCCCGGAAAGTCCATCACGCTTTCGGAGAAGGTGGATGCCGCGTTGATCGGTGGCGTGATCATCCGCATCGGCGACGAGCAGCTGGACGGCAGCGTGAGCCGCCGCCTTGGCGACCTGCGCCGCAAGTTCTCCGAGAACCCGTACATCCCCGAGATCTGACGACCCAAACCCTACGCCGCCGGGGTAATGGCGGGTGAACCATGGCAGAAGTGAAACCCGCCGAAGTATCGGCGATCCTCAAGCAAGAACTGGCCGGCTTCCGCAGCGAAGCGGAACTGGAGGAGGTCGGAACCGTGCTGCAGGTGGGCGACGGTATCGCCCGCATCTACGGCCTCAAGGGCGTGCAGAGCGGCGAGCTCATCGAGTTCAACAGCGGCCTGCGCGGCATCGTGCTCAACCTGGAGGAGGACAACGTGGGCGCCGTGCTGCTCGGTTCGGGCATCGGCGTGAAGGAGGGCGACACCGTGAAGCGCACGCAGCGTATCGCGAGCATCCGCGTGGGCGAGCAGATGGTGGGCCGCGTGGTGAATACGCTCGGTGAGCCCATCGACGGCAAGGGCCCCATCGGTGGGGAGCTGTTCGAGATGCCGCTGGAGCGCAAGGCCCCCGGCGTGATCTATCGCCAGCCCGTGAAGGAGCCCCTGCAGACGGGCATCAAGGCCATCGATGCCATGATCCCCATCGGCCGCGGCCAGCGCGAGCTGATCATCGGCGACCGCCAGACGGGCAAGAGCACCGTGGCGATCGACACGATCATCAACCAGAAGGAGTTCTACGAGGCGGGCCAGCCCGTCTTCTGCATCTACGTGGCCGTGGGCCAGAAGGGCAGCACCGTGGCCGCCACGGTGAAGACCTTGGAGGAGAACGGCGCCATGCCCTACACCGTCGTGGTGGCGGCCAACGCAAGCGAACCTGCGCCGATGCAGTTCTATGCGCCCTTCACCGGCGCCGCCATCGGCGAGTATTTCCGCGATACCGGTCGCCCCGCGCTGATCGTGTACGATGACCTCTCGAAGCAGGCCGTGGCCTACCGCGAGGTGTCCCTGCTGCTGCGCCGTCCCCCGGGCCGCGAGGCATATCCGGGTGACGTGTTCTACCTGCACAGCCGCCTGCTGGAGCGCGCGGCGAAGATCACCGAGGACAACACGGTGGCCGCGCAGATGAACGACCTGCCTGCCAGCCTGAAGGGCAAGGTGAAGGGCGGCGGCTCGCTCACCGCGCTGCCGATCATTGAGACGCAGGCCGGCGACGTATCCGCCTACATCCCCACCAACGTGATCTCCATCACGGATGGGCAGATCTTCCTGGAGAGCAACCTCTTCCTCAGCGGTGTGCGCCCCGCCATCAACGTGGGCATCAGCGTGAGCCGCGTGGGCGGTAACGCGCAGATCAAGTCCATGAAGAAGGTGGCCGGTACGCTGAAGCTGGACCAGGCCGCCTACCGTGAGCTGGAGGCCTTCAGCAAATTCGGTTCCGACCTGGATGCCGCCACGAAGGCGGTGCTCGACAAGGGCGCGCGCAACGTGGAGATCCTGAAGCAGGGGCAGAACAGCCCCATGCGCGTTGAGGAGCAGATCGCCATCATCTACCTGGGCACCAAGGGCCTGCTGGGCAAGGTGGCGGTGAAGAACGTGAAACAGTTCGAGCAGGAATTCCTCACCGTGCTGCGCAACCGCCATGCCGATGTGCTGGCCGCGTTGAAGCAGGGCAAGATCGACGACAGCATCACCTCGGTGCTGGAGAAGGTGGGGGCCGAACTGGCCAAGAGCCACGCCAACTGATCCCGCATCCGTAGCGCGCACCGATGCCCAGCCTGAAGGAAGTCCGCAACCGGATCGTCTCGGTCAACAGCACCAAGCAGATCACGGCCGCCATGAAGATGGTGAGCGCCGCGAAGCTCCGTCGTGCGCAGGATGCCATCGTGCGCATGCGTCCCTATGCCGAAAAGCTGCGCACCATCCTCGGCAATGTGAGCGCCAGCCTGGACAGCAGCGAGGGCGTGTACAGTGCGCAGCGCGAGGTGAAGAAGGTGCTGCTGGTGCCCATCGTGAGCAACCGCGGTCTGGCCGGCGCCTTCAATACGCAGGTGTTCCGCCTGGTGCGCAAGGCCATCAACGATGCCAAGGCCCAGGGGCAGGAGGTGACCCTGCTGCCCATCGGCAAGAAGGCCATGGACCTGTATCGCCGCAGCGGCCTGCTGGATCCCGCCATGCCCACGGACCTGGCCACGCTGTACGACGGCCTCAACTTCGACAAGGTGGCGCCCGTGGCCGAGCTCATCATGCAGCGCTTCGCCGCCGGTGACTTCGACCGCGTGGTGCTGTTCTACAACAAGTTCAAGAACGCGGCCGTGCAGATCACCACCGAGGAGCAGTTCCTGCCGGTGGTATCCACTACGACCGATGCGGCCGCCGAGCAGGGTGGGAAGGTGGACCACATCATGGAGCCCGACCGGGCGACCATCGTGCAGGAGATCATCCCCAAGAGCCTGAAGATCCAGCTCTACAAGGCGTTGCTCGACAGCAATGCGGCCGAACATGGGGCCCGCATGACGGCCATGCACAAGGCCACGGACAACGCCAACAGCCTGCTGAAGGACCTGAAGCTGTCGTACAACAAGGCACGGCAGGCGGCGATCACGGGCGAGATCCTCGAGATCGTGGGCGGTGCAGAGGCCTTGAAGGGCTGAGCTGTTCCTTCCGCTGCAGCGCTTGGTGCAGCTTGGCTGGTCGCGGCTGGTGAACTGATGCTGAACGCGCCGCAGCGGCCGCCCGGAACCCGGAGCGTGGCCCCAGCGTTACAGCACCTTACTTTACCCCATAAATCCTTCGCGGCGGCCTTGCCGCACATGCCATGCTCAACCTCATCGATGGATTTCCACGTCAGCTCAAGGAGGCGATCGAGATCGGCCGCAAGGCCCAGTTGAAGGCCCCGGGCGGGCCGTACAGCAATGTGGTGGTCACCGGTCTGGGCGGCAGCGGCATCGGCGGGCGCATCGCAGCGCAGCTGGTGGCAGGTGAGGCCAAGTGCCCCATCGAGGTGTACAGCAACTACTACCTGCCGGCCTACGTGAACCACAAGAGCCTGGTGATCGCCTGCAGCTACAGCGGCAATACCGAGGAGACCATCGCGGCCATGGAGCAGGCGCTCGCCAAGGGGGCACGCGTCTGCGTGATCACCAGCGGAGGTACCATGCTCGAGATGGCGAAGGCCCGCGGGCTGGACCACATCGTGATCCCCGGCGGCAACCCGCCGCGCACGATGCTGGCCTACTCGCTCACCCAGCAGTTCTATGCGCTGCACCATTTCGGCATCATCGGCGACGGGTTCGAGGGCAGCATCCGCAACGCGGCGGCCATGCTGGAGGACGACAAGGCGAAGATCCAGGCCTTGGCGAAGGACATCACCGACAAGCTCTTTGGGAAGCGCTTGGTGATATACAGTGAAGCGTCCACGGAGGCCGTGAGCATCCGCTTCCGGCAGCAGGTGAACGAGAACAGCAAGGAGCTTTGCTGGCACCACGCGATACCGGAGATGAACCACAACGAGCTGGTGGGTTGGGCCGGGGGCAGTAACGACATTGCTGTGCTCATCTTCAGGCACAAGACCGATCATGAGCGGTCGCAGATACGCATGGAGATCAACAAGGAGGTCTTCGCGCGGCACACCCCGCACATCCACGAGGTGTGGAGCCAGGGCGACACGGCCATCGCGCGCCAGCTCTACCTGGTGCACGTGGGCGACTGGGTGAGCTATTACTGGGCGGAGAAGAAGGGCGTGGACCCCACGGAGATCGCGGTGATCAACATGCTCAAGGGCAAGCTGGCGGAGGTGAAGTAGGGAGAACGCAGAGGCGCAGGGGCGCTGAGGGCGCTGAGTTGATCACCACGCACAACGAGGTCAGCGCTAAGATCATCGGGGCTGCGATAGAGGTGCATCGGGAGCTTGGCCCCGGCCTTCTTGAGCGCATCTACGGGACCTGTCTGGTCCATCTGCTGCGCGAAATGGGGCTTTGCGTTGAAACACAGGTTTCCGTGCCGCTTGTGTTCCGGGGCATCAAGCTTGGCAAGCCGCTCCGCCTTGATGTCCCGGTCGAGGACATGGTCATCGTCGAGATCAAGGCCGTTGGGGTCGTTCACGACGTGGAGGGCAGCAAGCTGCTATCGTACCTGCGTCTGAGCGACCGGCGTCCGGGGCTCATCATCAACTTCCATGAGACAAGGTTGAAGGACGGTATCCGCCGGGTGGTCAACGGTCTTCAGGAGTGACCTGGCCGATTCGGTAGCGTGCTCCAGCAAGCGCAGCGCCTCCGCGTCCGGCGCTCCAGTTCTTTCCTTTGCGTCTCCGCGCCTCTGCGTTGTCATCCATGCGAAAAGTCCACTTCCGCGACCTCGGCCGCATCGACTACGCCAGCGCGTGGGAGCTGCAGGCGAAGCTTTTTCAAGCCACCATCGACCGGAAGATGGCCAACCGCGCACTGCCGGAGCACGAGCAGGTGCCCACGGAGGACCACCTGCTCTTCTGCGAGCACCCGCACGTGTATACCTTGGGCAAGAGCGGCAAGCAGAGCCACCTGTTGCTGAACGAGCAGGGCTTGCGTGAGAAGGGCGTGCAGTTCTTCCCGATCGACCGCGGTGGCGACATCACCTACCACGGCCCGGGGCAGATCGTGGGCTACCCCATCTTCGATCTGGACAACCACTTCACCGATATCCACCGCTACCTGCGAACGCTGGAGGAGGCGATCATCGGCACGTTGGAGGCGTATGGCATCAAGGCCGGCCGCATCGAAGGCCTCACCGGCGTGTGGCTGGACTGGCATGAGCCCCTGAAGGCCCGGAAGATCTGCGCCTTCGGCATCCGCGCCAGCCGATGGGTCACCATGCACGGCTTCGCCTTCAACGTCAACACGGACCTCGGCTATTTCCAGAACATCGTTCCCTGCGGCATAACGGACAAGGGCGTGACCAGCCTGGCGAAGGAGCTGGGGCGTGAGGTGGACATCACCGAGGTGAAGGCCCGGCTCCGCCTGGAGCTGGCGGACCTGTTCGATGTGGAGCTGGTTTAGCGGCCAGCGCACAATAGAACAGCGCCGCACCGAGCACCATCAGCGGGTGGATGGCATACAGGTAGCGCACATCCCCGATACCGATGATCACGGGATGCACCAGCATGCCGTAGGCCAGCATGCCGCCAAGCAGCAGGTGTACGTTATTCCTACGCAGCAAGGCCAGCAGCAGGAGACCGAGCGCTCCGTACAGGGCCGCCAGGTAGAGGGCCATGTGCGCCAGCTTCAAGGCCTTCGCCCACATGGGGAGCTGGGTGAAGGGCCGCAGGAACAGGTTGTACACACCGCTTGAGCGGAAGATGTGCCGGGCGGCCAGCTTCGCCGGTGTGCGAACATGCACGATGAAGGGGTGGTGGCGGCGTATCGAGGCCGTGTAGCGATCGGACCTGACCTTCAGCAAGCTGTCGCACCGCCGGCGCAATTCCGGGTCCGCTGTGGGGTCCTCGATCACCATGCCGTATGTACGCAGCACCAACAAGCTGTCCATGGTCACCTCGGGGGTGAGGATGTCCTGCGGGATGGGCAGGTCCGCGAAGGTCAAGCTGGGCGCCTGCCGGTTGGGCCAGCCCACATCGGGCAGGAAGTAGCGTGCGGTGATGTCATCGAAGGTGCCCACCAGCGCCCACGAGGCCATCTGTCCGGCGGAGTAGCCCGGGTAGTACTTGGTGCGGGTCATGAGGAACCACCGGTCGTGCACGGCGTGATTTCGGAGCGTCCAGGCCCCTTGCGCCACTAGGAAAGGCAGCAGGCACAGCAGGACCGGCCAGCGACCCGTACCCGCGCGCCAGGCCTTGTGCACCAGCAACAGCAGCACGACCAGCACCAGGGGCAGCAGGATGGGCCGCATGAAGTAGGCCCACGTGGCCAGCGCGCCGGCCAGCAGTCCGTCCTGCCAGCGGGCATCGCGCAGGTAGACCAGCAGGAGGTGCAGGGTCAGCACCATCACGGAGGCGCAGAGGCTCTCGGTGAGGATGAAGGGGTTGAACCCCGAGATGGTGGAGGCCAGCCCGTACAGGACGAAGGCCAGGTAGTAGGCGCGGATGCGTCCGGTAAGCTGCCAGGCGCATCGTGCGAGCAGCACGGTGGCCAGCGCATCAAGCAGGAGCTGCAGCAACGCCAGGCCGTCCATGGCGCGGTCCTGCGGCAGCCATGCGCGGAAGAGCATGTATGCTGCGCCGTACCCAGGCATCCGGAAATCCGGTTCGTACCGTCCGTGCTCCAGCAGGTGGTCGATGGGCAGGATGTAACGATCACAATCGCCGGTGCAGATGGCGATGGGGGCGGGGAGCTTGTCCGCGTAGCCCTGCTGTAGCGAAATGGCGAAGTACGCCGACTTGATCGCCAGCGCCACAAGGAACCAGAAGCGGGTTTGTCCGGGGCCCGGCAGCCGGTCCGCCCATGAAGCGAACGGGCGGGTGGGACGTGCGGTCATTTCCGGAGGATGCAACGAAGATATCGGGGAGGGCCACAGGCCTCCGCGGTGAACGCCGGATCAGCGCCAGGCGACGACTTGACGGAAGGCACCCCTGCGCCCACGCCCCGCGCTACTTTCGCGCGACACATGCGCATCCTCCTGCGGATCATCCTATGGCTCGCCGGCCTCTTCGCGCTGGCGACCATCCTCGCTTACGCCACCGGCAACGGGCACCTGGTGAAGGGCATACGGTACACCTACCTGATCGGCCGCAACTCCCCGGAGATCGACGACCGCGACTTCTTCGCCAGTGCACCCATACCTGCCGACGCACCGCGCCCATGGCCCCAGGGCCGTCGGCATGGCACCTTGAAGCTCAGTGCCGACCAGGAGGCCGCATTGCTGAAGAACCACACGGTGGGCTTCCTGCTCATCCAGGACGACAGCCTGATACACGAGCAGTATTGGAACGGCTGGGATGCCGACAGTGTAGGCAACTCGTTCAGTGTGGCCAAGAGCTATGTGAGCGTGCTCACAGGCATCGCCATGAAGGAGGGCCGGATCGCCAGCGTGATGGACCCCGTGGGCAAATACCTGCCGGAGTTCGATGCGGATACCTGCCACAAGCGCATCCTGCTGTACCACCTGCTCACCATGAGCACCGGCCTGGACTGGAGCGAGAGCGGTGCCGATCCGTTCAGCGACAACGCACGGGGTTACTACGGAACGAATGTGCGCGCACTGGCGCTGTCGCAGCCCTGCAAGGAGCCGCCCGGGATCAACTTCGATTACATCAGCGGCAGCACCCAGATCATGGCCGAGGTGCTGGAAAAGGTCTACGACCGGGACCTGGCCTCCCTCACGCGGGAAAAGCTTTGGGCGCCCCTGGGCTGCGAGCATCCGGCCTGGTGGGGCATGGACCGTGCGGACGGGGACCAGAAGGCCTTCTGCTGCCTCTATGCCACCGCGCGTGACTTTGCCCGCATCGGGCAGCTGTACCTGGACAGCGGCCGGTGGCAGGGCCGGGAGATGATCCCCCTGGAATACTGGAAAGCGAGCATCATGCCAGCGCCCCTCATGGACCGTGGCAAGCCCAACCAGCGCTACGGGTACTTCTGGTGGCTCATGGAGCTGGATGGAAAGCCCGCGTATTACTGCCGTGGTTTCCACGGGGAGTACGTGGTGGTGGTTCCGCACGAGCGCCTGGTGATGGTGCGCACCGGCATGAAGTGGGAGGAAAAGAACGCGGAGGGCCATCCGCGTGATGTGCTGGATTACATCCGCATCGCACGCGACCTGGCGCGCAGCGTGGCCGCATGAGTCCATCAGCGATGCGCTGCCGATGAGTCTTGAACGCGGCCACCTTGCACGTTATACTTCACCCCTCACTCAGCTCTGTATCCCATGAAAAAGGACATCACCCAGCCCAAGGTGGAGGGTGTGAGCATGGCCGTTGTACGCGAGCCGGATGCGGAGGGGGAGCAGGCTTGGTACGTGTACCTGATCAACGAGCAGGCCGCCGCCTTGGAGAACGTGCTCATCAGTTCGCGTGGTTTCGGCGAGATCGATGGGGAGCAGCGTTCCACCAGCGAGATGCGCCATCACCTGGAGCGGCTTGGCCCGAAGAGCTGGGCGCGCATCGAGCGCATCATGGAGGAGGTCTTTCCGCTGAGCAACCAGTACTGGCTGAGCTTCTACCAGAACGGGGTGATCCACGACCGGCGCTACATCTTCCTGGCCGGCAGCATCGACGAGGCCAACTTCACCCGGCTGCCGTTGATGAACGTGCGGGGCATCCTCATCCAATGAGGCCATCGCAGATCCGCCACCGCACATGAGCCTGAAGTCCGCGATCGCAAAGCCCTATGCACGTCGGGTCACCCATGCCGTGATGCGCAGGGCCATGGAACCCGCGGCCACCCAGCAGGCCGTGCTGCGCGAACTGGTGCGCTTCGGCGGCGACACGCACTTCGGGCGCGAGCACCGCATCCACGATGTGCGCGATCATGCGGGCCTCCTGCAGGCCGTGCCGCTGCGCGACTACGAAGGCTTCCGCCCCTACGTGGAGCGCGTCCTGTTCGGCGAGGAGGACGTGCTGTGGCCGGGGCGGCCGCTGTACCTGTGCAAGACCAGCGGCACCACCAGCGGCGCCAAGTACATCCCCGTCACGCGCGAGAGCCTGCCCAACCACATCGGCAGCGCGCGCCGGGCCTTGCTCGCCTACATCGCCCACAGCGGCCGCGCCGACTTCGTGGACGGTAAGATGATCTTCCTGCAGGGCAGCCCCGTGCTCGACCGCTCGCGTGCCATCCCCACCGGCCGCCTCAGTGGCATCGTGGCCAACCACGTGCCCGCCTACCTGCTGAAGAACCGCATGCCCAGCTTCGCCACCAACAGCATCCCCGACTGGGAGACCAAGGTGGAGGCCATCGTAAGGGAGACCATGCGGGCCGACATGCGGCTGATCAGCGGCATTCCCGCCTGGGTGCAGATGTACTTCGAGCGGTTGCTGGCGCGCACCGGCAAGGCCACGGTGAAGGAGGTGTTCCCGCACTTCTCGCTCTTCGTGTACGGCGGTGTGAACTACGCGCCCTACCGCAGCCGCATGGAGGCGCTCATCGGCGGCAGCGTGCCCAGCGTGGAGCTCTTCCCCGCCAGCGAAGGGTTCATCGCCTACCAGGACAAGGACAACGACGACGGCCTGCTGCTGGTGCTGGACAACGGCATCTACTTCGGCTTCATGCCCATGCACGGCACCGACCGGCGCGTGCGCTCCATCGCCGAGGTGGAGCTGGGCATCCAATATGCGCTGGTGCTCTACACGAACGCCGGTCTGTGGGGCTACGAGATCGGGGACACGGTGCGCTTCACCTCGCTCACACCGCCACGGATCGTCGTAACGGGACGCACCAAGCATTTCACCAGCGCCTTCGGCGAGCACGTGATCGCCGAGGAGGTGGAGGGCGCGTTGAAGGACGCGATCGCCGCCGTGCCTTGCGAGGTGGCGGAGTTCACCGTGGCGCCGCAGCTGTCGCCTGCGGAAGGACTGCCGCACCACGAATGGTCCATCGAGTTCGCTGTGCCGCCGGCTGACATGGCGCGGTTCTGCGCGTTGATGGACGAGGCCTTGCAGCGCCGCAATCCCTACTACCGCGACCTGATCACCGGCAGGGTGCTGCGGCCGTTGGTGGTGCGATCGCTTCCACGTGGTGCATTCGCGGCATGGATGAAGGCACGCGGCATGAACGACGCGCAGAGCAAGGTGCCGCGGCTGGCCAACGACCGGCGGTACGTGGAGGGCTTGGGGTGAGGGGCGGTTTCCTACGTGAACGCAAGCCCCGGAACAGGGAGGCGCCACCTGCAAAACACCATGTTGCGGCCCGCCCATGGCCCTCGGGGAATGGGTTTGCGGTCAGCACCATGCGGGTTACTTCACGGCGCAGCTCCATTACTGGCGCGATCACAAGGGCGTGGAGGTTGACCTTGTCATTAACCGGGGAACCACCCTTCTCCCGGTGGAGATCAAGTCGGCCCGGACCTGGACCCCCGCCTTCGCCGAACACCTCATTCGCTTCATGGGCTGGTCAGGCGCTACCGCCGGCGTGGTCCTTTATGATGGTGAGCAGGAGTTCACCACCTCGGAAGGGGTGCGGGTGTGCAACTGGCGCACCTTCCTGCTGGAGCGTCCGTCCAGGGCATGAGCAAGGCGCCCGGCCTTGTACCTTCGATGCACACCATGAGGAACCACACGCTGCTCTTCGGCATCCTCCTCGTGGCGGCCACAACGGGCTGCCGGTCGTGGAATGCATCCCTGATCGCGCCCCAGAGCGCACCCATCACCCCCAAGCTGCTCACCCTGGACCGGCGGTTGGAGGACATCGCCATGCCAGGCATGGGGGCGGCCAACGCGGGTGTATCCCCGCAACGGTTGCAGGACGAGATCGACCTCTTCACCAAGGAGGTGGAGCGCAACCTGGTGGATCCCTATGGCGAGAAGTATGGGACCATCGCGTTCACACGGAACATCATCGATGCCCGGTATGGCATGGGCGGCTTCATCGCTTCATCGCTGCTGTTCACGGTGCCCAACCTGTTCGGCATGCCGTTCATGCACATCCGCTACACCCTGTCGGTGGAACTGCGCATCCTGGACCGGAACAACAAGCTGCTCGGGAACTACAGCGCCGTGGGCGTCTCCAGCGTGAAGGTGGCCTACTACCACGGCTACTCCCTGCGCAACGGGCTCGCCGACCGGAAGGCCTACACCGATGCGATCAACGATGCGTTCAACAAGATCCGTCCGCAGATCCAGGCCGATTTGGACCGGTTGAACGGGCAGCTGCGGTCCGCTGGTCGCAGGTGAACCCGGCCCAACTCCCTACCGTGATCTCTCAAGCGCGACTTCCCATCATTGGACTCGTTGGGCTATTGGTGGTCCAAGCCTGCGCCTGCCCACCGCAAGGCCTGTGGGGCTCCGACACCTTCGATAATCCCGCCGCCATGCCGATCCACATCTACAAGGGCCGCAACACCAACAGCAGCGATATCCTCTACACCTGGGATGGCACGCATCTCTACAAGGGGCGCAACACGTACAGCAGCGATATCCTCTACACGTTTGATGGGAAGCATCTGTACAAGGGCCGCAACACCTACAGTAGTGAGATACTGTACACCTGGGATGGGAAGCAGCTGTATAAGGGGCGCAATACGTACAGCAGCGACATCCTCTACACCTGGGACGGGCAGCACGTGTACAAGGGCAGGAACACTTATAGCAGCGACATCCTGTACACGTGGGATGGGAAGCACCTGTACAAAGGCCGCTACACCTACAGCAGCGATATCGTGCTCACCACGGACGGTGCGGTGCCGGTGTGGCTGCTGGTGCTGGTGTTGTGAGCAGGGCATGCCGCCCTCCATGCCAGGCGGTGAATGAAGCGCAGTGTGCTCGTGCTGCACCCGCAGGCATGCGGCCTCAGGGCTCCGGGGCCTGGTCCCAGCGCTCCAGCAGGTACAGGTAAGGGTCGAGCATGTGGTTCACGAAGGGTGTGTCGCGCTGCTGCGGGTACCGCTCCAGGTAGGCGCTGTCCGGCAGCAGGGTGATGATGGTGCCGGTGCGCACGTAGAGGTTGCTCTCCACGTAGGGCGGTGTCTGCAGGCCGGGCAGTTCGCGCCGCACGAAGCTGCCGGCGGCGGTGCCCATGAAGCGGGTGTAGTGGCGCCGGGCCTTGCGCGTGGGCTTGTCCAGCTTGTTGTACACGTAGCGCGCCACCACGCGCTGTTTCAGCGGCAGGCGCGCCATGGCCTGCTTCGCACCGCTGAAGGGGTTCACCATGTTGAAGTCGTCCACGGTCTGCAGGCTCATGGGCACCTCGGGCACCCAGTCCAGCGCATTGATGGTGTTGAAGGCCCAGCCGTGGGTGTGGTGCTCGTAGTGGTGTGCGAAGGCGGTGTTGCCGGGCTTGGGCGCCGCGCTCGCATACGTCTTGAAGCGGATGTCGGCTGGCAGCCGACCGCTCCGCTGGAGCTGGCGGAGGTGCGCCGTGAGCAGGTAGCTGAGCGCGCCGCCCTGGCTGTGGCCGCCGATGAGGAAGTCGCGCGTGCCGGCCGCATGCATCGAATCGATGCGTGGCAGGATGTCGCGCTGCAGGAAGGCCATGCCCACGGTCCACCCCACGTGCACGGCGGCCCGGGGATCGTCCGCCAGGTGGTACTGGAACACGGTGCTGCTGTCCAGCCGCATCTCACCCTGTGCGGGGATCATGGCGGCGTAGCCGTTCTCCAGCCAGCTCACCTTGTCCACCGTGGTGCCGCGCAGGATGATCACGGCCGTGCCGCGGTCGTCGGTGTGGAGCTCCCACATGTTCTTGAGCCCCATTTCCGGTGAACGGTACACGCGATGGAAGCGCTGGCTGGGCTTCACATGCATGCCTTCCATGGGCCGGTCCACGAAGCTCATGTTCACGCGCAGCAACTCGATGGCCTCGTCGCGGTCGTAGCCGGAGCGCAGCTGGCCCTGCAGCAGCTGCGGCACGAGGAGTAGAAGTGGCTGCAGGAGGTGGCGCATGGGTCGACCGGTGGAGGCGCAAAGTTCGCCCCGTGCTGCGAGGGGCTGTGCGCGCTACCGCTCCTTCAACCCCGGAGCCCCCGTGGCCTTCACGCGTTGCTCCAGCGCATCGGCCCGGGTGTACGCTTCGTTCACCCGGCGCTCCAGGTCGGCGATGAGCTTTTCGGCATGGCCGCGGCTGGTACGGTGCGTGGCGGTGGGTCCGTAGGTGAGCGCCCAAGCGCCGGATCCCGCGTTCCAGAGGTGGTCCCTCAACCCCGGCGAGGCGCGTTCCTCACCCACCTGGCCGCGCGCCTTGCTGCCGTTCAGCGCGATGTCCACCGCTTGCAGCGAATCGCGTAGCACAAGCAGTTCGCGCTGCAGCGCTTCGTCCATGCGCGGCGCACGGGCATGGGCGGCGAGCAGCAGGCGGCTGCGTTCCTGTGCGGCTGCGAAGCGTTGTTCCATGCGCTCGCTGCGGGCGTTCAGCTCCTCCATTTCACGGGCGTACAAGGCCACGGCATCCGGCGTGGCGCCTGCCAGCGTGCCCTTCATCAGCGGTTCCACGCGCAAGTCCACGCGCGCCGAGATCGCGGTAAGCACGCCGTCCACCTGCTTGAACAGCTGCGCGCCGTAGGTGCCCGGCGCCACCAGGGTGCCGGCGGGGGATGCGTCGGCGTTGGCGGGTGTCACCGGCGTGCGCGCAGCGGCCTTCAGGTCCCACACCACGCGCTGGAAGCCCTTTGCGTTGGGCGCCTCCACGCGGCGCACCACCTCGCCCTTGCCATCCGTGATCACCAGCCACACCTTGGGGTCCTGTGCGCGGAGCTCGGTCTCCAGCGAGTCCCACGCGGGCACGCTGAGCGGCTGCTTTGCCTCGGTGAGCTTTTTCTCGCGCTCCTTGCGCTGGTCCTTCAAGCTTTTGTACGCCTCCTTCAAGTGGTAGGTGAGCTCCGCGCCGAACGGCGGGTTGGTTGCGGAGTAGCAGGCATCGCCCATGGAACCGGCACGTCCGCCGCCGAGGGGCGAGCGTGTGTTGTACCAGAGCGCGGTGCGTGGTGCGAAGAGCGTGGCCTCGGCCTTGCGCATGTCGTCGTTCAGTTCACGCAGGGCGCTGTAGTCGTCGAGGATGTGGATGCCGCGCCCGAAGGTGCCGGCCACCAGGTCGTGCTCTCGCCGCTGGATGGCCAGGTCGCGCACGGGGATCGTGGGCAGGCCGCCCTTCAGCTGGAGCCAGCGCTTGCCGCCATCCGTGGTGGCATACACGCCGAACTCCGTGCCCACGAAGAGCAGGTCGCGCTTCACCTCATCCTGCACCACGCGCCACACGAGTGTGCGTTGCGGCAGGTCGCCGGTGATGCTGCTCCACGTGCGGCCCTTGTCAGTGCTGCGGTAGAGGAAGGGCTTGTACACGCCGTTCTTGTGGTCGTCGAACGCGGCGTACACGTTGCCGGCATCGAACAGGTCGGCCTTGATGTCGTTGACGAAGGCGGTGGCGGGCAGGCCGGGCAGTGTGCTGAAGGGCACGCGGCGCCAGCTTTTGCCTTCATCCTCGGTCACCTGGATGGCGCCATCATCGGTGCCCGCGTAGAGGAGCCCTTGCTGCACGGGAGACACTGCGAGGGAGGTGATGGTGGCGTACTCCGACATGGCATACAGGTCCCATGCATTGTCCCAGCCCTGCGTGGTGCCATAGAAGTTCGTGCGGATGCGCTCGGTGCCGCTGGTGAGGTCGCCGGAGAGCGCGGTCCAGCTGTCGCCGCGGTCGGTGCTGCGCCACACGCGGTAGGTGCCGAAGTAGATCGTGGCGGGGTCGTGCGGGCTCACCACGATGGGCGCGTCCCAGTTGCTGCGTTCCCAGGGTTCACCGGGCGCGGCCTGCGGACGGATGTACACGTTCTCGCCGGTGCGGCGGTCGTGGCGCATCAGGTTGCCCTGCTGCCACTGGCCGTACACGATGTCCGGGTTGCCGGGCTCGGTGGCGGGCTGGTGACCATCGCCGCCGATGATGACGCTCCAGTCGCTGTTGCGGATGCCGTGCTCGTTGTCGGTGCGCGAAGGCCCGCCCTGCGTGTTGTTGTCCTGCGTGCCGCCGTACACGTTGTAGAACGGAAGGGCATCGTCCACGGCCACCTTGTAGAACTGGGTCACAGGCAGGTTACTGATGTGGCGCCAGGTGCCGCCGCGGTCGAAGCTCTCGTACAGCCCGCCGTCGCAACCGAAAAGCAGGTATTCGGGGTCGTCCTTGCGGAACACCACCACGTGGTCGTCCACGTGGCGCGTGTCCACGTTCAGGCTGCGGAAGGTCTTCCCGCCGTCGTCGGAGGTCTGCGTGTAGTTGCTCACCAGGTAGAGCCGGTCGAACTGGTGCGGGCAGGCGTACAGCTCCTGGTAGTAGTGCGGTCCGGTGCCGCCGCTCACGGCGTCGGACATCTTCGTCCAGCTGGCGCCGCGGTCGGCGCTGCGGTACACGGCGCCGGTGCGGCGGTCGAGCTCGATGGCGGCGTAGAGCACATCGGGCCGCTGCGGCGAGAGGGCCAGGCCAATCTTGCCGAGGTTGCCGCCGGGCAGCCCGCCCTCCAGCTTGGTCCACGTTTCGCCGCCATCGGTGCTGCGGTGGATGGCGGAGCCCGGCCCACCGCCCATGTAGCCGGCCACGGTGCGGTGGCGCTGCCAGGTTGCCGCGTACAGCCGCTTCGGATCGCGCGGGTCCATCACCAGGTCCGTGGCGCCCATCCACGCATCGTCGCCGAGCGTGCGCTTCCACGTCTTGCCGCCATCGGTTGTGCGGTACACCCCGCGCTCCCCGCCCTTGGTCCACAGCGGGCCCTGCGCGGCCACCCACACGGTGTTGGGGTCGGCGGGGTGCACCACGATGCGGCTGATGTGCTCGCTCGCCTTCAGCCCCAAGTTCTTCCAAGTCTTGCCGCCGTCGGCGCTGCGGTACACGCCGTCGCCGAAGCCCACGTGCCGGCCGCCCACGTTCTCGCCGGTGCCCACCCACACCACCTCGGGGTCCTGCGGGTCCAGCGTGATGCATCCGATGGAGTAGCTGCCCTGCCCGTCGAAGACCGGTGTCCAGGTGGTGCCTGCGTTCACGGTCTTCCACACGCCACCCGAGCCTGCGGCTACATACCAGGTACTTGGTCTGGTCGGGTGCAGCACCACATCGGCGATGCGGCCGCTCATGAAGGCGGGACCGATGGAGCGGAACTTGAGGCCTGCGAGATGGTCGGCCTTGAGGGTGTCGATGGCGGTGGCGGCGGCCTTGCGTTGGGCGGCGGCGGGCGATGACAGCAGGGTCACCGCGGAGGCGAGCAGGAATGCGCGGAACATGGGCGTTGCGGGCAAGATAGCAGCGGGTTCGTGATGCGTGCACAGGGTCGAGGCCTACCGGTGCGCACTTCCTTAGAAGTCGTAGCGGATGCTCGTGCCGTTGAACTGCAGGTGCTGCCACAGCCCGGCCCGCGCACGCTTCCAATGGCGGGCATGCACGATGTAGCTGGCCAGGTCGTAGGCGAACAGGAAGCCCCCCTGCAGCAGCAGCGATGTGCCGAAGCCCCGCAGCCGTGCACGTTGCGCGCTGGCCGGATCACCCGTCCCGCGTTCATGCATCCAAACCCCGGCACCCGCGTAGGCGAGATCCAGTGCCGTGTTGATCAGGTACACGGTCTCCATCTTCCGCTGGGCCTCGAAGGTGCCCGGTATGTCGAGCACAGAAGGCTGGCGCATGCGCTTGCGGGCTCCCAGATAGGCGGGCACGGCGATCCCCAGGTTCACCACGTTCCATGCAGCGTTCATCTGGTGGAAGTGGAAAGCTTCACTGCCCGAGGGCGTGTTGGCCATGCCAATGCCCCCGGCGGCCAGGTTGCCCAGGGCCCAACCGCCGAGCACCAGCATGGTGGTTGCACTGGTGCGATCGCGTTGTGCGTTGAACCGCGTGAAGTCCTCCGGCACCTGGGCCTGTGCCGCAAGCGCGATGGATGCAAGGAACAGGGCAAGGGAATGTCGGATGGTCATGGGGCCGGGGTGCATATCCGTGTAAAGAACAACGGATCGCGCGGCGGGTTCCCCTGCGCGTGCGGATCTTCGCCGCACGATGACCGCCACGATCGGCACCGATGTATCCCACGCCGCTCGCCTGCTGGAGCAGGGGCAGGTGGTGGCCATCCCCACGGAGACCGTGTATGGACTTGCGGCCGATGCGCTCAACGAGGCGGCCGTGATCAAGGTGTTCGAGGCGAAGCAGCGCCCGGCCTTCGATCCGCTGATCGTGCATGTGCACAGCATCGGGCAGGTGCACGAGGTGGTGCGCAACGTGCCGCCCGAGGCGGAGGCGCTGATGCGGCACTTCTGGCCCGGGCCGCTCACCCTGGTGCTGCCGAAGCTGCCACGCATCCCCGATCTGGTGACCAGTGGCCTGGACACGGTCGGCGTGCGCATGCCTGCACACCCCCTCACGCTGGACCTGCTGCGCATGCTGCCGTTCCCGCTCGCGGCGCCCAGCGCGAACCCCTTCGGCTATGTGAGCCCGACCACTGCGCAGCACGTCATGGACCAGCTCGGCACGCGCATCCCCTACATCCTCGATGGCGGCCCGTGCACGGTAGGGGTGGAGAGCACGATCCTGGGGATGGAGGAAGGACGCTGGGTGCTGTACCGCCCCGGTGGTGTGCCGCTGGAGGCCATCGAGGGGGTGATCGGTACGGTGCGCCCGCAGGTGAGGCATGTGCTGCCGGTCGCGCCGGGCATGCTGGAGAGCCACTATGCGCCGCGCAAGCCGGTCCACATCGGCGACATCGCGCAGCTCATGGAGGCGCATCCGGTCCGCTGCGGCGTGATCAGCTTCACACACGACCACGGCGCGTGGCGCAACGAGGTGCTGTCGCCCCGCGGCGACCTGGGTGAGGCGGCGCGGAAGCTCTTCGCGGCGTTGCGCACATTGGATGCGGGCGATGCCGAGGTGATCCTCGCCGAGGTTTTCCCGGGGGAAGGTCTGGGCCGCGCGATCAACGACCGGCTGGCGCGCGCAGCGGCGAAGCGCTAGCGCTTTGATAGTACGCGTTTGCGCACGGTGCTCAGGAACTCCGGCGTCATACCCAGATAGCTGGCGATGTGCTTCTGTGCCACGCGCCCGTCCAGCGAGGGATAGAGCTTGCGGAACTCGGCGTAGCGCTCCTCCGCGGTCTTGCTGAGCGAGCTGAGGGTGCGCCGTTGCTGTGCGATGAATGCGTTGGTGATCAGGATGCGGAAGAAGCGCTCGAACTTCGGGATGCGCTCATACAGCAGCTCCTGGCCGGGCTTGTCGATCGCCAGCACTTCGGTGTCCTCCAGTGTATCGATGATCAACTGGCTGGGCTGCTGTTCCTGCATGCTGGCCATGTTGCCGGTCCACCAGTCCTCCGGCGCGAACTGCAGGATGTGCTCCTTGCCATCCTCGGCCACCAGGTAGGTGCGCAGGCAACCGCTCACCACGAAGTATTGATGACGGCTCACATCGCCGACCTGGAGCAGGCATTCCCCCCGTTTCACGCTCCGGACCCGCAGCAGGCCGCGCCAGAACAGCGCTTCCTCCGGGGTCGGTCGGATGTGCTTGGACACATTCGCCAGGATGGCTGCGAACTGCGCATCGGTCAGGTGGTGCATGACAGGGCCCCAAGTTCGCCAGGAACGGGTCGCGCGGCCCCATGAACGATCTTTGCAGCCCTCCACCACATCGGGGGCCAATGGCCGCATGAAGAAGAAGCACATCGCCATCCTTGGCAGCACGGGCAGCATCGGCACGCAGGCCCTGGACGTGGTGCGCGAGCGCCCCGATCATTTCGAGGTGGAGCTCCTAACCGCCGGGAGCAATGCGGAGCTGCTCATTGCGCAGGCCAGGGAGTTCAACCCCAATGCGGTGGTGATCGGCGATGCCACGCGTTACGCGGCCGTGCGCGATGCACTGAAGCCACTGGACATCAAGGTCTTCGCCGGAGCGGACAGCATCGCCCAGGCCGTCACCATGGAGGGCATCGACGTGGTGCTCACGGCCATGGTGGGCTATGCGGGCCTGCGCCCGACGATCGCCGCGATCCGTGCCGGCAAGAGCATTGCGCTGGCCAACAAGGAGACGCTTGTGGTGGCAGGCGAACTGATCACGCAGCTGGCCCGGGAGAACGGGGTGAACATCTACCCGGTGGACAGCGAGCACAGCGCGATCTTCCAGTGCATGGCGGGCGAGTGGGAGAACCCGATAGAGAAGGTGGTGCTCACCGCGAGCGGCGGCCCGTTCCGGGGTTGGGACAGGGACCGCCTTGCAGCGGTGACCCCGGCGCAGGCGCTGAAGCATCCCAACTGGGACATGGGCGCGAAGATCACCATCGACAGTGCGAGCCTGATGAACAAGGGCCTGGAGGCCATCGAGGCGAAGTGGCTCTTCCACCTTCGGCCGGAGCAGGTGGAGATCATCGTGCATCCGCAGAGCATCGTGCACAGCCTGGTGCAGTTCCGCGATGGCAGCATGAAGGCGCAACTGGGCCTGCCGGACATGAAGCTGCCGATCCTATATGCGCTCAGCTATCCGCAACGGTTGCCCACGGATTGGCCGCGCTTCGATTTCTCGCGCTACCCGGCCCTCACCTTCGAGGAGCCGGACCTCGGCAGCTTCCGCAACCTGGCCCTGGCCCTGGCGGCGATGGACCGCGGTGGCAACGCACCCTGCGTGCTCAACGCGGCGAACGAGGTGGCCGTGCAGCTCTTCCTGGAAGGGCGCATCGGTTTCCTGGGGATGAGCGACCTGATCGAAGAGCGCCTGGCCCATGCCACCTTTGTGGCGCAACCCTCCCTGGAGGACCTGGAGGCCACAGACACGGAAACGCGGCAGGCGGCATTGAACGGGCGCAAGGCGAACACCTGAATGGATACACTGATCACCATCGGCCAGTTGCTCCTGGGGCTTTCGATCCTGGTGGCCCTGCACGAGTTCGGGCACTTCCTGCCGGCGAAGCTCTTCGGCATGCGGGTGGAGAAGTTCTTCCTCTTCTTCGACGCGCCCTATGCCTTGTTCAAGCGGAAGATCGGCGACACCGTCTACGGCATCGGCTCCCTGCCCTTCGGTGGCTATGTGAAGATCAGCGGCATGGTGGACGAGAGCCTGGACAAGGAGCAGAAGGAGCGCCTGCGCAAGCCACCCGAGCCCTGGGAGTTCCGCGCCAAACCCGTGTGGCAGCGCATGGTCGTGATGCTCGGTGGTGTCACCGTGAACGTGCTGCTCGGCTTTCTCATCTATGCGCTGGTCATGTTCGCCTGGGGCCGCGAGTACATCGCCTTGGACCGCATGCCCTACGGCATCGATGCCAGCCCGTTGATGGAGCGCCATGGCTTCCGCGATGGCGACCGCATCGTGGAGCTGCCGGGTTTCCATCCCCGTACGGTGGCCGATGTGTCCATCGCCATCCTGATCGATGATGCACGCCATGTGGTGGTGGAGCGCGCGGGAGCACGCACCGACATCTTCCTGCCCGCCAACATCCATGACAGCATCATGGAGAGCGGCGACAAGCTGCAACTGGGCATGCGCATGCCGTTCATCATCGACTCGGTCATGCCTGGAACGCATGCTGATTCCGCCCGCAGCTTCCGCCGCGGGGACCGCGTGTTGGGCGTGGATGGACGGCCTACGCCCTTCTTTGGCGACTTCATCGAGGCCGTGGGCGCGCACAAGGGTGGGCGCGTGGAGGTCATGGTGGCCCGTGAGGGCCACCAGGTGCACATCCCGGTGAACGTGGATGCGGCGGGCCGCGTGGGGCTGAAGCCCCGGCCGCTGGACGCCATCCCGGGCATGCAGGAAGCCGTGGTGCGTGAGCGCTATGGGCTGTTCTCCAGCATTCCGGCCGGGCTGGGCTTCGGTTGGGAGCAGTTGCGCCTCAACGTGATGTCCTTCAAGCTGCTCTTCCGGCCGAGCGGCGTGAAGCAGATGGGTGGCCTGGGGTCCATGGCCAAGGCCTACGGCGCGCACTGGGACTGGCAGCACTTCTGGCAGACCACGGCGTTCCTGTCCTTCGCGCTCGCGTTCCTGAACGTGCTGCCCATACCCGCGCTCGATGGCGGCCACGTGGTGTTCCTCCTCTATGAGTGGGTGGCCCGCCGACCGGCACCGCAGAAGGTATTGGAGTATGCCCAGATGGTGGGCATGGTCTTCCTGCTCTCGGTGATCGTGGCCGTCAACGGTCACGACATCTACAAGTGGATCACCAACAGCTGGTGAGCTGCTGAAACCCGGAAGGCGGTGGCCGCGTAAGAGCGCGTGCTCCCACTTCCATGGCACGCGTGATATTGATCGAGGATGATGGCCTGGTGCGCACCCTGCTGATGCGCAACATGGTCGCCTGCGGGTTCACGGTGACCGCGCTGCGCGATGGGCGCGAGCTGGACCGTGTGCTGGCCGATGCCCATGCGGACCTGTTGGTGATCGACCTCGGCCTGCCCTACATGGACGGATTTGCCGTGGTGGAGGGCCTTCGGGCCAGGGGTCATACCATACCGGTGCTGATCATCAGTGCATACGAGCTGCCGCACCTCACGGATTCCGCGCGCAGCGCAGGTGCGAACGACCTGCTGCAGAAGCCGTTCGAGCAGGATGAATTGATCGCGCGCATGCGCAGGCTGCTGGCGGCTTGATCCCGTTGCACGCCATCTTCGCGCTGTGCCGCACACACACGACGTCATCCTTATCGGCCAGGGTATGGCGGGCACCGTGCTCAGTGAAGTGCTGCATGCCCGCGGCCTGCGGGTGGTCATCTGTGATGTGCCGTTGGAGGGCCGCGCCTCGCACGCCGCCGCCGGCCTGGTGAACCCCGTGGCCTTGCGCACCACGGCGCCCAGCTGGCGCGCCCTGGAGCTGCTGGCCGTGGCCGGGGCCTTCTACCGCGAGATGGAGCAGCGCTACGATGAGCGTTTCTGGAACCCCGTGGAGCTGGTGGCGCTCTTTCCCACGGCCAAGGAGGCTGGCATCTGGCGTTCGCGCATGAAGGAGCCGGAGCTCGCCCGCATGATAGCCGAGGGCCCGGTGTCCGATCCCGCCGTGAACGAGCTGCCGCAGCCCTTCGGGCATGGGGTGGTGCGCCGTTGCGCCTGGGTGGATGTGCGGTGCATGCTGCACGCCCATCGCACCAACTGGCGCCGGGAGGGCCGGCTGCTGGAGCGGGCGGTGCACGACGATGACATAAGGCCGGTGGCGGGTGGCATCGCCATCGGCGAAGTGTCGGCCCCGCTGGTCATCCGTTGCACCGGTGCCTTCGGCAAGGACCTGCCGCTGTTGGTGCCGGTGCGCGGCGAGGGGCTCACCCTGCGTGTGGAGGGGCTGCGGCTGCGCAGCGCCGTGCACCGCAGCGTGTTCGTGCTGCCCGCCGGTGATGACCGCTACCGCGTGGGCGCCACCTTCGCCTGGGACGATCCCTGGTCCGGTCCAACGGAGGAGGGCCGGCGCTGGCTGCTCGACCGTGCCCAGCGCCTGATCCCGCGCGCCACGGACATCGATGAGCATTGGTGGGGTGTGCGGCCCACCACCCGCGATCGCCGTCCACTGCTGGGGCGTACGGCACCACATGCGGCCGTGATGAACGGGCTCGGCTCCCGCGGCGTGCTGCTGGCTCCCTGGTGTGCGCAGCACCTGGCCGCGCACCTGTACGACGGGGCCTCGCTGGACCCCGAGGTGGATGTCGCGCGCGCCTAACGACCGCTGCGCTTCTCGCGGCCCAGGCTCACCGCGTAGTTGTCCGGCGTGCCCGTCACCTTCACGTTGAGGAACCGCACGCGCTTGTCGCGGTCACGGTACTGGATTGCATCCACCTGGTCGGGATCCACCTCCTCCTTCTTCCGGCCGCCGAACAACCTGCTGCTCGCGGCCTGCGTCACCAGGCTCCACGGGATGCGCAGGTAGTATTCCATGTTCAGGTCCAGTGCCTGCCGGCCGCTCAGCTCCATGAAGCCGAGCGAGCTGTTCATGTTCATCGCCGGGATGTTCAGGACACCCTCCTTCAGGTGCAGCTCGTTGCGCAGGGTGTCGAAGCGCACGTGGTCCAGGTTCTTGTCCTTGAAGTAGTCCGCCATGGCATGCATCGGCGGGAAGTCCACCAGCACGCCGTCCACCACGGAGATGTCCATGTGCGCCTCGCCCTTCTCCATGATCGGGGTGAGGTCCGCATGCATGGGCCAGGAGCTGCGCACACGGCCGCTCACACGACCGTGCAGGTTCCTGTTCAGCACCACGTCCTGCCCGAAGTTGTCGAACTTGATCATCAGCGCGTCAAGGTCCAGGTCTTTCGCCACCAGCTCGCTGTCGAACCGGATGTCCCTGGGGTCCCTGGCTGTGAACGCACCCTTCAGCCCCACCTCCCCGTTGGCGATACGCACGCTCATGGTGTCCACCTGCAGGGTATGGTCCGGCTTCAGGTGCAGCCGCGTGCGGAAGTCGCGCAGGTCGTACCGGTGGTACTTCAGGTTGCCGATGTCCGTGACCAGCTCGAGGTCCGGGAAGGGCAGCGTGAAGATGTTGAAGGCGCTGTCGTGGTCCACCTTCCGGTCGGGGCTGTAGTTCGTGAGCGCGTCCAGGTCGAGGAAGCGGGAGCGCAGGTGCAGCTTGTCGGGTGCCTTGCGCAGGGCTGGATCGTCGCCGAGGTACACGCGCAGGTCGGCTTCCAGGTCTGTGCGGCCCATGCGACCGCCAAGCCCGTCGATGGTGAGCACGTCATCCTCCACATGCAGGTGGCCGTGGAAGTCCTCGAGCTTCAAGGGGTGCACCTTCATCATCCCTGCGAGCTTCGTCACGCGCAGGTCGGCCGAGCGGAAGTCGTTGTTCACGAAGCGCAGGTCGGCATCGGCGTGGAAACGGCCTTCGCGCAGCACCTCGTCGCGGTATTCCTCCGGCAGGAAGTTCACGCCGCGGTAGGTGAGCAGGTCGCGCAACACCAGCCGCTCGCTGCGGAGGTCCACGGCCAGGTGGGTCTCACCCTCCTTGCGCGCGCCGGACCACAGGTCGTGGTTGCGCACCAGCCCGTTGAAGTGCAGGTCGCTGGCATCGATGGTGCCGCTCAGGTCCTTGATGCGCAGGGTGCTGTCGGAGATGATGATGTCCACGTGCACATCGTGCAGGCGGTGCGGGTAGTGCTTCGCCTTCAGGTCGTCGATGTAGAATTCCCCCACGGGCAGCGGCCGGTGGTCGAGCAGGCCGCTCACGCTGCTCTCCATGTGCAGGTGTCCTTCCAGCCCGGTGAGCACCTCGTCCTGTGTCCGTGCAAGGGCCGTGTCGAACGCCAGCAGTTCGGCCAGGTCCAGCTTGCCGGCGCTCACGGCGAGTTCCACATGAACGGGTTTCTCCTGGTGGTGGAAGATGGCGGGCAGGTCGCTCAGGCTGCCGCTCAGGCGCAGGTCGCTTGTTGCCATGCGCAGGCTGAAGGTGTCCACCTCCACACGCCCCTGCTGCATGCGCGCATGGATGTCCAGGTCGTCGATGGGGTGGGGGTGGCCGGGGATGCGCACATGCAGGTCCTTCACACGCAGCTCGCTGTCGATGCCCTGCTTCAGGCGTGCGAGGTTGCGCTCGGGGCTCTCGATGTCGATGAGTTCGTTGAGCCTCATGTCCACCACCACCTGCCCGGCCAGTTCGTTCAGCACCTCCACGTTCAGGAACTCGCCCAGGAAGCCCAGGTCCAGGTCGCAGCGCAGGTCCACGTTCACGTAGGGGTTCGTGAAGTCCTTCACCACCAGGTCGCCGCTGAAGGTGCCGCTCCCTGGTCGCAGGTTGAAGCCGCGCAGCTGGAGCTCCGCAGCGTGCAGGCCGGTGTCGCCCCCGTTGGTGAAGCTGCCCGAGAAGGAGAGCTGGTCCACGGCCTTGTCGGTCGCCGTGTTGCGGAACCAGCCGTCCGCGCAGCTGAAGCGGATGTCCACGCGCGGTGCAAGGCCCCGCGTACTGCGGCCTTTCACCGTTCCATCGAAGACGATCTTGCCCGCGTTCCTGAACTGACCAAGGAATCCCGCGAGTTCGTTGGGAGCGAAGGCCATGAGCAGGGAGAAGTCGGGCTTCTCCCCATGCACGTGGAGGTCGAGGTCCACATCGTTCGCGAAGTCGATGGAGCCTTCCGCGGCGAAGGCCACCTCCTGCAGCTTCACGGTGCTCAGGGGCATGCGCAGCATCTTGCGCGCCGTGTCATAGTCCAGGTGCACATCCAGTGCGATGTGCTTGTCGTAGAAGAAGGAGGTGTCGCGCTTTCCGATGATGTCCAGGTGCATGTCGGCCTCCATCTCCGAGGCGATCGAGTCGCCCACGCTGCGGAAGGACGCCTCCATCCGGTGGATCCGGGCGGTGACCTTCTGCCCGGTTGCCTCCTGCAGGTGGCTGAAGATGAAGTCGCGCAGCTGCAGGTCGCGCAGATGGATGTGCAACGCGGATCCCTCCTCCTCCGGTGCGCTGCCGAACTGTTTGGCCAGGAGCAGGTTCAGGCTGCCGTCCGGATGTTGCACCAGGTCGAGGTGGCCACCGCTGGCATGCACGCTCTTCACGTCGAAGTTCCCGCGCAGCAGGTCCCAGATGCTGAAGCAGAGGTACAGGTCATCGATGGTGTAGATGGGGGCCTGCGTGGTGTCATTACTTCCATGGAAGCGCACATCCTCCAGATCGATGCACATGAGCGGAAAGGCCTCGAAGGGTGCGATGTGGCTGCCGCCGATGGACAGCGTTCCGGTCATGTCCCGGTTGATCTCCGCCACGGCATACTGCACCACGGAACGCTGCTCCGCGAACGCCACCGCGAGCACGGTGATGAAGGCCAGCACCAAGGTGACCAGAGTACCAAGGACAAGGCGGATGGCGATCCGGCGCATGATTCGGAATGCTTCTTGGGGATGTATCGGCGCCGCCAAGTTCGCACCGGGAACGATCGGCCCTGCGCTGTTGGATGAGCGGGTGCGGCTTGGAACCACCTTTGCGTACCCCGGTCAACGATGCGCAACGCACCCACACTTCTCTTCGTCCTCCTGCTCACCGCCGCCTGCGCCGCCCAGCGCGCCAGTCCCGCGCAGCGTTCAGTTGCCCAGGGCGACCCGCGCTGGCACGGCGTGGATTCCCTCCGTGAACGCGGCCTCTACCGGAGCGCACTGGACCTCACAGCCCTGATCGGGTCCGACGCCCGCGCCCGGGGCGACTGGCGTACCGAGTTCCGCGCCTGGGCCACGCGTGACGGGCTCCATGACATGCTGGGCCATGCGCCCGACACGCTCATCCGCGCGATGGAGGCCCGCATCGCCGGTGCCGGCGTAACCGAGGTGCCGTTCCACCAGCTCATGCACAGCTGCCTTGCCGGGCAATACTGGAGCGCCTACCAGCGCGATCGCTGGCGCGTGCTGGAACGCACCAACACCGCGGCCGGCCTTGATACCTCGGACATGGTCACGTGGGACCAGCGCACCTACATGCGCACCGTGATGCATCACCTGCAGGCCTCGCTTGGACCGGCGGACAGCCTGTGGTCCATGCCGGCTGCCGGGCTTGGCGAACTGCTGGGCGGTGACCTGGCCACCGTGGCTTACCGGCCAACGCTTTATGACCTGCTGGCCCACCGGGCGCTGGCCCTGTATGCCAACACCGAAACACGTCTTGCGGAACCGGCGTGGCACTTCACGCTGGAAGACCCGCGCGCCTTCGCCCTCTTCGAGGATTTCGCCTTCAAGACCTTCCGCCACCGCGATAGCACGAGCTGGGAGTTCCGTTCGCTACGTCTGTACCAGGACCTCACCCGCAGGCACCTGTACGACGCCGCACCCGATGCCCTCGTCGACAACGACCTGGCCCGCCTCCGCTACGTGCATGCCCGCAGCGCCAATGCGCGCAAGGATACGCTGCTGTTGCTGGCCCTCGAGTTGCTGCGCTCCCGCCTTCCAAAGGACTCCAGTTGGGCGGCGGTGACAGTGGAGCTGGCCGGATGGCACCGGACACAGGCTGCCCGGTACGACCGCCTCGCCGGGGATGCCTGGAAGAGCGAGCGGCGCATCGCGCTGACGCTTTGTGAGGAGGCGATCGCGCGGTTCCCGAAGAGCACCGGTGCCATCAATGCCCGCCACATGAAGGCCGCCCTGCTGCAGCCGGCCGTGGACCTGCATGCCGAACAGGTGGTGCTGCCGGGCAGGTCCTTCCGCGTGGCGGCCGACCTCATGAACGTGAAGCAGCTGTGGCTGCGGGTGATCAAGGGTGCTGATGTGGAACGCTGGGACAAGGAAGGCATCAAGCGACTGCTGAAGCAGCAGCCTTTACGCGCATGGACCGTGACAGTTCCCGACGATGGCGACCTGAACCTGCACCGCGTGGAGCTGCCTGTGGATGGCCTGCCTCCGGGGGAGTACACGCTGTTTGCTGCGAACAGCGCGGCGTTCACCTATGCGCAGAAGATCGTTGCCACGGTCACGATCACCGTTTCGCAGCTGGCCTGGACGCGCCGCCAGGTTGCCAGGGGCATCGAGCTGCTCGTGGTGGACCGCGCTACCGGCATGCCCGCACAGGGCGCGACGGTGAACATGTTCGCGGGCAGCTACGATGCAGGTGGCCGGAAATGGTCGCCGGTGATGGAACGCACCTGCGATGCGGATGGGGTCGCCTTCTTCGGTCCTGGTGAATACGGCGGTGAATACCGGTTCACGGTGAAGGCACTGGGCGAGGAACGCACCACCGAAGAGGACCACCATTACCTGGAAAGTGCACCACCCGCGGAGGAGCCGCGCACCTTCCTATTCACCGACCGGGCCATCTACCGCCCCGGCCAGCCCATCCATTTCAAGGGCATAGTGACCCAACGCGAAGGCCGGGCGGTGAACGTGCTGCCCGGTCGGCCTGTGCTGGTGCGCTTGTATGATGTGAACGGCCAGCAGGTGGATACGCTACCGATGGTCACGGATGCGTACGGAGCCTTTCACGGCATGTTCACGGCGCCGCTTGCAGCGCTCACGGGCGCCATGCGCATTGTGGAGGAGCACGGCAGCACGGCCGTCCGCGTGGAGGAATACAAGCGGCCTACCTTCGAGGTGCTCTTCGATCCCGTGACCGCGGCGACCAAGCTTGGCGATGAGGCCGTGCTGGGCGCCGTGGCGAAGAGCTATGCCGGCGTTCCGGTCGATGGCGCACAGGTGCAGTGGACCGTGATGCGCACGGCCCGCATGCCCTGGTGGTGCGGCCGCGGTTGGTACGGTCTGCCGGGCTGGGGAAGGTCCACCGAGGTGGCCTCCGGCACGGCCACCACCGATGCGCAGGGCAGGTTCACCATCGGGTTCGAGGCCCAGGCGGACCGCTCGGTGCCGCGCATGGCGGACCCCGCGTTCACCTTCACCGTATCGGCCACGGTCACCGACATCAACGGGGAGTCGCAGCCTGGCACCACCGCGCTCACCTTGGGATACCGGGCCATTGATATTGATATCGCGCTGGAGGATGCCCTCGATCGCAGCAGCACTGACAGCCTTGGTATCCTGTTGCGCAACCTCAACGGCCAGCCCGTGGACCTGCCGATGGATGTGCGCATCGTGCGGCTGCAAGCGCCGGGCCTGCCCTTGCGCCCGCGCCTGTGGGAGCGGCCGGACCGCTTCGTGCTCACGGCCGAAGCACATGCGCAGCGCTTTTCCGGTGAGGTGTACGACCGCGAGGATGATCCGCTCAACTGGCCTGCGGCAGCCACGGTGGTGGAGCGCAAGGACTGGCAGGCCGGTGGTTCCAGCCTGCAGCTGGAGGACGTCCGCTACTGGCCCGTGGGCAGCTACCGCATCGAGGTGTCGGCGAAGGATGCGGACGGTGTGCCGCTATCGGTGCGCAAGGTGTTCACGGTGTACGACCCCGGCGTGCAGAACACCGGTTTCCGCACCGCGGCCTTCCACGCCCAGGGCGTGAAGCTGCGGGCCGAACCCGGGGATAAGGCTGTGCTCCTGCTGGGCAGCGCGCTGCCCGAGGCGCGGGTGCTCATGGAGGTGGAGCGCGACGGCCGCATCGCCGTGCGGCGCTGGTTCACGCTCGCGGACGGCCAGCAGCGTGTGGAACTGCCCGTGCTGGAGGATGATCGTGGCGGATTCGCCGTGCACCTGTTCTGTGTGGAGCGTGGCCGCGTGCACAAGGTGGTGCTTCCGATCGAGGTCCCCTGGACCAGCAAGGAGCTGCGCGTGGAATGGATGAGCTTCCGGGACAAGCTGCTGCCCGGCGTACAGGAGGAATGGCGCCTGCGCATCAGTGGTCCGCGGGGCGAACAGGTGGCGGCGCAGCTGCTCACGGCCATGTATGATGCCTCGCTCGATGCATTCGTGCCGCACGGGTGGGACCTTGCAGTACGCGATAACCGGTATCCGCGCAGGTCGTGGGAGGAGGCTCCAGGCTTCGGCGAGCGCAGTGGTGACCGACTCTGGCGCAGGGACGACCTGCCGGCCACCTTCGTGCAGCGGCACCCGTTCGTGAAGTACATGGAACAGGAGCTGGCCCTGCGCCACTACGGTTTCATGGATGCGGGCGCCGACCTGCTGGAGTCCAGGGGAGCGTATGATGGGTGGGTCGCACGGGGTCATGCCCTGCGCGGAGCGGCCGACGAAAGGGAGGAAAGTGCGGTGGCCCCGGCGAAGGCGGCCGGAACATCCCAAGCGCCGCCACCCCCGGTGGAGCAGCCACTGCGCACCAACTTCAACGAGACGGCCTTCTTCCTGCCCGACCTGCTCACCGACCGCGACGGCAGCGTGGTGCTCCGCTTCACGCTGCCCGATGCGCTTACGCGTTGGAAGCTGCTCGGCCTCGCGCACACCACCGACCTGAGGACCGCGACCTTCACCCGCACGGCGATCGCGCAGAAACCCCTGATGGTGGTTCCCAACCTGCCGCGCTTCCTCCGGGCCGGGGACCAGATCACCCTCACGGCCAAGATCAACGCGCTGGAGCAGCGCATCGAGGGCAGGGCCACGCTCGCCCTCTTCGATCCCTTCACCAACGCGCCGCTCGACAGGGCCTTCGGCTTGAAAGTGATGGATCAGGTCTTCGTGGCGGCACCCGGGGAGAGCGCCGTGGTGCAGTGGACCGTGATGGTGCCAGGGAACGTGGACGCCGTGGCCGTGCGCGTGGTGGCGCGTGGTGGCGGCGGTCCCATGGGCGGCGGCACCGCGGCCGATGGCGAGGAGCGTGTGGTCCCCGTGCTCACCGACAAGCTGCTCGTCACCGAGAGCCTGCCGCTGGCCGTGAGCAAGGCCGGCACGCGGGCCTTCACCCTGGCGAAGCTGAAGCGCTCGGGTGGCAGCAGCAGCTTGCAGCACAAGTCGCTCACCCTCGCGTTCACGCCGAACCCCGCGTGGTACGCCGTGCAGGCGCTGCCCTACCTGATGGAGTTCCCGCAGGAATGCGCAGAGCAGGTCTTCAGCCGGTATTATGCCAACCGGCTCGCTGCGCACATCGTGGATGGGCGGCCCGCGATCCGGCAGGTGTTCGAGCAATGGCGGAGCATGGCGAAGACCGGCGGTCCCGATGCGTTCGCCAGTGCGCTTGAGGACAATACGGAGCTCAAGGGCATGGTCCTCGCGGAAACGCCCTGGGTGCTCGAGGCGCTGAACGACCGGCAGCGCAAGGAGCGCATCGCCCTGCTCTTTGATATGCAGCGCATGGCCACCGGTGAGGCTGCGGCCATGAAGAAGCTCAAGGACATGCAGCTGCCGCAGGGTGGCTGGGGATGGTGGAGCGGCATGCATCCTTCGCGGTACATCACGCAACACATCGTGTCCGGGCTCGGGCATCTGCGGCAGCTCGGTGCGGCCACCCCGGTCCCGGGCCTGGAAGACATGATCAAGCTGGCCGTCGGCTGGCTGGACGCGGAAGCCGAACGCGAACACCGGCTGCGGTCGCGCGGGGGTGTGGTGGACAGCCTGTCCGACATCTCCGCCGAGGACATCCACTACCTGTATGCACGCAGCCAGTTCCCGGAGCATGTGCTGCACCTGCGGAAGGGCGGTGCCGCGCAGTTCATCGTGGAACGCGCCCAGCGGAACTGGACCCGCTACGGCCTGCAGGAGCAGGCCATGATCGCCATCGCCCTGCGAAGGCTGGTGCCGTTGTCCTCCACACCGGAGCTCATCATGGGCTCGCTCCGCCAGCGGGCCACAAGCAATGAGGAATTGGGCATGTACTGGCCCGACTTCCGTGCCGGCCATGCATGGAGCAGTTTTCCCACGGAGACCCATGCGCTGATGATCGAGGCCTTCCACGAGGTGGCCAGGGACAAGGACGCGGTGAATGCCCTGCGCCAGCACCTGCTCGCGCTGAAGCGCACCACCGACTGGGGCACCACCAAGGCCACGGCCGATGCCACCTATGCGCTGCTGCTCACCGGGGACAACTGGCTGGAGGCGAAGGACGCGCCGATGATCACCGTGGGCGGCACCCGGGTGGATCCGGCGAACATGGAGGCGGGCACCGGCCGCTTCGAGCAGCGCTGGAGCGGAGATGCCGTACGCCCCGCCATGGGCGAGGTGCGCGTGAGCACGGAGCAGGATGTCGTGCAGTGGGGTGCGCTGCACTGGCAATACCTGGAATCGATGGACAAGGTGACGCCGCATGAAAGCCCGTTCAGCCTGCGCAAGCAGGTGATGCGCGCCGAAAGCACCGATGACGGTACGCGCCTGGTCGCACTGGCCGGTACAAGGCCGTTGAAGGTGGGCGATCGCCTGACCATCCGCATCGAGCTGCGCACCGACCGTTACCTGGACTTTGTGCACCTGAAGGACCTGCGGGCCGCGGGACTTGAACCGGAGGAAGCGCTGAGCGGATACCGGTACCAGGGCGGCCTTGGGTATTACCAGGGCATCCGCGATTCCGGCATGGACTTCTTCTTTGACCGGATCGCACCGGGGACGTACGTCCTCGAATATGTGCTTCGCGTAACGCATGCGGGTGACCTCAGCAATGGCATCACCACGGCCATGTGCATGTACGCGCCGGAATTCTCGACCCATGACCAAGGAGTGCGGTTGAAGGTGTTGGCGGATTGATCGTCCCGGCCCCGACCGCTGGGGTATGTGTGCATCCATGCCGGCCCCGGTCATGCGGAGGTCCTGCGTCATCCATTGGTCAGCCTGCTTCATCCGGTCCCGCGCGGAGATGGCGGACGCTGCTGGCGCTTGCGGGGCGAACCGTCTACCTTGGCTGTCCTTCTAGAGACAGCCATGTCCCATCGCCTTTGCTTCCATCCGTCCGCACCTGTGTTCATGTGTGCGATGCTCATTTGCGCGGGCATGCGGTCCCAGGCCCAGTCCACGGGGATCCTACCGGGTGCATCGGGCACGATCCAGGTCGCCGCGGACCGGACCCTTCCTGTGGAGTTCATCGGATCCGTGCAGCCCTTTAGCCACTGGGACAGCACACAGGTGTTCCAGAACGCGGTGGTGCGCAACGCGAACGGCCTGGTCGTGAAGCGCAACCCGCCAGGCACGAGGGAAGCGAGGCTGCACACCCATGTGGATGCCACCGCGCATCCGCTGGGTCCGGATCCGGCCCTTCAGACATCGGCACCCCTGCATGGGTTCGAACGGGCGGTCGACATCAGCGTGAACGGCATTGGGAATACGGGGGTCAATCCCCCGGACCCCTGCCTGGCCGTTGGCCCGAACCATGTCATCCAGATGATCAACGGGGGCTCAGGTTCCTATTTCCGCATCTGCAACAAGAACCTGGGGACCATCGGTGCGGCGCAGACCTACATGGACAACTTCCTCTCCGCCCAGTTGAGCTACAGCGGCGCCGGGGACCCAATCGTACTGTATGATGCCCTGGCCGATCGCTGGTTGATGAGCGAGTTCACCTCCAACAACAACAACCTGATCGTGGCCGTGTCGCAGACGCCGGACCCTACGGGGGCATGGTACGTGTACAGCTATGCCGCAACCAACTTCCCCGACTATCCGAAGTATGGCGTATGGAACAACTGCTATGTGGTCACCTCCAACGAGAACGCGCCGGCCATCTATGCCCTTCCCCGTGCGAACATGCTCGCAGGCACCACCGGTACGGCCGTCAGGTTCACGGTGCCCTCCTATGCGACCATCGGCTTCCAGGCCTGTACGCCGGTGCACTTTGATGGCGGCGCCGCACCGCCCGTCGGTGCCCCCGCCATGTTCATGCGCATGGCCGATGATGCATGGACATCGATCACCACGGATGTCGACCGGTTGGAGATGTGGACGATCAACTACAACGCCGCTTCCCCGGCGAGCAGCACCATCTCCGGCCCCACCACGCTCAATACCGATGCGTTCGATACCGGATTATGCGGCTACACGGCATTCGCATGCATGAACCAGCCCGGCACGACCACAACGCTGGACCCTTTGAGGGAGGTGCTCATGAACCGGGTATGCTACAGGAACCTTGGTGCATCCTTTGGCTACGAGGCGGTCGTGTGCAGCCACGTGACCGATGTGAACGCGACCGACCGCGGCGGTGTCCGCTGGTATGAGCTTCGGCGTGGCGGTGGTGTGGGGAGCCCGTGGGCGATCTTCCAGCAGGGTACCTGGTCTCCGGATGCGAACGACCGCTGGATGAGCGGGATCGCGATCAACCAGAACGGTGATATCGGGCTCATGTACAATGTGAGCGGCACCACAGGAGGCAACGTGTATCCCGGTATCCGGTATACGGGCCGCTACCGCACGGACCCGCCGGGGCAGATGACCATGGCCGAGACCACCATCGTGTCCGGAACGGCGAGCAACGGCAGCAACCGTTATGGTGATTACGGTTCCTTGAACGTCGATCCGGCGGATGGGCTGTCCTTCTATGGAACGGCCCAGTACAACCCCACCGGTGGCTGGAGCACGCGCATGTTCAAGTTCTCCTTCCCATCGCTGTCGTGCACACCGCCCACGGTCTCGCAGGCCACCATCGACGATTGCGGGGCGGGTACGTTCGCGGTGTCGCTCACGATCTCCGCAAATGGCAGCTCTCCGGATTATGACGTCTATGTATCCCTGAACGGCGCGGGCCAGGTGTTCAACAGCACCCGAACCCCGGGGACCTACACCATCGGGAGCTATGCGTTCGGAACCAACGTGGTGGTGCAGGTGCGGCACAATGCCGATGCATCATGCAACCAGACGCTCGCCACCCTGACCTCCACCGGCACCTCCTGTTGTACCGCGCCCGTGGCCACGGCAGCCACCACATGCACGGGGCTCACCCAATACACGGTCAACGTGAACCTCACCTCCATGGGCAGCGCAACGAGCCTGACCATCGAGGTGGACAATGATGCATCGGGACCGAACGGGTACAGCCCTGTGCAGACCGTTGCCGGAACGGGTGTTTATGGTCCCTTCGGGCCTTATGCAAGCGGGTCGCCGGTGAGCGTGCGCCTCGTGCACAACGCGTTTCCCCAATGCAACCTGGTCCTGAACAGCGTAGTGGCCACGTGCAACAGCCCCGGCCAGACCTGCGTGTACACCAGCACCACCACCACGGGCATCGTGGACAATACAACGGTGACCAACTCCATCACGGTGCCGGCACTGGGAGGCGCGACAATAGCTGACCTGAACGTGTATGTGAACATCGCGCACACCTATTCCGCCGACCTGCGCCTTACGCTGCAAGGTCCATCCGGCACGCAGGTGGCGTTGATCAATTCGGGTCTATGCGGCAGCAGCGACAACATCGTTGTGGAGTTCAACCAGCAGGCGGTCAACGCCATCGGGGCGGTGTGTCCCATGACCAACATCTTCGCCATTCCGTCGGCTGCGCTGAGCGGTTTCAATGGCCAGCAGATGCAGGGCACGTGGACCTTGCGGGTGCAGGATGTGGCAACGGATGATGTGGGCGTCTTGAACAGTTGGTGCCTGATACCGGTGCTGGACTATCCGAATGTGCTCGTGGCACCCAAGGTGTTCCTGGAGGGTCCGTACAACACCTCCACTGGCCTCATGAGCGATGCACTTCGCTCTGCAGGACTACTGCCCTCGGCACAACCCTACACAGCGCTCGGGTACACGTTCACCGGCAGCCCCGGTGCGGGATCTGCTCTGGCTGTTGGTGTGCTCGCGGCCACCGGCCCCGATGCGGTCGTGGACTGGGTCATTGTGGAACTGCGCAATAGTGCAACCCCGGCCACCGTGGTGGCCAGTTGTGCAGCGCTCCTGCAGCGTGATGGGGATGTGGTGGCGCTGGATGGTACCTCGCCGGTGAGCGTCACGGTGCCCGCAGGCAGCTACCACGTCGCGGTGCGGCACCGCAACCACCTCGGTGTCATGACCGGTGCCCCCGTTGTCCTGGGTAACGCTTCGTCCACGGTGGACCTGACCACGGCCACAACGTCCGTTTTCGGGTCGGAGGCGCGCAAGCCGGTCGGCGGCATCCTTGCGCTCTGGAGCGGTGACGTCAGTTTCAACAGGCAGCTGGGCTATACGGGTGCCGGGAATGACCGGGACCCGATCCTGGTCCGTGTGGGGGGCACCACGCCGAACG
>Ga0315900_10001487_pt1 | contig 37388 bp, 33 predicted proteins | sample LakEriMetagenome_FD_203521 | JGI IMG/M metagenome (GOLD analysis project Ga0315900, IMG submission 203521) | Freshwater fungal communities from buoy surface, Lake Erie, Ohio, United States - Buoy 12 MA114 | ecosystem: Environmental > Aquatic > Freshwater > Lake > Lake biofilm | place: USA: Lake...
GGATTAGAGACATAGCCGTTATCCGATGTTGCACCTCGCTAAGTTCTTGCCGAAGTGAATCGTTTTTTGATTTAACAAGCTGCATTTCAATTAATCCAAGAACGATAGCCAAATTGTTTTTAACCCGATGATGAACCTCGCCTAATAGCGTTTCCTTTTCTTTTAACGATTCTTCAATTTTTAGAGATTGTTCTACATTAGTAGTAATATCAATACCAAAACCAATCATGTAATTTAATACCTTTTTATTATTGGTTACAGGAAATATTTTTCTTAAAAAATAAAGCGTTTTACCATTATCCTTTATTTCTTTATCAATATACTCTGCAGGTACTAAAGTGTTTTTTACCTGATTAAAAAGTTCATTTCGTTTATTAACAAATTCTTCATCCAGATTTATTAAACGGCAATATTCAAAATCATCTTTGCCAATTAATTCATTTCTTAATTCTTCACTTTCAACAGCATTAGAATTAATAAACTTAATTTGATGACGTTCGTTAAAAACAATAATTTCTACCGGAATATTAGAAAGAATAGATTCGTAAAAAGACTTCTGATCTTCAATCTTATGGCTCTTTTCAATTACTTCATCCGTTCTTTCTTTTACCTGCTGCTCTAAATTATTGGAATATGCAAGTAAACTGTCTCTCATATTCAAAAGAGCGTTACCCAAAATATCATCATCTCCTAATTTGATGTATGAAGTTTTTAAATTTCCTTTTTCTATTTCATTTGCAAACTCAGATGTTTTCTTAAAACTTAAGGATAGTTTATTTAACGATTGAGCCATTTGACCAATTACATTTCGTTCCACTTCTAACTGTTCATCAATCAATTTACCTTCGGCCAAACTTTCTATAATGCCTTTCATTTTAAGAACCGGATTAGCAATATTAACCGATATAAAGTAGATGCATATTGAAACAAAAAACAATAAACCAAAAGAAGTGATTATCAAAGTATAAACTATGCGTTGAGAGTCTTTTTCAAGGTCTCCTTTAATTTGATCGAGATGCTTTTTATTGGATAAAGTAATACTTTTTAGCTTTAGAAGGGTTTGCTTAGTGAGTGGAATAATATCTTCCTCAATAATTTCTTCTGCCAAAAACTTTTTTGCAGGATTTTCATAATCCTCAAAGTTTTTGAGTAATCGGATAATTTCGCGCTGATGTTCGAGTAGTTTTTCGAAATTAACTAATACAAGATCAAAATTATCGGATTTACTGATAATATTAGTTTGCTCATCCGTATTATTCTTAAAAAATAAATCGAAATTAGATTTTATAGCAGGATATCTTACGTTGTGTAAATACTTTAAACTTCTTTTATCGTCAATGTTATTGGGTAAGTAAACCCAATTTGTAATGTACATTTTAGATTCAACAATAATTGTTTTTAGATCATCCAGCTGGTCGATAAGGGGATTTATCTTTCTGGTAATTTTTTCGAGATTTTTATGATCCCTCTTCAGTAAATAGAAATTAAATATAGCGTTAATGAAAACGAAAAGAATCATTATAATAAATACAATGAAAATTTTCGGAAATCCCCTAACCGTTAAATAATTTTTTAATTTCACAACTTACAACTGATAAACCATTAAACTTTGTGATTTTTTCTATTTATAATGTTTCGAAAATATGAATAATTTACTTAATATAGCATTGTTTTTAAGACCTGTGGTGAAGAAAATATTATTACTGCTATTCCTTATCCCTTTTGCTGTAAAATCGCAAACGGATTCGTTGCTGTTAAAGAAAGACAGCATAGACATTTATGACATGAGCATAGATGAATTAATAAAATTAAAAGCTCATGGTGTTCCGAGCGAAATGGAATCTTTAATTAACAGTCTTATCTCTGTAGCATCTAAAAAACCACTTAATGTTCGTGAATCTCCCAGTGTAATAACGTTGATTACCGAAGAAGAAATTAAAAATTCGGGTGCGCGTGATTTAATTGATGTTTTAAGGTTAGTACCCGGCATAAACTTTGGGGTAGATATTGAGGGGGTAGTTGGTATTGGAATGCGCGGAAACTGGGCTATAGAAGGAAAAGTTTTAGTGTTGTTGGACGGGCAGGAGTTAAATGAAACAGTTACCGGAACAGTAACTTTTGGAAACCGATATGCGGTGGAACACATTAAAAGAATTGAAATAATTAGAGGACCGGGCTCGGCTATATATGGGGGCTATGCCGAATACGGAGTCATAAATATTATAACCAAGCAAGCAGAAGATCTTAATGGAATTAATATTACCACTACCTATGGACAAATGGAAAAAGATTATGGTAGGAAAAACTTAAGTATTTCGGCTGGTAAGCGAATAAATGATTTAAGAATTAGTTTTTCAGGTTTTTTGGGCAGAGGTCAACGAAGTGATCAAATCTACAAGGATTATTACGGAGACAGTTATTCAATGGCCGGTAACTCAAGCCTAAATTCATCTTTTGCCAATATTGCTGTTAGCTATAAGGGTTTAAGCTTAAGAGCTATTGGTGATTACTACAATTGTATTATACGAGATGGATATGGCGAAGTTATTAAGCAAGGGCCGGTAAAAACTAGCTTTAATAATCTTTTTTCTGAACTTAAATACGTAAAGGATTTAAACAAGAAATTAAATTTAAGTGCAAGAGTCAATTATAAAAATCAAAGTCCATGGAAATCAAATGGTTATGATTTTGACCTGCCTTATTTTGTTACTTCTACCCGGATTTTTCAGAATGTATCTCTAAATTATAATTCGAGCAGGAAATTAAACTTTGTTTTTGGATCTGAATGCTATCAGGATTATGCAATTGATAGAATGAAATCTGGATATTTTTCTAATGGAGGTAACAATAAGAACTTTCAAAACTACGCCGGTTTTTTTCAAGGTCAATTAAAACTTCAACCAATCAACTTAATTTTCGGAACCCGATTTGATAGTCATAGTGAATTTGGTAACGCATTAGTTCCCAGGGTTGGTTTAACCAAGAAATACGATAAGTTTCATTACAAAATTTTATTCAGTAGAGCATTTAAATCACCTACTATTGATAATATTAATTTCGCTGACTCCAAAGGGATTAAACCAGAATACACCAACGTTTATGAGGCAGAAATCGGTTATAAAATAAATAAAAATTCATTTTTCTCAATTAATGCCTATGATATTAGCACCACACAGGCAATTGTATACTATACCTCTAAAGACAGCAGTAACACTGACTTTTATTCAAACTTTGGATACACCGGAACTAAGGGTATAGAATTGGAATACCGATTTAAAGAAAAATGGGGATATTTTAACCTCAACTATGCGTATTATTCTTCAACAAATAAATCTTCTGTTGATGTTTATTCAACCCCAGAATCTAAATCCTTGTTAGCATTTGCTAATCATCGAGTGAATTTAAACACCGGAATTAATATTAATAAAAACTTATCTCTAAATTCTACAGCCTCTTATTATGGTAAAAGATGGTTTGTTTCGGGAATTGATTCTGCCGGAAATTCAATAAAAGAAAAAATGGATCCTCTGCTTTTACTTAACTTCTTTATTCGATATCAAACTCCAATAAAAGGTTTTAATGTTGGCTTGGGAGTTTATGATGCATTAAATTCTAAACTTAATTTCATTCAGCCATACGATGGAGGTCATGCACCATTGCCGGGTCCATCAAGAGAATTTATTATTCGTTTGGATTATACTTTAAACTACAAATAATAATTGAATAACCTTAACAAGACATATCGTTTCATATTAAAACTAATTCTTCTGGTATTTATACTTACCAGTATGAATATGTCGACTGGTTATGCTCAAGAAAAAGATTATAAAGCCTATACTTTGTATGTATATAACTTTATGAAATATATAGAATGGCCTGAAATTGAAAGTAAAGGTGATTTTATAATTGCAACAATAGGTAATTCGCCAATTGATAATGAATTTAAGACATTAGCAAAATCAAAAAAGTTAAAAGGGCGCAATATCGTTTTCAAGAAATATAATTCGGTTGAGGAAATTGATAATTGCCATTTAATTTTTATCCCCTCTAAAGAATATGCAACCCTAAAAAACATTAATTCAATAATAAAACAAAAATCCATTTTATTGGTAAGCGAAAATGAAGGAGGCGCTTATAAAGGCGCATCTATAAGCTTTGCAGTAAATGATGAAGATGAGTTAACTTTTGATATTAACCGTAAAGAACTGGAAAATCATAAATTAAAAATATCCAGCACTCTAGTTAATTTAGGAAATGTGGTTAAGTAAATCTAAATCAAAGTAATAGCAATAAAGCTGAAATAAAATCAGGTATAAAACTCTTTTAATTGGACTTATTCTAAACATAACAATTTAGAATCAGCACTATTAAAATCAATATTCTGCATAATAATTTCAATAAAATCGGGATATTTAAGTAAAAATGGAAACAGATTTTCAACTCGTTCCTGTTGGGCGCCCGCTGGAAAAAGTTTTTCTTTATTTCGTTTTATTATATTAAGCTGTTTATCGAACTTATTTCTGTTTACTTTATTTAATTTTGATTCGACATTAAGTAATGCATTTTTAAATTTTTGCTCTTCAGCATTAATGGAATTAATCAAAGTTTTATCAATTAGTACCGCCTCCTTCTTTATATCCTCTATTACCGTAATCAATTGATTTATATGTTTTTCAAAAGAGATTGGGATTAAGTTTTGATTATCTAAATACTGTTTAATCAACTCTTTTTCATCTTTTTTAAAATCCTCTATATTAAAGCCCATCTCCTTCCATTGCTCAAACATCATTTTATCAATTAAATAAAACGAATTACGATAAACTAAAACAGGCATCTTTAATTCAGCTGCTTCAAATACTTTTTTAAACTGAATCCAATAGGCAATTTCGGAGGGACCACCCACATATGCTAAATTGGGCAAAATGGTTTCCTGATAAAGGGGTCGGAGAATTACGTTCGGACTAAATTTCTCAGGATTGGATTTAACTAATGAAATAATCTCGTGTTTAGTGAACTTAATATCCGTATTTCTTACTATGAAGTTTTGATCAGTATATTCAATTCGTTCTCTAATATTATCATCAACATAAAACAAGTTAATAGGCTTACTTTCTACAATAGGTTGATATCCCTTTTTAAGAAGCAATCCATTTGTTAAACTAACAGCTGAATTTGAAAATTGCTCGCTTAATTCTTTCTCAAGAACCGGAACAAACTCCTTTTTTAAGTTTTGATGATTGGCATCTAAACAAACTAAACCGTATTTGCCAAATAACTCATTAACGAGATAAAGAGTAGCTTCTGACAAATTATTATAACTATATGCCTTGCATATTAGGTTATTTAACGAATCGGCATTTTCAGAAGTGCCTAATATTTCTTTAACTTTCTCAATAAAAGGACTGATTGTTTCTAATGTGAGTTGTCCAACCGGACCTTTTGCCTCGCGTTCCCAAGTTATTTTCTTACCAAATAAATAAGCATGGTTGATCTCCGCAAAGTCATGATCCTCGGATGCTAACCAATAAACGGGAACAAAATTTTTATCGGGATAATTTTTTTTAAACTCTTGAGCAAGTTTTATAGTAGTAGCAATTTTATAGATAAAAAACAAAGGTCCTGTTAACAAACAAAGCTGGTGACCCGTTGTAACGGTATAGGCATTGGGCTGATTTAATAATTCAATATTTTGCTTAACAGCCTCATGTATATTAAATCGAGTATATTGTTCGTTTAAATTTTGAACTAAACTTTTTCTTTTTTCTTCAGAAAACGCTTTAGTTGAAAGCATATTATCCCAGTCTTTCGGAGTATTAAAAAAATGCACAAATTCATTTACCTTTTCCTCCCCTTTTAAATAATCTACCAGCAAATTAGACAGATTATTAAAATTAGCCGGTAAATTTATTTTGGAATTGTGCATTATCAGATCTTTTTTATTAAAACGAATTTTTATGATTTATTTAAAACTTTAGAAAGTAGTTTGAAGTTAGAAGTTAGTTAGAAACTTAACCGATTCAACTTTCAACTCTCAACTCTCAACTCTCAACTTTTAATTATAAGAGGCTAACTCAAATTCAAAACTATAAACTGAAAACTATAAACTAAGTAATTCCGCATACAAATCATATTCTTCGGCACTTGTAATTTTTACATTAACAAAATCACCAATACGCAGATGGGTGTTGTTATTGGCTTTAATTAACACTTCATTATCAACCTCGGGAGAATCGTATTGAGTTCTTCCCATGTAATAATCACCATCTTTACGGTCAATTAAAACTTTATATTGTTCGTTTATGCGGCGTTGATTTAGCTCAAGAGAAATTCCCATTTGCAATTCCATCACCGCATTAGCTCTCTCCTGCTTAATAAGAGCTGGAACATTATCTTCAAGCTTATAGGCCTCCGTATTGTCTTCGTGCGAGTATGTGAAAATTCCTAAACGATCGAATTTAGTTTCTTCCACCCATTTCAACATTTCTTCATGATCCTTTTCGGTTTCACCCGGATAACCAGCTATTAACGTTGTGCGGATAGCAATATCAGGCATTTTATCGCGAATAGAATTAACTAAATCAATCGTTTTTTTCTTAGTGGTACCACGTTTCATGCTTTTTAACATGCTATCACTAATGTGTTGCAAAGGCATGTCTAAATAATTACAAATATTGGATTTGTTTTTCATTACATCCAATACGTCCATTGGGAAACCGCTCGGAAAAGCGTAATGCAAACGAATCCAATCAATACCTTCAACATCCGAAAGCTTCTCCAATAATTCTGCTAAAGCTCTTTTCTTATACAAATCCAGGCCATAATAGGTAGAGTCCTGAGCAATTACAAGCAATTCTTTAGTTCCGTTTTTGGCCAGGTTTTTAGCTCTTAAAACCAAATCCTCCATTGGCACTGATACATGTCCGCCACGCATAAGTGGTATCGCACAAAAAGTACAAGGGCGATCACAACCTTCACTTATCTTAAAATAAGCATAATGATTAGGGGTAGTAAGCAATCGCTCGCCCACCAGTTCATGTTTATAATCTGCTTTCAACGTTTTAAGTAAACGGGGCAAATCGCGAGTTCCGAAATAGGCATCTACTTCGGGAATTTCTTTTTCTAAATCTCCTTTATAACGCTCACTTAAACAACCTGTAACATAAACTTTATCTACTGCACCTTCCTGTTTGGCATCCACATATCTAAGAATGGTATCAATAGATTCCTGCTTAGCATTCTCAATAAAGCCACATGTATTTATGATTACAATTGAAAAATCATCCGTTGTGCTTTCATGTTCAACATCAAATTTATTAGCTTTTAGTTGAGTCATTAAATCTTCGCTGTCTGCCAAATTTTTTGAGCATCCGAGCGTAACAACGTTTACTTTATTTTTTTTTATGGTTTTTGTTTTCATTTAATTTTTATCAGGCTGAGGAATCGAAGCCTTTTTAATTTCTAATTTCAATTTCCAAATTATCTACCCTTCAACAAGCTCTGGATTACAAAATCACTTTTTAAACAACGAATTATACTCTACCCTTTCAAACTCTTCCAACTTGCCACCTGCAGTAGAATTATATATTTTTCTGCCATCCGCTTCATACATTTTTTTAATTAGTTGATACGATTGCAATACATTATGAAGTTTAGGGTCGTGCCACTTTTTTCCTTTTCCAAAATAATCGGGATGAAAATGGTTTGGATCATCTTCTGTACTTTCAATAACCGCTCCTTTTAGCAATTTTGCAGAATCAGGAATAGTATAATTAAAATCCATACCTAATAAATAAACTTCAGAAAAACCCAGATAGAAGGCCAGCTGAAGATTAATCATGGTTACAGATTGTCCGCAGTAAATTGCCTTAGAACAATCATCCGAAAACCTTGATTTTTCAAAATATTTACTCTTCTCTATATAAAAACCAACATCCATGTTAAAAAAGTAAACATTCTTTTTATTGGTTACTTTGGGCTTATACAAACTGGGGAAAAACTTATACTCACAATCATATTTGTTTATTTCCACCATGTTATCGGCCATAACATGACGGTCTTCTACCACATAAAATGTAGGTTTATAACCCATTTCCTTGGTTTTATAAAAAATACCATTTACGGCAAAACTATACTCGTTTTCAAGTTTAGATAAGTCCAATAGATTTAAGCTAGGGCCGTTACCGAGGATAAATACCCGTTTTCCCTTAAATTTATTGTGTAAAGCTTTAATCTTAGCCTTATCGAAGCCATAAAAATAGCCGGGCTGCTCCAACACAATATTCGGAACCACACTTCGGGCAATTTTACGTAATAATTTCATTTTCATAATCGGTTGCAAAAATACGAATAAATAACCGCTTAAACTTGTGTTTTTCATGGTTTTGTGCATTTAAAATAAGCCATAAAAAGGCATTATTTTTTATCTTTGTGAGCTTTTGAAAAAGGCTTAAATTATGTATCTGGACTTATCTGCTTTAAAAAAGAATTTAAAAAAGGACTCTTCAACTCTTCCGGTTTTGAAAGTTGCTTTATTAGGCGATAATCCAACCCAATTACTTAACGTTGCCTTAAAAGGATATGCCGTAAACGAAGGATATAATCTTGATATATACGAAGCCGAATACAATCAGATTGATTTGGAAATTCTTCATCAGGGATCTGAATTATATGAAACCAACCCTCGATTTGTTTTAATATTCCAAAGCACACAAAAACTTCTAGGAAAATTTTATAAAACCCCAAAATCCGAACGTCACTTATTTGCTCAAAAACAATTGGATTTAGTATTTAACTATATTGAAAATCTTAATTCAGGTTTAAAGGCCAATATTCTATTCTGTAACTTTCCAGAAATTGACGAAAATATTTTTGGCAATTATGCTAATAAAACCGACCAGTCTTTTATTTACCAATTGCGTAAACTCAATTATGAGTTAATGAATTTAGCCGGTAGATATAAGAATTTTTTCATTAACGACCTGGCGCTTCTAAATAATCGATTTGGATTAAACACTGCCCACTCCCCTTCCATGCAAGCCAATAGCAGCATGATTTATACATTAGACTTTTTACCTGTTGTTGCAAAAAATACCATAGACATTTTAAAAGCAATAAATGGCAAAATAAAAAAATGTCTGATAATGGATTTAGACAATACCTTGTGGGGCGGTGTAATTGGTGATGACGGCATGGAAGGTATTCAAATTGGGCATTTAGGTATTGGAGAAGCTTTTACTCGCCTGCAAAAATGGGCAAAAGAATTAAAAGAAAGAGGGATTATACTTGCTGTTTGCAGCAAAAACGACGAAAACAATGCTAAAGAACCATTTGAAAAACATCCTGAAATGGTTTTGCGGTTAGAGGATATCGCTGTATTTGTTGCCAACTGGAATAATAAAGCGGATAACATCAGATATATTCAGCAAGTATTAAACATTGGATTTGATTCTTTAGTATTTATTGATGATAATCCTGCTGAAAGAAAGATTGTAAGAGATAATTTACCGGAAGTTACGGTACCAGAATTACCTGAAGACCCGGCGTATTATTTAGACTATTTACAACAACTTAATTTATTTGAAACAGCTTCATCGGTAACAGACGAAGATGGAGACAGAACCCGCCAATACCAAGAGGAAGCAAAACGTGTGAGTATCAGACAGTCTTTTGTTAACGAAAATGAATTTTTACAAAGTCTTGATATGAGCTGCGCAGCTGGTCCATTCGAAAAAATGGATATACCTCGTTTAGCTCAATTAACACAACGTTCTAATCAGTTTAATTTAAGAACAGTAAGATATACTGATGAAGATATTACTAGAATCTGTAAAGATGGAAATTTCCTCACAAGATCTTTTAAATTAAGCGATACCTTCGGTGATTATGGCTTGGTAAGTTTAATTATCCTTAAAAAAATAAACGAAACTGATTTATTGGTTGACACCTGGATAATGAGTTGCAGGGTCCTTAAAAGAGGATTGGAACAATTTGTCTTAAATGAAATTGCCAATGCTGCAAAAGAAAAAGGTTGCGAAAGAATAATTGGTGAATATATTCCTACCGCTAAAAATGGAATGGTAAAAGAGCATTATCCTAAATTAGGATTTAGTGTTTTTGAGGAAGGAAAGACCTGGTTATTGGAATTAAAAGATTTTAAACCTTTAAATAACTTTATTAAAAGAACTTAATGGATTTAAAATTTCATCATACCGGTGTTGCGGTTAGCAGTATTGAAGAAACTTTACCAAACTATATTACGCTTTTTGGAAAAGAAAAGGTTTCTGAAAAATACCACGTAAGTTCGCAGGGCGTTAATGTATGTTTTATTGAGGTTAGTCCGGATGTTTATATTGAATTAATTGAACCAGCGACTGAGGAATCATCCATTAACAGAATGACCAAAAAGGGAATCAGTTATTACCATGTAGCTTATTTAACTCATAATATTGAAAAGACGGTTTCAGAACTTGTATCCTTAAACTACAAAGAATACGAATATTTTAAATCAGAAGCGTTTAAAAATAAACGATGTATTTTTTTACATAGTCCGGATGCACATTTAATTGAATTAATTGAAAAATAGCGAATGAATCTTACCCTACAATCCATAATAGAACGTATTCAGCAGCAAGATCCATTGCACGCCAAAAAATTAAAGCGCAATCTTAAAAATTTAAGTAGCGACTATGAAACCAAATGCAATTTTTTTTTAGAAAAATATCAAAACTATTTATCCAGCAGCAATAAATCATTAGAAAACGGTGTAGATAATTACTTAAAAATGATTGCTGATTTTATGTACGAGCAATTACGTTTTAGTGAAACAGGAAAATACTCGAGCACATCTTTTGAAGAAGTAAACAAAAGGGTTTATAACAACCCCGAGGTAATGGATTATTTCATGAATGGTTTATTACTGTCTCAGGTGTTATGGAAACACCATTATAGCATATTTTCCTTTTTCTCTCAAAACTTCCCCAAGTATAAAAACAATATCTATAATTATTTAGAAATTGGCGGTGGGCACGGCTTGTTTATTTCGGAAGCGATCAATGTACTTGGAAACAATACTAAATTCACTTTAGTTGATATAAGCCCTACATCTATAGAAGTATCGAAAAAATTTATTGGCGCTCACCCTGTTGAATATGTTTTAAGTGATATTTTCAAATACGAAACGAACACAAAATACAATTTCATCACCATGGGTGAAGTTATTGAACATGTAGAAGATCCTGTTGCACTTTTAAATAAATTAAAAGAATTATTGGCCCCTAATGGTGTAATCTTTATGACTACGCCCACAAATGCACCATCAATTGATCATATTTATTTGTTTAGAAATGCCCAGGAAGTGATCGATATTATCCAAAAGGCCGGACTAGAAGTTATAGAAGATATTAAAGTATATGCCGAAGACTTGCCCGAAGAAATGGCTATTGAACTAAAAGTAACCATGATGTATGGTTGTTTCTTAAAATTAAAATAATTTTGAATTATGAATACTCAAGAATTAATAGAAAAACTAACCCCCATTTTTAAAGACGTTTTAGATAACGAAGATATAGTATTAACAGAAACAACTACCGCTGCCGATATCGAAGAGTGGGATTCTTTAAGCCATATTCAATTAATTGTAGCGGTGGAAAAAGCTTTCAAAGTAAAATTTACTTCAATTGAAATTGCTGCGTTTAAAAACGTTGGCGATTTATGTAAAACAATTACACAGAAAATCGGGTAGATTAAATGGTTTTTAACTCTGTCGCGTTTATTATCTTCTTTTTATTAACCTTTATTGTTTATTGGTTAATTGGAAGCAAGAACAAAAAGCTACAGAATATATTTTTATTATTCGCCAGTTATGTTTTTTATGCATGGTGGGACTGGCGATTTTTGTCCCTTTTAATTTTCCACAGCACTTTTAGTTATTGGATAAGCACCAGAATATCCAATACAGATAATGAAAAATCAAAGAAATCATTTTTAACTTTTGGAATAGTATTAAGTATTTTAATACTTGGATTCTTTAAATACTACAATTTCTTTGCTGAAAATTTAAACCAATTACTATTCGGTATTGGTTTTAAATCAAGCCTTGTGACTCTAAATTTAATTTTGCCTTTAGGTATAAGCTTCTTCACATTTAAAATATTAAGCTATATGCTTGATGTTTATCGGGGAACTATTAAAGCAACAACTGATTTATCCGAGTATTTATTATTTGTTAGTTTCTTTCCTCAACTTGTGGCCGGCCCAATTGAGAGAGCAACTACTCTCCTGCCCCAAATTGAGAAAGAGAGAACATTCAACTACAATCAGGCTATTACAGGGAGTAAGTTAATTATCTGGGGCTTATTTAAAAAGGTAGTAATTGCCGATACTTGCGCCGGTTATGTAGCCGATATATTTAACAATTATCATTTATATACTGCCAGCACTTTATTACTTGGAACCATATACTTTGCCTATCAGGTTTATGCTGATTTTAGTGGATATTCAGACATAGCAATAGGTGTAGGTAAATTACTTGGGTTTGAGTTAATGCAGAACTTTGATAAACCGTTTATAAGTAAAAACATTACCGAATTCTGGAGAAGATGGCATAACTCATTATCTACCTGGTTTAACGATTATATATTTACTCCCTTCTTTACCCGTTTTCGCGATTATGGAAATAAAGCGATGTACATGGGGATTATACTAACATTTGTGTTAAGTGGTTTATGGCATGGTGCAAGCTGGCATTATGTGTTTTTTGGAGTACTCCATGGTAGTGCAATTGTAGTTGAAACCGCGCTAAAGAAAAAAAGAAAAAGCGTCTCTAAAAAAATAAAACCATGGCTTTACAACAACCTAAGTATGGCCTTAACTTTTTCGTTTGTACTTATTACCTGGATCTATTTCAGAGCAAACGACATGGTTCATGCTACAAACTATTTAAATAGATTATTCTCCGCTTCAATAATCCAAATGCCCGGAAAACTGCAATACTTACCTTGGATAGCATTATTAATTTTATGGGAATACTGGCAACGAAAAAGTGAACATCCTCTTGTTTTAAAGGGGATACCAACTATTATTCGTTGGGTCATTTATATTACAATGGTATTTACAATATTGTATTATTTCGGGCAAGAACAAGCCTTTTATTATTTTCAATTTTAAATGAAAGAGTATATTAAAAAAGTAACGTTGTTTTCATTTTGCATCATAATCCTTATGCTGATGAACTACTTTTTTAATCTTTCCCGCGTAAACAAAAAACCTATTTTAAAAGGCACTACTATTTTAATTGCCGGCGATTCACGAGTTATGACCGCAATAAATCCGGATTCAATACCCAACAGCCGTAACATTGCGCAAAATTCAGAATCTTACTTTTTAACTTATCATAAATTAAAATTTATATTACCTGCAAATCCACAAATAAAGCGATTAGTAATAGGATTTTCATATCCGAGTTTTTCGGCCTATATGGATAGATTATATTATAAAGATATTGCAACAACAGATATCTTCTCAAGGTTATACCCCATTATGCTTCCAAAAGATTTTGCACCGCTAAAAGTGGATGAAACGAAGTATTATCAAGTATATTTTAAACAAATGCTTTTATTGCCTCACTTAAAACACGAACAATATTTAGGTGAGTTTACTAAATTACCATATGGTTTAAATAAGGCTAATTTAGAAAGTGTAGTTAAACGCCATTATTTTGATGAAAACAATAAAAACATCGGAATATCCAGAACAACTTCTGCATACTTAGATTCGATCATCAATTATTGTAATAAGCAAAACATAAATCTTACTTTGGTTAATATACCTTTCCAAAAAGATTATTTGAGAAGTGTACCCAATAATTATATTGTTTTTTATAATTCTAAAAAAGAGGAATTAATCAAGCGTGGGGTAAGTATTTTAGACTATTCGCAAATGGAGTTAGACAATAAATATTTTAAAGATTATAATCATTTGGATTTGGAAGGGGCAAATTATTTTACCTCTTTATTAAAAACAGAATTCGAAAAATAAAAAAAGTTATTTTAAAAAAAGTATACGGATTAAATTGAAAAGATTAGCTTTTAAATTAAGCGGACATTATACCCTCTAAATTAATTTCACCACATTTAAAATGTCCTTTCGGGCAAGCTTTGTAACCATGCAAACCACAAGGTTTGCAACTTAAATTTTCGACTTGTAAAATTTTATAATTATCCGAAAGCGGACCAAATCCTAAATCGGGTACTGTTGAGCAATAAATTGCAGTAACCGGCGCATTCATAGCACTGGCTAAATGCATAGGAGCCGAATCGTTAACAAAATTCATCTTGGCATTTTGCATTAAAGCTGCGCTTTGCAATAAATTAAGTTTACCACACAAATTAACGGTTTGCGTGTTTTGTGTTTGAGCAATTAAATCTTCACAATACTTAAAATCGGAAGGAGCACCAAGCAAAAATACTTTTTTACCATTTAGCCTATTGAGTAGTTCAATGCTTTTATACTTTGGAACTTGCTTTGTAAACCACACGGATGTAGGAGCAAAACAATAATACGATTCGTTATTGATCACAAATTGCGATACAAAATTGTAATCTGCTGCTGTAGGGTATAACTTAGGGTTGTAAGAGGTATGGTCTGTAAAAAACTGAATTAAGGCAAGGTTTCTATCTACCTCGTGTATTCGAGTGTCAAATTTGTGTTTAATTACTTCGTCGTAAAAAAAAGAAAAAGGATTCTTATTAAAACCAACCTTTAATACGCTTTTGGCCAATGAAGCAATTATTCCACTTGAAGCAAAACGATGTAGGTTTATAACTATATCATACTTAACATGACGAACTTGTTTGATGGTTTGATATAATGCTTTAAGCTTACCCACTCGTTTATCAAAAACATATACTTTATGAAGCTTTGGATGCTTGTGTAATAAACCCTCATTTCCTTTTTTTACAACAAAATCTATACTAATTCCAGGAAAAAAATCATGCAATTTTTCAATAAGAGGTGTTGCTAAAATTACATCTCCTATGAATGCGGTTTGTATGACTAGAGCTTTTTTCACCAAATAATAGAATTATAATTTAAAGGTTATTTTTTTAATACCCTCAAACAAAGTAACAAAAAAATTCATAGTGCTTTAATTTAAAGAAATGGATTATTAAACAATCCGATATATAAAAAAGCCCCTTTGCAGGGGCTTAATATTATTGTCCATGACAAGCCTTATATTTCTTTCCACTTCCGCAAGGACAAGGATCGTTTCTACCTATTTTAGGATCGGCCTTTAGGGGTTGTTTTTTTACCTTTACGGGTTCTCCACTTTCCTCATAATAATCGGGACCACTTGTAATGAGGTGTTCTTGCGAAACCTCTTCCTTGATGTTTTTTAAATCCGTTTTGATAATCTGACGAGGATTTTCGCTTATTGTTGCTGGTGGTGCTTCCTGTATAGGCAATGTACCTTTAACAAGGAAGGAAACTATTTCGCGATTAACTTTTAACAACATACGTTTAAATAATTCAAACGATTCAAACTTGTATATTAATAGAGGATCCTTTTGTTCATAAACCGCATTTTGAACCGATTGCTTTAGATCGTCCATATCGCGTAAATGCTCTTTCCATTCCTCATCAATAATAGACAGAACGATTGCTTTTTCAAAAGTGCCAAAAACCTCGCGGCCCATAGTTTCGTATGCGCGACGCAGGTTAACAATTACCTGCATAGTTTTAATACCATCACTAAATGGTATTGCAATGTTTTGATACTGCTGTCCGTTGGTTTCATAAACCCCTTTAATAGTTGGATATGCAATTTGCGCTATGGAGTCAGTCTTTTTAATATAAGATTCTTCAACCTTTGCAAATAATAAATCAACTATTTCCTGCGCTTTTTTAGACTGAAATTCGCCCTCCGTAACAGGCGGTTCCATTCCAAAAAGCTTTAAGGTTTCTAATTCAAAATTAGCGAAGTCCTTTGCATCATAATTTTCATTCACAACAGCATCGCAAGTATCGTAAATAGTATTACTGATGTCTAAGCTTAAACGTTCGCCGTAAAGGGCATGACGACGTTTTTTGTAAATAACTTCGCGCTGAGAGTTCATTACATCATCGTATTCCAATAAACGCTTACGTATACCAAAGTTATTTTCTTCCACCTTCTTTTGAGCTCTTTCAATTGAACCGGTAACTAAACTAGATTCAATTACCTCTCCTTCTTCAATTCCTAATTTGTCCATCATTTTAGCAATTCTATCCGATCCGAATAAACGCATTAGGTTGTCCTCCAAAGAAACAAAGAACTGAGAAGACCCCGGATCACCCTGACGACCGGCACGTCCACGTAACTGACGGTCTACACGTCGGGACTCGTGACGTTCGGTACCAACAATAGCTAAACCACCGGATTCTTTAACACCCGGTCCTAATTTAATATCCGTACCACGTCCGGCCATATTAGTAGCAATCGTTACCGTTCCAGCTAAACCGGCATTAGTTACAATCTCGGCTTCTTTTTGATGCAACTTAGCATTTAGAACTTGATGAGGAATATTACGAAGCTTTAACATTCTGCTCAATAATTCAGATATTTCAACAGAAGTTGTGCCCACAAGAACTGGACGGCCCTGTTGAACCAACTCACCTACCTTATCAATTACAGCGTTATACTTTTCGCGTTTAGTTTTATAAACCAAGTCGTTTAAATCTTTACGAGCTGTTGCTTTGTTTGTAGGAACTACCACCACATCTAACTTGTAGATGTCCCATAGTTCCCCTGCTTCAGTTTCGGCAGTACCAGTCATCCCTGCAAGCTTATGATACATTCTGAAATAATTTTGCAATGTAACCGTTGCATATGTTTGGGTAGCTGCTTCAATCTTAACATTTTCTTTCGCTTCAATGGCCTGGTGCAAACCATCAGAATAGCGGCGGCCATCTAAAATACGACCGGTTTGCTCATCTACAATCTTAACTTTGTTATCCATTACTACGTACTCAACATCTTTTTCGAATACGGTATAGGCTTTTAATAACTGGTTAATGGTATGTATTCTTTCTGATTTAACTCCGAAATCGCGAATCAACTCTTCTTTGCGAGCTAGTTTTTCTTCGCCGTTTAATGTGCTCTTTTCAATATCAGCCATTATTGAACCAATATCAGGAAGCACGAAAAATTTAGAATCTTCAGAAGCACTGGTTATTAGCTCAATTCCTTTTTCGGTTAATTCAACCGAATTATGTTTTTCATCAATAACAAAGTAAAGCTCAGCATCCACTTTCGGCATTTCTTTACCTTGGTCTTGTAAGTAATAATTCTCTGTTTTTTGGAGCTGCGCTTTAATACCGGGTTCGCTTAAATATTTTATTAAGGCTGAGTTTTTAGGTAAACCACGGTGGGCTCTTAGTAACAATAAACCACCTTGCTCCGTGTTACCAGACGCAAGTAACTTTTTAGCTTCAGTTAAGGCATTGGTTACATATGTTTTTTGTGCGTTTACTAAACGCTCTACACGTGGTTTTAATTCGAAAAATTCGTGTTTATCACCATTATCAGTTGGACCCGAAATTATTAAAGGCGTACGGGCATCATCAATTAAAACCGAATCTACCTCATCCACAATCGCAAACACATGTTCTCGCTGAACAAGATCCTGGGGCTGACGAGCCATATTATCACGCAAATAGTCAAAACCAAATTCGTTATTGGTACCGTAAGTAATATCCGCCAAATAAGCATTACGGCGTGCATCAGAGTTTGGTTCATGTTTATCAATACAATCAACAGATAAACCATGAAATTCCATAATAGGCCCCATCCATTCGCTATCACGACGGGAAAGGTAATTATTAACGGTTACCACGTTTACGCCTTTACCCGATAATGCATTAAGATAGATGGGAAGTGTTGCCACTAGGGTTTTACCCTCACCGGTTGCCATCTCGGCAATTTTACCCTGGTGAATAACCATGCCCCCCAACAACTGAACATCGTAATGCACCATATCCCACTTTATTTCGCCACCGGCTGCCAACCATTTGTTTTGATAAATAATTTTATCGCCCTCAATACGCGTATGAGGACGAATAGGAGAAATCATTCTGTCAAAATCGTTAGCCGTAGCTATTATTTCCTCATTCTCTTTAAAACGGCGAGCAGTTTCTTTTAATACCGCAAATGCTTCGGGTAAAATTTCATCCAAAGTTTTATTTACCTGAACTAAAACTTCTTTTTTAAGTTTATCAACTTCATCATATATCTTTTCTTTTTCGATAAGTTGAGTTTCTTTTAAACTTTCAGCTTCTTTTTTAAGATGATCTATTTTATCCTCGATAGGCTTTATTGAATCTTGGATACGTTTTCTAAAATCTTTTGATTTAGCCCTTAGATCATCATTAGATAGAGGAGACAATTTGGCAAATTCTTCATTAATTTGAGCAACAATTGGAGTTAATACTTTAATGTCGCGGTCGGATTTTTTACCTCCCATTAATTTGGTAAATAGTCCGGTAATGGTGTTTATCATGCTAGAAATTGAAAGTTTAATTAAACGGCAAAATTAATAAAATAAGCCCATAAATTGCTATAATTGAGCCAATTTAAGATAAATAAGCATTAAATGACATATTGGCTCTTTTAAGGTTAAAAACATAAAAATTTAATTGAGAAACGAAATCTAATTATTTGGTTAAAATTCGAATTTCTACAAAAAGAAGTTTCGATAAAATTGAATAAAGTAAAAAAAACATCATTAAGCGTATCGCTGGGTATAATATCTAAAACCAAATCGCCGGTAAGTTTTGCATTAATTAATTACCAGGCGGTATTATGTTCTTCTTCAAAATAAAACATGTTCCCTTTTTGCTTTTAAATAATTTCTTGCGTTCCAAAACCAACAGAATCAATTGTAGGACCGTATCTTACTGGTTTATCTATAATTATTTTAACAGCCTGATTGCAATCGCAGGCGATTTTTCGAAGCTTAACTACTTTTTTATTTTCAGTAGTTTGAGCATAGATTAGATTTACTATTACAAAAACTAATAATATTAACTGAAATAACCACCTAACCATTATTTTTTTGATATTATTTCAATTTCCACTCTTCTATTTTTAGCTTTATTTATTTCGTTGTTGTTAGGAAATATTGGATTTGCTTCTCCATAACCTTCATAAACAACTCTTTCTTTTTCTATTCCATTATCAATTAAATATGTTTGAATTTTCAATGCACGTAAATACGAAAGATCTAAGTTATACTCATCGTTTCCGTCACTATCGGTATACCCCATTACACTTATTTTCAAATCTCTGTTAAGTTTTAGAATTTTCACTATCTCATTTAATTGTTTTTTTGAAACAGGTTCAATATTACTACTATTGGTAGTATAAAAAACCTTACTTAAAATTATTCGTTCGCCTACCTTAAATTCTTTTAAGTAATTTAAACTATCAATATTTAAATACGAAACAGTGAGGTTATCATTTAAATTAATTTCACGAGGGGTTTTATTTAAATTTAACACACCTGTTCCGCAATTTGGGGTTAAACTGTACCATTCACCCGCAATATGATAATTGGATTTATTAAATACCAAACTACCTTTTATAGCACACCAACCTTCTTTGGTTCGTTTCTTTTCCTTAATAACCTCTGTTTCTTCAAAAAACAAGGTGTCGTTCTTTACATAACCTACAACTTTAAATAATCCGTAGTAATTTGAATTTGGAATTTCTGTACGTCCAAAGCCCGTAACTTTAAAATGATCAACTTTAAATTTAAACCAGTAAGCATAATTTTTATCACCCTGTTTTAAGTTACCGCTCCAACTCCCATTATAATTGGTAGTTTGAGCATTAATAGTGAAAATTTGAAAAAAGAATAGGATAAGTATAATTTTCATAATTAATAAAACTATAAGTTTAGACTTTTATTGCGCTAAAATAAAAAAGCCGGTTATTACACCGGCTTTTTATTATGATATAATCGTTAGATTATTTTTTACCTTCTTTATCTTCTAAAGCAGATTTTAAGTTAGCTAAGTCAGAAATATCACCGAAAGTAGTTTTTTCTACATTGTCCTTGATTTTCTTAACCGCTTTCTTAGTGTCTTTAGCTTCTTCTTTTTTACGAGCTTCAGTTTCCACTTTAGCTACGCCAGCTGCATCTTCATGGATACGGGCATGAGAAACAATAATCTTTTTAGAATCTTTATTGAATTCAATTACCTTGAAATCAGCTGTTTCTTCAGATTTAACTGACGATTTATCTTCGCGAACCAAATGACGAGAAGGGCAGAAAGCCTCCACTCCGTATGCTAACTGAACGGTAGCGCCTTTATCGTTAACCGATGTAATTGTTCCACTATGAATTGAATCTAAGGCAAATACAGATTCGAAAACATCCCAAGGATTTTCTTCAAGTTGTTTATGACCTAAGCTAATACGACGATTTTCTAAGTCTAATTCCAATACCTTCACTTTAATCGTATCACCGATTTTGCAAAATTCGGAAGGATGCTTAATTTTCTTGCTCCAAGATAAATCAGAGATATGAATTAAACCATCAACACCTTCTTTTAACTCAACAAAAACGCCAAAGTTAGTAAAGTTACGAACTACAGCCTCGTGCTGAGAAGCAACGGGATACTCAACCGGTACATTAACCCATGGATCAGGAGATAATTGCTTAACACCCAAACTCATTTTACGCTCATCACGATCTAAAGTTAAAACAACAGCTTCAACATCATCACCTACTTTATAAAAATCGTTTGCTGTACGTAAATGCTGGCTCCAGCTCATTTCACTTACATGTAATAGACCTTCAACACCAGGTGCAATTTCAATAAATGCTCCGTAATCAGTTAAAACTACAACTTTACCTTTTACTTTATCACCAACTTTAGTATTTGAATCTAAAGCATCCCATGGATGAGCAGTTAATTGTTTTAAACCTAAAGCAATACGTTTTTTATCTTCATCGAAATCTAAAATAACAACGTTAATTTTTTCGTCTAATTTTACAATTTCTTCAGGATGATTGATACGACCCCATGATAAATCGGTAATGTGGATTAAACCGTCAACACCACCTAAATCGATAAACACACCGTAAGAAGTGATGTTTTTAACAGTACCTTCAAGTACCTGACCTTTTTCTAATTTACCAATGATATCTTTCTTTTGAGCTTCAATTTCAGCTTCAATTAAAGCTTTATGAGAAACTACCACATTTTTGAATTCGTTGTTGATTTTAACAACTTTAAATTCCATTGTTTTACCAACGTAAATATCGTAATCGCGGATTGGTTTAACATCAATTTGAGAACCCGGTAAAAACGCTTCAATACCAAATACATCGGCAATAAGACCACCTTTAGTACGGCATTTTATGTAGCCTTTAATCACTTCGTCGTTTTTAAGCGCTTCGTTAACACGATCCCAAGATTTTAATGAACGCGCTTGTTTGTGAGATAATAATAACTGTCCGTCTTTACTTTCGGTTTTTTCGATGTAAACTTCCACTTTATCTCCGATTTTAAGATCGTTATTGTAGCGGAATTCTGATGCTGGAACAACACCATCAGATTTGTAACCGATGTTAACAACAACATCCTTAGGAGTTATTGAAACAACAGTACCTTCAACACACTCGCGTTCGTTAATGGTTGTTAATGTTTTTTCAAACATTTCTTCCATTTTCTGACGTTCTTCTTTGGTGTAGTTAGTTTGTTTTTTGCCAATTGTGCTCCAGTCGAAATTTTCAAGAGCGGCATTTGTAGAGGTTTGTGACATTATGTCTATTCTTTATGCAATCAAAAAACCGGTATTTAATTGCGGGTTATACTTTCCTTGAGCCGGTTACAAGGGTTTCCAATTTTGGACTGCAAATATAGGAAAAGACTATATTTCATGCAACATATTGCAAAAAAAGGACTCTTTTTAAGCATAAATCGGCTAAAAGATTCTTAAAAAAGTCCATTTACAGACAAATTACCCTGTAATCCACCGGTATGGATGGCTAAAATCCGACTACCTGACTGGATTTCCCCCTTTAAAATGAGATCATTTATTCCGAAAAACATTTTGGACGTGTATACAATATCGGTTTCAATTTCATGATCTTTTTTAAAACCCCGCATAAAGGCAATTAACTCGGGCGTATACTTCCCAAAACCACCAAACTGATACCGATTAATTATTTGGACATTGCGCTCGATATGATGTTCGGCAAGAAAATCAGAAATATCCTTACTAATTAGATTTTCTCCCTTTAAAGAGGAAAAACCCAAAAAAGAATTCACTTTTAATTCTGCTAAAAGTAAGCCCTTTAAAGTGGTTGAAGTACCTACCGAAATACAGATCATATCGTAAGAATTCTTAATAAATTTAGCTATATCCAAACAACCTTTTAAGCCTAAATCATTGGAACCGCCTTCGGGGATAATATAGAAACCCGGAAATTTATCTTGTATTTTATCGAGATATGAATTTTCATTTCGCAATTTATATTCGCCTCTGCTTATAAATTCTAGATGAGTTCCATTTTTTTTAATAAAATCTAGTGTTGGGGTAGAATTGAAAATACCGTCCTCACCTCTGATAACAGCTATTGTTGGAATATTAAAAGCGGGTGTTAAATAAGAAAAAGCCGCCAGATGATTAGAGTATGCTCCACCAAAAGTAAGCATCCCCTTGTAACTATTTTTATAATAATTGGTAACGTTGTGTTTAAGCTTAAACCATTTATTTCCCGAAATAACAGGATGTATTTCATCTAAGCGAAGAACATCCAGTTTAATATTGTAGGTATCAAAAAAATTACTGTGTAAAGAATGTATTCGGGGATTAAGGGTTTCCCAATTCATTAGATAAAATCTTTAAGCGGACAAGAGCGGCATTGTTTTCCTTTCTTGTATTTTTCGCAACACTTTTCCTTTATTTTTTTCTTTTTCTGCTTTTTAGATTTCTTTTCTTTTTTAAGACCCTTTTTTTCATCGAGAGAATAATTAAAATAATCACGATTTAAGTCGAAATTTTCTGAAGCAGAATAGTTAGTATTGAAAAAGAAATTAAGCATTTTCTTTTTTCACATCTAATGATTCGTATACCGAGTTGTTACTTACAAATTCGGGAACCATTGCTTTCATTTGCCTAACTATTTCAATATTATCTCTTTTATCCAGATTGATTCTGAGTATTGAATACATTTCCTTTACCTGGCTAAAATCGTAAAGAGCAACTTTTCCTATTAAAATTTGGTTATGGTGCGTAGGTAGTGTGTTTTCTTGGTTACTTAATAATTCTTCGTATAATTTTTCACCTGGGCGTAACCCACTAAACACAATTTGTATATCCTTGCCCAATACTAATCCGCTTAACTTAATCATGTTCTTTGCCAGGTCTACAATTTTAACCGATTTACCCATATCAAAAACAAAAATCTCTCCCCCTTTTCCCATGGCTCCGGCCTCCAATACTAGCTGACAAGCTTCGGGTATAGTCATAAAAAAGCGAGTAATATCGGGGTGCGTAATGGTAATAGGGCCACCGTTATCTATTTGTTTTCTAAAACGATTAATTACTGAACCGTTGCTACCTAAAACATTTCCAAAACGAGTAGTAACAAATCGGGTGTTTTGATTATTATTGTTTAAGGACTGAACATAAATTTCTGCAATACGCTTACTTGCCCCCATTATATTAGTTGGGTTTACAGCCTTATCAGTTGAAACAAAAACAAAACGCTCCACACCAAACTCAACCGCTAAATCGGCTAAATTTTTGGTGCCAAAAACATTGGTCTCGATAGCCTCAGCCGGATGGTGTTCCATCAAAGGAACGTGCTTGTATGCAGCCGCATGGAATACAACCTCGGGCTGATGTTTGGCAAATATTTGTAGCAGACGATCGCGATTAGTAATATCAGCAATAATCACTTCTGAATTTTTAAAATGAGCAAATTTTTCCTGAAGTTCCAATTCAATTTCATACAATGGAGTTTCGGCCTGATCGATTAAAATTAATTTACCCGGATTAAACTTAATAATTTGTCTCACTAATTCGCTGCCAATAGAACCGGCAGCACCTGTAACTAGTATTTTTTTTGAACTCAGGTATCGACCAATAGCTTTTTCATCGAGTTGAATTGGATCGCGCTCCAACAACTCTTCGATCTTAATTTTTTTAATCTGTTTAAAACTTAATTCACCATTGATCCATGATTTAACCGGCGGAACATTTAAAAGTTTTATACTATGGTTAATACATAAATCGGCCAGTTCTTGTTTTTTTGCAGCCGAAATATTGGGAATAGCAATAATTAAAAACTGAATTTTGTATTCCTCTACTAACTTTGCTAGCTGTTGCGGTTCGTATATTTTAGTACCCTCCAGTTTTTTGTTTTTAAGCTTAGGGTTCTCATCAATAAAACCTATTACATTATATTTTGTAGCAACATCGCGATCTAAAGTACGTTTGGTAATAATCCCCGACTCCCCTGCACCAACAATAACAATATTCGCTTTTTCGCGAGTTTCCGATTTTAGTTGTAAATAAATGCTTTTAATTACAATTCGATAAACCACCAGTAAGAAAGAAGAGGATAAATAGGAAATTAATACAATGGAGGTAGGAATTAAGTATGTTTCATTTGTGAGCTTTAAATTAATAAAGTTGCTAACCAACAAGGCTGTGGATAAGGTGGTAGTAGCAAAAAATATACGCTGACTGTCCTGAGCGCTAGTATATCTTATTATACCTGCATAAGTTTTAAAAAATAAGAACATAAGGGCACTCATGGCCGCAATAAAAGGAAAAATAATACCAAAAGAGGCAATTTCTTTTTGAGGAATTACAAAATTAAACCTTAATAAATAGGCCGAAAACAAGGAGATACAGACTATTGTAACATCCAACAAGAAGATTATCCAACGAGGAGTAGCTGTATTTTTTATTTTACCGAGTAACACGATGTAAATTTACAGATAATAGTTGAAAGATGAATCTTATACTATAAGTTGTGAAATTTAAGCAATAACTATAAAACCATAGAAAAAACAAAATTTAGACGGATTCAGTCAACATAACATAACTTAACCTAACTTAACTTTGATTAATTGTAAAGTTTCCGGATTAATTTCGTGTTTACCTTTAAAAAATATGGGTTCGGCTTTCAAACCTAGCTGATTCCATACTTCAATATTACCTCTAAAATCCACTTCACTAACATATTCGTCCTCATCTCCCATTAAGGCTATAATAAACGGTATGTAGTTTATTTTTAAGGGATTCAGATTTAAGTCGGGAGGAAATACACTCGAATACAAAACAAGAGCATTTAATTTTACTTCCGAGGCCATAGCCAATCTGCATGCAGTTGCACCACCTTGAGAGAAACCGATTAAATTAATCTTTACTAAGGGATTAGCTTCCAATGCGATGCTTTGTATTAAAGTAGTTAAATACTGAATATAATCGTTAATATCATTTTCTCTATCTTCTTTTGTCATCCAACTGGCACCTACCCTTCCGGAAACCCCATTTAAATAAAATCGATGCATTCCCTCGGGAGCAATAACCATAGATGAATCATCAATTAATGCGTCAAATTTCCTAATGAAAAATTCAGCCAAATGACCATAACCATGAAGCACAACCCAAATATTCTTAATATGATTATTAATCTCCCTACTTTGATAGAATCTAACTGTTTTAGGCACTACCATATGCTTTAAAATTGCCATATTTGTATTACATTTTTCTATGCTAATTTAATGACACCAACGCTATTATTCTATATTTTAATAACAATTTCTACCCTTTATTTTATTTGGGATTATGTTTTAGATAATTTAAACTTTAAACACCAACAATCCCCTTTGCCCGAATTTGTAAAGGATATTTACAATGAAGAAACGAAAGAGAAATCTAAAGCATACGAACACTTAAAACATTCATTTTCAAAAAAAGTAGAATTATTTTCTTTTATACTTTCTTTTATTTTTTTTGCTATAAAAGGTTATGGGATTTTGGATAGCTTTTTAAGAGTGCATCTTACAAACGAAATTATTATTAGCCTTGTTTTTTTTGGTATTATTGGTTTTGTGAGCGATATAATTTCATTACCCTTTAGTTACTATTCTCAATTTGTTATTGAAGCTAAATTTGGTTTTAACAAAACTACACTCACAACCTTTTTTACTGACAAGCTAAAGAGTTACATTTTAATTATATTAATTGCTGTTCCTCTATACTGGTTAATTGCAACCATTTACTATCAAAATCCATCAGATTTTTGGTGGATGTGCTGGATGGTGATTAGTGTTTTTTCTATATTAGCTTCAACTCTTTATTCAACGCTTATATTACCACTATTTAATAAGCTAAATCCATTAGAAGAAGGAGAACTTAAAAATGCTATTACCAACTATTGTTCTCAAAACAATTTTAGTTTAAAAAAGGTTTTAATAATGGATGGTTCTAAAAGAAGTACTAAAGCCAACGCCTTTTTTACCGGTATTGGAAGATTTAAGACAATTGTATTATACGATACCTTAATTGAGAAATTAAGCACGGAAGAAATTGTATCTGTTCTTGCGCATGAGGTTGGGCATTATAAAAAAAATCATATTATTTACAGCATGATTATTGGTTTGATAACAACCGGTATTAGCTTCTATATATTTTCACTATTCATAGGGAATGAACTGTTTGACTTATGTTTGGGAGGAGGTAAATCTTGTTTGCATCTTGAAATCATTTCAATTAGTTTAATATTTAGTCCGGTTAACTTAATTACCGGTTGGCTTATGAACTCTCTGTCACAAAAGAACGAATATGAAGCCGATGATTATGCAAAAAAAACAAGCTCAGGATTAGATTTGGCAAACGCCTTAAAAAAACTTAGTATTGATGCTCTTAATGCTTTAAATCCTCACCCACTCTACGTTAAATTATACTATTCGCATCCTCCTTTACACCAAAGATTAAAAAAATTATTCTCTTAAAACATTTTGTAACTTTAGATTATGTGTGGTATTGCCGGCATTTGGAGATTTAACAACAAATCGGAACCTAAAGATAAAGTTAGAGTTAAAGAAGCTTTAGAAGCCATGCACTTGCGTGGGCCAGACAATGCTTCCATATCACACAAAGATCATTGCACGTTAGGACATGTAAGGCTTTCAATAATAGATACCAGCCCTGATGCCAACCAACCTTTTACAATAGATGGAGATGAATTGGTTTTTAATGGAGAGATTTTTAATTATAAAGAATTAAGAAAAGATTTTAACCACCATTACAATTTCCGAACCAATAGCGATACCGAAGTGCTATGTAAAAAGCTAGCCACAGAAGATACAAATAGTGCTTTAAACAGTTTAAATGGTTTCTTTTCGTTTGCTTTTTTAAAAAAAGAAAACGCTACATTACATGTTGCTCGAGATAGATATGGAATTAAACCGCTTTATTATTTTTCAGATGAAGAAAAATTTTGTTTTGCTTCCGAATTAAAAGGATTATTGAAACTTGGGGTTATTAGAGAGATAAATAAAAATGCCCTTAATGTCTATTTACATTTAAATTATATTCCGGCACCTTTAACCATATTTAATGATGTATATAAGCTTGAACCAGGCAATTATATTCGGGTTGATACGCGAGGAATTAAACAAGAAAAATATTATACCATAGAGGAAAGCTGTCATTTTAATAACCATAATTTAGATTACGAAAAAGCAAAAGCAGAGTTTAGGCTTTTATTAAATCAATCGGTTGAAAAAAGAATGATTTCTGATGTTCCTTTAGGATGTTTTTTAAGTGGAGGAATTGACAGTTCTGTTATTACAGGAATTGCAGCTGGATTAACCAATAACCTTCGAACATTTTCTATAGGATTTAAAGATGAGCCCTACTTTGATGAAACTGAGTTTGCAGAATTAGTAGCCAAAAAACATAAAACCAACCATACAACATTTAAATTAAGCAATCAACATTTATACGAACATTTGTATGATGTATTAGATTATTTAGACGAGCCTTTTGCGGATTCATCCGCATTAAATCTATACATCCTTAGTAAAGAAACTAAAAAAACCGCAACAGTAGCCTTAAGTGGAGATGGAGCCGACGAGTTACTGGCTGGTTACAACAAACATCGGGCAGAATGGTTATATAGAAAATACAAATATGCCAGTCCGTTTCTTAAAAGCATTCAACCTTTTTCTTCATTACTTCCACAGTCGCGAAATAATGCGATAACAAATAAAATAAGACAGGGCAATAAATTTATTGAAGCCTCCGCATTAAATTATAATGATCGTTATTGGAGGTTGGCAGGATATACAAATTCGAACACAAACGCTCTTTTAAACAAAGAATATGAGAGCACTAAACCCGATACCGAAATATGGCTTAAAAATCTTAATAATGACTTTAATAGTTTTTTAATTACCGATCAGAAATTGGTTTTAGAGGGAGACATGCTTGTAAAAGCAGATCGGATGAGCATGGCAAATAGTTTAGAAATAAGAGTCCCTTTTTTAGATTATCATTTAGTTAATTATACAAATTCCTTACCCTCACTTTTTAAGATAGACGCAAACAGAAGAAAAAAGATTTTAGTTGACAGCTGTAAAGATTTATTGCCAGAAACATTGTTAAAACGTAAAAAACAAGGATTTGAAGTCCCATTATTAAAATGGTTTAGAAATGAATTAAAACCTTTAATAACCCAAAATTTACTGAATGAACAATTCATTATTGAGCAAGGCATCTTCAATTATATAGAAGTAAAAGAACTCGTAAATCGATTATTTTCAAAAAGTCCGGGTGATGCTGTTGCGCGTATATGGGGATTAATAGTATTTCAACATTGGTATAAAAAATATTATTTAAATGATTAAACCGGGAATTTACAAGCATTACAAGGGAAAATTATACAAAGTTCATTATTTAGCTAAACATTCTGAAACCTTAAATGAATTTGTGGTATACGAGACTTTATACGAAAATACCGAATCAAAATATTGGATAAGGCCATTAGCCATGTTTACCGAAAACGTAAAACTAGGTAGCATAACAGTTCCCCGTTTTACCTTTTTAAATGATGAAATTTAAGATCTACATAAATCACTTCATCATAAAAATCGGAGATAATATTTTAAAACGAACAATTAATCCTTTACACAACGGACAGATAAGCCCAGGCCTTTATAATAGAAGAACCTTGAAACAAAACCGTTGTAATAATCCATATAACGAATCCAAGCATCTTCACTTTCATTTACTGAAGAACTCCACCAGTCTCCATCATATCCAATATTAAAAAATTCGCCATAATCATATCGATAACCTCCCGCAAGACCAGATAAAACAATTTTTCCATTTTCTCCATCAATAACCCAGGCACTCTTTCCTTTAAATTTTTTTCCAATTTCATTACCAATTGACTTTTCTAAAACAGACCACTCATAATCACTGGGGATATGCCATCCAATTGGGGCTATACCTCTGGGGTCATTAACAGCGTACCAATTGTATAATCGGCCATATTTATTTCCATTTTTAGGGTCATTATTATAATAACACCAAGCAGGTTGTTTTTTATCGCGTGCTTTTTTCCATTCCTCAAGACTTTTAGCTTGAGGGATATTATCGCCATTTCTAAATTTATCTACATTTAAATTATGGAGCATCCAAATTTGATTACCCAATTTAATTTCTTTTATAGGTTGAGATTTTAATAAAAAAGAAAAGGAAATAAGAAAGAAGAGAACTGTTAAACGAATTACACCTTTGAAAGAGTACATCAAAACTAAATATAATTAAACTTAATAAGTTCGAATGTAAAAATTATTAGTGTTGAAATTAAAACTTAAAGAGAAAAAGCTTGGAAAGAACAATCTAAAAACAAAAAACCCCATGAAATTCATGGGGTTTTTGATTGTTTTGGTGATCCCGCTGGGGTCACAACCGAAAATTATATCAATCAATATATCAGATAGTTACCTGAAAAATATACTGAAATTTTAAAAGAACTCACCAAAGTCCACCTGCATAAATTCAAGCAGATTTACAATACAATAATAAAAAATGCATCTCAAAAATCAAAATTTATTGCCCTTAGAAAAATAAATAGTAAATTATTTTAACAAATAATTTTTATAACCATGGAATCATTTAAAATAGATTTAAACAATCCTTTAAAACATGTAACAAATCAAATACTATTAAATAAGGAAAATAAACTTAAATCCTTAAATAATTTTATAAATAGTATACATCAAAAAAGCAAACCTCAATTAAAAAAATTTCTAAATCAAGAAATTAAAAGAATTGAAATAGAAAATCCTGCTTCTAAACCTATAGACCTATTAAACACCGTTCTCGATATTTTTAATCAATTCAAAAACGAATTAGAAAAAACGAGTATAAATTCTTCTAAAAAATATGATTTGAGTTTATTAAATTATCAAAATTTAATAACCAATCAAATAACTACTCAACTTAAATTAGAAAAAATTAAGAATGATAATTTATATTATAAGAAGTTTAGCAATTTTAACATTAATGATGAAATTTCAAAAATAGAAAAAGATTATTCCATTATTAAGAAAAAGAACCCCTCAATCCTTTACAGTGATTATATTGATGAAAAAATTATAGAATTCGAAAATACATTAAAATATAAGCCTTTTGATGAAAAAAATAATGCATTCAAAACAATAAAAATCACCTTAAAAACACTTTTAAGAGAATTAAAAACTTTAAAAACACAAAGTTTAGAGAATGATAAAGAAATTGAATCATATACAGATTTTCTTGGAATAAACTTAAATTCTACCGAAATCGTTGCTTTTTTTATGATTCTGAAAGACAATAATATTATCAATAAACAAACAACCGACTACCAATTAAGTAAGTGGATTGAAAATCATACAAGATATACTCTTGTAAATAAACCCAAAAATGTAAAAGGCTTTGTATCCAATATTAGAGGGAACAATAAAAATATTGATACTGCTACTGAAAGTGTAATGCAAAAACTGGAAAAAATTGTAAAAGCATATAATAATGATCAATATTCAATAATAGAATATAAAAATTAATATTAATAAATCATTAGTATACTAATGTTTACTAATGTATACTCACGTAAACACACGTAAACGAATGTATACACCTGTTTACCTCTGTAAAATAAATAAAAATAATAATAAATGATAAACGATTTAAAACGCCACCCCTCCTAATTCTATCATTGGCAAATACATGCCAACTACTATAAATCCAATTATAGCTCCAATAATAATGAGCATTACCGGTTGCAAAAAAGTTGAAATAATGGATGTTTTATAATCGGCTTCCTCGGTATATTGTTTAGTTAATTCATTAAAAACGGTATCCAGTTTATTTACTTCTTCGGCTACTTTTATTAAGCTTACCATGCGTTTACCGTATACAGCATGTTGTTCCATACTGGCCGAAAAAGATTTACCGGTAATGATGTTCATAGTAATTTCATCAATGGATTGTTCGATGGGATAAAATCCTATCATTTTTTTTACGAGTTTTAATGAATTAATAATGGATGTTTTACTCTTTATAAGTAAATGCATGGCCTGGCAAAAGCGGGCGATATAAATTATCCGAATTAACTCACCAATAAAAGGGATTTTTAATACATAAGCCGAAGTAATTTTTCTAAACCTTATGTTATTTCTTATCCGGTAAATTAAAAAACCAATCATTCCAATACCCCCTATCATTATCCACATTTGGTTTACCATAAAATCGGAAACCGCTAATAATACTTTAGTTATATATGGCAATTCCGCGTCAAACTGATTAAACATTTGCTCAAACATAGGCACCACAAATGTTAACATAAAAAATACAACCGCTAAAGTGCTTAATAATAAAAAGGCCGGATAGGAAATGGCATTAACAAATATCCGCTTTAGTTTAATTCTCCGTTCGTAAAAAAAGGCTAATCCGGATAATACTTCATTTAAAGTACCAGTCTCCTCTCCTATTTTTAAACTGTATATTTCGTAATCGGTAAATTTTGAAGTACGCTCAAACGCATCCGAAATATTTGCGCCTTTGGTAATAGAATCTCTAATTAAAGCAAATGTTTTTTTTACATTTTCTTTGTCGTAATTAGCAATTATTAAATCGAGTGCGTTTTTTATTTCTACGCCGGCATTGGATAAAATAGACAGCTCTTTATAAACTTCCAGTTTTATTTGATCGTTTATTTTATCTTTCTTAAAAAATGAGCTACTATTGCTGGTATTACCTGAAACCACTTTTTTTTTAGGTAAAACTCCCGGTTTAATATTTTTTATATTAATCTCACTCATCTTTCCACTCTAATTGGTTACTTTCTAAATATTCTTTCTCCATTTTTAAAGTAAACAAATCATCATTTATTTTAACACCAATATTTAAACCTTTAACCAATTGCTGGTTTGGAAAATTTAAGGTATTTATTTGAAAATCCAGAATTTGAATTTTAAACGTATCTAATTGATTACCGTTTTCCCTCAAAACAAAATCAGGATTAAAAACATAATTAATTTTACGGGTATTATTTAAAAATTGAATTTTATTATCGTTAAGCTTAATTATTTTCTCATTTTTATTAAAATCGTTATATAAATACGAATAAAATAAATGATTGTTTACACTCTTAAATCCTTTATTTCGGATTAACGCATACTCCTTAAATAAAAAAGAAAACGAAATATAAATTAAACTCAGTAAAATTCCACTAAGCATCGTTGCTATTAATGTTTCCATTAAACTAAATGCCTTTATCTTCTTCTGATGCATCATTTAATTTTTCGTAAGTACTAATTCGTTCAATTAATTTATTGTTTTTATAGGCTACTGTTTCATTTAACACAATTCCATTATTCATAGGGGTATATAAATGTTTAATAGTAAACCCTAAATAACTTACCTCGCCAGCGGCATTTTTATTATGTTCTTCTACTAACTTTAAGTGTAAACGTGTTAAAGTGCTAACCGGAGCCGATTGATTTACCTGATAAAACAAATAACCGGTACTAAACACTATAAATCCTAAAACCACAAATGCAATTATGGTTTCGAGCAAAGTGGAGGCTTTTAACTTCTGTTTTAATTTAACCATTTTAACAAAGCGGGGTTATTGTTTTCGGTTTTAAAAACACGAACATTAACAAAACTTTCCGATAATAATTGTGGGTTTATAATCGTATTTAATAAATGATTTTCGTATACAGCAGAATTCGTTTTTAAAATGGTTTTATAAGTATATAAAGAGCCTATTACTTTCCCTTTAACATCTGCATAACCGTTAGAAACAACTCTACCCCATATTTTGCAATTGTTTTTAATACTTAAGTATGCCCATTTATTAGTTGCTTTTGAAGCGCCTAAAACAAGCCCTTTAACCACGGTATTTTCATCAATCATTAATGTAGGAGCTTTTAATTCTTCTTTATTAATTACAGCTAAAACCGATGGGTAATTTAAATTGCAATTTTTCCCAAGATATAAGGAATCGGTTGCAATAAACTGTCCGCTCCCAGTAGAACCTTCTTCTATAAATATCTTAGGCGCTAAAAATATAACATCGCTAAACTGCAAAGAACCTTTAATAGTAATAGCCTCGTTGCTTTTAAAAATAATTTTACCGGCCACAAACTTGTTTTCCAACACCAAGTTTCCTGCTTGCTCAATCAGTATAGCCTCTAAATGGAATGGATTAATTAAACTATCCCCTACTTCATTAATATTTACTTTTTTAAAAGCCGTTTGCTTTAACAATGTATTCTCGATATCACAAACCAAATCATTAAATTCCGGAAAAATAGCCGGTGCTTCTTTAGCCGTACCAGTATATGGCTTTTCGCCCCTAAAACTTTCACCTTCTATAAACGCCGGTTTGTATCCGGCTTTAGGCCATAATACATCGCCATTAATTAAAGTGTTACCACAAATTGAAATGGGCCTGTCTAAATCGCAAACAAAAAAAGAAGGCTCTTTTTTAATATTAGATTCAATTCCCAATAGCGCCGATTTGCAATATTGCTTATTACCAATAAACGATTTACAACTTAATGCATTATAAATTCCCCAATTAGAAAGTTGCATTACAACACTATCCTTGGCGTAACCAAATAAATCGATGGTTTTAGATTTTCCAAGTTCAAATTCCTGTGGCTTGGCAAAATAATAGTTAACCGCCGAATTTGCATTCCGTATTAAATTTTCGCTATTATATACTTGATGAATGAGCGTGCGTTGATTATAAGATAAAAACAACACACTACCGGTAATAATGCTCAGGAGCATACTAAGTCCTAAAACTAAATATAAGGCTCCAGCTTTAAGCATTACTTACTTATTTTCTCCTTCTTACTAAATGGGTTTATTTTTTTGTGGGGTGAATCTGTTTTTTCTTGTGATTTGGCTTTTTCCCTTTTCGATTTTTTTTCAGAATCTTTTTTCTCGTTTTTGTTTCTTTCACTTTTTATCTCGGTATTACTACCCTTTTCCTTTACTTCTTTTACAATTAATTTCCCTTTTTTGTATTTGCTCTTTATACGTTTACTATCTGCATACGAAATTTCTGCACCGTGCTTTAATCCTTTACGGTATCTGGTTTTTAAATACAATACTCCTTTCTCGTTGTAATATTTTGAATTGCCATTTAAAACTCCTCCACGCATCATTTCGGTTTTAATTAAAGTACCATCTTCGCGCCAGTAATACCATTTACCACTTTTTATTCCGTTTCTGAAATAACCTTTACAGGTTAGATTATTTTGCCTGTTATATACAGAATATGGTCCATTTAAAATCTTACCATCATACATGCCCTGACTATGATGAATATTATTGTGCGAATACCAATAATATGTTTTACTGTTAAAAGCAAATACAGACTTTTTACTGGTATTATAAATACGGGCTTTAACTGAAGAATCGTTATAATTAATGTAAACAAAACTAAATTTAGGCTCTTTAAATTGTTGAGCAAACAAATTAGCAGTTATTAAAATAAATACTGCTGTTAAAATATATCTCATAATTATTTCTTAATACACTTTTTAATTTTACTACGGATAATCCAAACAGAATCGTTAAACACTTTATTTAATATAATATTATCCTTTATTTTAGCCCCTTCTTCCAGTAATACGGTATTACCATTTACTTTTAATAAGGCTACCGTTTTGTTTTTATTGGTGTTTTTAATGGTACCCGCATATGCAATATCGGGCCATACTTCCGGAAGCGGCATTACTTTAACCGAAGCAGGTATAAACTTCTTTTGACTAATATTAATTGTATTGGTGTTTTTTACCACCTGAATTTCATTTAAAAAAGGATCGCGGTAATTTAATAATATTGAAAATGTATCAGACTTTGTTTTTTGTTGTGCTCTAAATTGCGAAAATTGAACATCAGATTCCGCCTCTAAATTATTATTATCCGTAACTACTACATAAATAAATCCTGCCCAAATAGCGAATGCTAATAACAATAAACCCAAAGTAGATTTTGTAAACTTCACAACCTGAAAATTATTGATTTTTAGGAGATTTTACACCGTATTTAATAGAGTACTAATACTCTATTTTGTAAGTATTATTTGCAATTAAGCCATTTCTAATTTTAAATTATTATTACTCTTAATATATTTAAAAAACAGAAATAAAAAATCATGTCAAGAAAACCTAACACAGATAAAAACGGAGGAAGTTGGTCTGAACCAACAAAAAGATCAGTTTGGAATAAAGGAATTACAATTCCAGGCAAGGATCCTAATTATTACCGATTAGATAAATGCGGAAAAACCATGAGCTATAATGAGCACGGCAATAGAAATTCTTCATACGGATGGGAAATAGACCATATTAACCCAGTTTCAAACGGAGGAGATGACTCCATAAATAATTTACAACCTTTACATTGGGAAAACAATGCCAACAAGAGTGATAAATTAAATTGGACTTGTTCCTAACTCCCTTTACTTTAAGATTCATAGTTTTATGACCTTATTTAAAACTTAACGAAAATTGATTTAACTACTTTTGGATAATATAAAAAAAATAAAGTTTATCGAATTAGATGAAGTTTTAAAATTGTATAGACAATTTGTGCGCGATACTTCGTCTGGTAGAAGATTAAATAAAAATGGCAATAAAATTTCCCAGGGTACAATAAAAAATTACAGAACATCACTTAAAATTTTACAAGATTTTATTACTATCAAAGAATTTGATTTTAAACTTTATTTAGTAAATAAATTAACTCAAAAGGAACTTGAAGAAGTAAAAAAATATTGGAAAAAGTTTTATTTTGAATTTACTGAATTCCTCTATTTCGACCTAAATTGTTATGACAATTATGTTGGAACAGTTATAAAAATATTAAAATCATTTTTTAACTACTTAATTAAAGAACTAAACTATCAGATAGGAAATTTTCACCTTTCTTTTCATGCTCCTAATGAACAAATTCCTATTATTGCATTAACTCCCGATCAACTAAATTATTTAATTTACGATAAAGAGCTTAATGAAATTTTACCTGAAAAATTAAAAAGAGTAAAGGATTTTTTTGTTTTTGGATGCACAGTTGCATTACGAATTTCTGATTTATTAGCACTTAGAAGAGAAAACTTATACATTGAAAATGGACAACATTACTTAAAGGTTACTTCTAAAAAAACAGCAACTTCAACTTCAATTAAGTTACCTGATTTTGCAATTGATATTATTAAGAAAACAAAAGGTAGAAGCGTGCATTTATTACCTCAATTTTCGGAAGGTTTTTTTAATGTCCAATTAAAAGTTTTAGGTAAATATATAGACGACAAGCAAGTAATGCCTAAATATCGAAATAAAAGAGGTGTGCCGCATCCAATATATAAAAAAGGTACAACAAAGGAATATTGCACTTTGGCCGACCATTTAACTTCTCATACCATGAGGAGAACAGCTATTACCACAATGCTTCGTTTAGGGATGCCTGACTACTTAGTTAGAAAAATTTCGGGACATGCACCTAATAGTAAAGAATTTTACCGTTATGTATCTTTAGTGCAATCATTCGTAGATGAACAAACGGATATGGTTTTTAATAAACTAAACAGCTTTAAGTTTAAACCATTAAATACATAAATTGCAGAAATTTTAGTAAAAAATTGACTTTTTGAAAATAAAAATTAAAAATACCGCCCCTAACTTACTGAATACCAGATTGGTTTATCATCCATTCGGTATGCTCATAGAAAGCCGCAAGCATCTAGCCTTTGGAGGGGATTATGCTTACGGATTCAATGGGAAAGAAAACGATAACGAAGTTAAAGGTG
>Ga0315900_10001494_pt1 | contig 37353 bp, 38 predicted proteins | sample LakEriMetagenome_FD_203521 | JGI IMG/M metagenome (GOLD analysis project Ga0315900, IMG submission 203521) | Freshwater fungal communities from buoy surface, Lake Erie, Ohio, United States - Buoy 12 MA114 | ecosystem: Environmental > Aquatic > Freshwater > Lake > Lake biofilm | place: USA: Lake...
TGCCATCAGCAATCCGTCTTCGCACTGCATTATCTGTTCCAGTCGCCACTACTGAACAAGCGGTACTGGCTGAATTACGTGATTTATTTCGTCATGACATTAAACGTCAAAGCTTCATTGGACAGGGCTACTACGGAACGATTTGCCCCCCTGTCGTCAAGCGCAATGTTTTGGAAAATCCTTCGTGGTACACGGCGTATACGCCCTACCAGCCCGAAATCTCGCAAGGTCGACTTGAAGCGTTATTGAATTACCAAACAATGATTTGTGAAATCACAGGTCTGCCAATGGCTAATGCATCCCTTTTAGATGAAGCCACCGCTGTTGCAGAAGCAGTCGCAATGGCACACAGAATCTCTTCATCGGAATCAAACGCGGTTTTTGTTGACAGGAATACTCACCCACAAACCATCAATGTCCTCTCCACGCGCATGACACCGATAGGCGTCTCCGTTGTGGTGGACGACTTGTCGCAATATGACGCATCAAAATTCTTTGCGATCGTGGTTTCCTACCCCGGTTCAGATGGCCATGTGTTGTCTATTTCACAACTGTCGGACATTGTGTCTACAACCCACACAGCAAAGGCAATAGCAATCGCCGTCACAGATCTCTTAGCGTGCACAATTATTGTCCCACCCGGACAATTGGATTTTGATATCGCAGTGGGCTCATCACAACGATTTGGTGTGCCAATGGGTTTTGGAGGCCCGCACGCAGCATTCCTCACAACGCGGGAATCATTTGCGCGTTCACTTCCCGGTCGACTTGTTGGCGTTAGTACAGATACTGCAGGTCGCCCCGCTTTGCGACTCGCTCTTCAGACTCGCGAGCAACACATACGTCGCGACAAGGCAACCTCAAACATCTGCACCTCTCAAGTACTGCTCGCAAACATTGCGGGCATGTACGCGGTGTGGCACGGACGCGACGGTCTTCGATCAATTGCGACTCGAGTTCATCGTCTTGCGAACGCGGCAACGACGATTCTTGCTCGCAATCGCTTTTCCGTAGCGCACGGACAACTCTTCGACACGGTTGCAGTTGATTCACCACAAGCCTCCACACTCTTCGACAATGCAAGAGCGGCCGGAATAAATCTTCGTCGCATCAACGACACCAGGATTGCCTTCTCCGCTGACGAAACAACCACTCCCCGATTACTCGCCGATCTACTACTTGCAATCGGCGTACCTACCTCAGAAGACGACATCGTTGCAGAGATGACTACTGCGTTGCCAGAGGCGCAATTACGTCATGACGAATTCATGTCCCAAAGCGTGTTCCAGCGATACCACACGGAACACGAGATGCTTCGCTATCTGAAGCGCCTGTCAGACAAAGACCTCGCACTTGACCGAACGATGATTCCTCTTGGCTCTTGCACAATGAAGTTGAATGCAACAACCGAGATGGAGCCAATTACGTGGCCAGAGATAGCAAATCTTCATCCGTATGTTCCAGAGGATGAATCAGTTGGCATCAGGACTCTCATCACCCAGCTGGAACAGATGCTTGTGTCGATCACTGGCTACGCAGCAGTCAGCCTGCAACCAAACGCAGGTTCACAAGGAGAATTTGCTGGCTTGCTTGCAATTCGTGCATACCACTTGTCTCGAGGTGACAGACAACGCACAATTTGTTTAATTCCTTCGAGCGCACACGGAACTAATGCGGCGAGCGCAGTGATGGCAGGTATGGAAGTTCGCGTCGTCAAATGTGACAACCAAGGAAACGTCGACCTGTCTGATCTGACAGCCAAAGCAACCGAACACAGTGATCAACTTGCTGCTCTCATGATTACGTATCCGTCAACTCACGGTGTGTTTGAAGAAGACGTTGTCAAGATGTGCGATGTGGTTCATGCACACGGTGGTCAGGTCTACGTCGACGGTGCAAATTTGAATGCCCTCGTTGGACTGGCACAACCTGGAAAATTCGGCGCTGATGTCAGTCATCTCAACTTGCATAAGACGTTTTGCATCCCCCATGGTGGAGGTGGACCCGGTGTCGGTCCTGTCGCAGTCAGAGAACACCTTGCTCCATTCCTGCCGGGTGATCCACTCACCGCGACTTGTGATGACGCACAAGTTGGACCAGTCTCTGCCGCAAACTACGGTTCGGCAGGAATATTGCCTATCCCGTGGGTGTACATCCGTTTGATGGGACCCGACGGATTGTTGCGCGCCACCTCAGATGCGATCCTGTCGGCTAACTACGTTGCAAAACGTCTTGAAGAGGCATTCCCTACTTTGTACTCAGGACGAAACAACACCGTTGCTCACGAATGCTTGCTTGATTTCTCTTCGATTACGAAGTCAACCGGAGTGAGTGTGGAAGACATCGCAAAACGTCTGATGGACTACGGCTTCCACGCTCCAACCATGAGTTTTCCCGTTGCGAATACCTTGATGGTTGAGCCAACAGAGAGCGAATCGCTTCACGAATTGAACCGCTTCTGTGACGCAATGTTGCAAATTCGAAATGAGATAGACGAAATCGCGCGTGGCGACGTGGCTATCGAAGAATCTGTGTTGCGCCACGCCCCTCATACCGTTGAGGACATGGCTGATAACGCACCGCGGTCATACAGCATGGCCAAGGCGCTCTATCCCCTCCCCGCTCTTCGAGGTCGTACCTATTTCGTTCCGGTTTCCCGCATTGACGCGGCCTACGGTGATCGCCACTTGGTCTGCAGTTGTGCACCCATTGAGGAATACGAAAAGAGTCTTTTGACCGATACCGTGACGGCGTGAGCGACAACGCAAACCCACTATTGGTGAACATCGACCGCCTTCTTGGCATGGTTAGTTCAGTTGATCCCGTTGAATGTGGAACACAGGCTGTGAACTCCGCTAAACGCAGCGTCGAGGCTTTGGTGAGCATTGTTGAGAATCTTGCATCAACACTCGAAAACCTCAATAAGACGACGGTTCGGGTCAACGCACTCCTCGATGAAGTCGAAGAACCTCTTCGTCGTCTCATGCCACAGGTCGCACAAGGCCTCAACACTTTGTCTTCGTTAGGTGATGCATCAGCAGCCCTTACCGAGCTTGCAAAGGGCATCGGCCCCCTCACTCAGCTTGCTGAAAATGCAGGATTTCTCTTTGGTATGAAACCTAAGGCACCATCACCGTCGGAATCGGTGGCTCCAGACCAGCCAGGTACGCCGTCGACTGACGCCTAAGTACTCTGGTATCTGTTATTTCGCGCGTTGATAAAACGGCGTATCAACAACTGTTCCCACAATGTTGGTACCACGAACATCTATGTTGACTGTCTCCCCCACAGAGTGCACTCCGTTCAACATTGCAAACGCGATGCAATGATCAAGGCTTGGAGCAAAGTTGCCACTAGTTACAGCACCGATAGGTTCACCAGCCGCATTAGATACCACAGCGCCATCACGAGCCGGACGACGACCGTCGATACTCAAACCAACAAGATGCCGCTTCACACCTTCTGCTTTTTCTTTTTCCAACGCCTTTCGCCCACGAAAACGTTCTTTATTCCACGCGACTACCCATTCAAGATTGGCTTGTAACGGTGTAATGCCCGGACCTAACTCATGGCCATGTAACGGCAGTCCGGCTTCTAAACGCAACGTATCGCGCGCACCAAGTCCCGCCGGTACTCCTCCCTCGTTCTGAAGTGCTTCCCATACTCGCGTCGCATGTTCGGACGGAACAGCAATTTCATAACCTTCTTCACCGGTGTATCCAGTTCCTGCAACAATGCATCGAGCACCCAAAATTTCTGCGCGGAACACAGTGAACCGTTTTGTGCGAGCCGCTTCAGGACTTACTTTTTCGAGAATGTCTTTCGCTTTGGGCCCTTGCAGTGCGATTACAGCACGTTCATCTGTTACATCTTCGCCATCTAGCGCATCCATAACACGGTCGGTATTTGATGCATTTGGCATTACATCAAAAGAATCATCGTCTCTCCACCAGACAATGATGTCATCAATAACCGAACCATCATTGTCATCAAGCAAGTGTGTGTACTGTGCCCGGCCACGACCAATCTTCAATATGTCATTTGATAGTTGACTTTGCAAGATTGCAACCGCATCAAACGACGAGACACGAACTGTTCCTAGATGCGACACATCAAAGAGGGCTGCTTCTTTACGACACGCTGCATGTTCAGCGAGAGTTCCAATGGGATATGACAGCGGCATGTTCCAACCGCCAAATTCCAGCATCTTCGCACCGAGACTGTGGTGCACGCTGTCAAGAGGAGACGTCTTCATTTCAATTCACCAATGTGTAGAGGGTCTTGCAGAATCAATGATTGCTACATTGCAGCGCGTTTTGGTGCGCTTTCTTGAACTGAATCAAAAGAAATAATCTCGCGATCCACCTCGTCTCGCACACCAGACAAGGGAAGAATATTGAAGACTCCCTGACCGCCCCGCAAAATATCGATGAGTTCATCACCGTCACACAAGATGACTGATGATCCTTCAATGACGATGTGTGCTGCACTGATGTCCGAGTCGACGTGGTTGCGCAGATAAGCAAAGACATCGCGCACTGATTCAAGACGAATTCCCGCATCGATCAATTTCTTGATCACTTTTAATTCAAGCAAGTCGCGGTACGTGTATTGGCGACGGCTTCCGCTACCAGATGCATCGGAACCACTTGGACGAATGAGGTCAGTACGCGCCCAATAATCGAGTTGACGATAAGAGATACCCGCAATTTGCGCGGCACGAGTACCGCTATAGGTCTCATTTGGTTGTAGTGGCATACACGCTCAATCTGGATTGGACCCCTACTCCCCATCGAGATGAGATGGCTTGTCAGAGTCAAACTACGTAGGTGTAAGACACTACGGCCCATCTCCCCCGAGGTCAACGGGCAAAGCCAGACAGTTGATATCTGGCGCGATTACTCGAAATCCTCAGGACGAATGGTGTCAATAAATTCCTTGAATTCATCAAGGATCGCGGTTTCCGAGTCTTCATCACTGATCTCACCAACTTCATCGAGCAGGTCGTCCGATGCATACACCGGACATTCGGCTCGTACAGCAATTGCCACCGCATCAGAAGGCCGACACGACAGCGAATACTCCTCAGTTGTGGTTTTCACGACCAATTCGGCAAAGTAGGTCCCATTTCGTACCTCCGTGAGCACTACGTGAGCAATCTCCACCTTGAGGCGCTCCAATGTGAGGACGAATAAATCATGCGTTAGTGGACGGGGCATTTCTGCTCCCTCCATGGCTGCATGAATAGATGCGGCTTCGGGTGAACCTATGAAGATTTCAATGAAACGATGCGGAGCTTCAATCTCTTTCAATGTCATTGCAGGACTGTTGGACAGTCGATCAACTCGAATGCCTTGCACAGTCATCAATTTCATTAGTGGCGACCTTCCATCAGGCGGCTGACTTCACGTGCAAGCAACGCCTCTCGCACTGTCCCTCCCAATGATACGAACTCTTCCAACATTTGTATCGCCTCGTCTCGTGACGCAGGATTTCGCTGGCGTAATAAAGGCAGAATTCTTTGCTCGAATAGGTTGATTTCTCGATCAGTTGACGTCTTCCAGGTACGCAAGTGTCGCGGATCAATACCCAATTCTTGAAAACGTACGGCCGCTTCAGCAACGGCCGCTGATTGTGGATCAAAAAATGTGGTGTCTCCAACATCGTGCCCCGCAATCAATCCCATGCGTTCAAGTTCTGCAAGAAGCTCCGGATCAGCGTGAACTTGCTTTAGTAAATCTTCACGCGCTAATGACTCGGTTGAATCTGCATGTTTTCTTGCAATCTTTCGTTGTTCTTTAGCAAGAGTTGGTGAGGAAATGATGTCTTGTTCCAAGATCTCAGTTCGTGCTGGTGTATCTGGTCTGACAACCGTGGCTGTTTTGTCACGAGGAGCTTTGTCTGCCTCAATCCCAAGCGATGGATCCGCTGCAATCGGTTGCGGTCGAGGCACATTTCCTCGTCCAGAAGGATGCGCTGCTGTACTTGCTTCAGTAACGATGCGTAATTCACGACTGATGTCACTTGTTTCGTCTTCGAGTCGATCTTTGATGACACGCAATGGCAAATAGTTAGTTCTTTGCTCTCGAAGAATGTATTTAAGACGCTCTACTTCGGCGACGCTAAAGCGTCGATAACCCGATGCGGTGCGTTCAGGCTCTATCAGACCTTGACTTTCTAAAAATCGAATTTTAGAGATTGTGACATCAGGAAACTCATCCAACAACAACGCCAACACTTCGCCGATTGACAGAAATGTACGCTCGCTCACCGAACATCCTCTGCGTGTTCAAGGAAAACAAATCGATACTTTCCCACCTGCAATTCATCACCTTGTGTTAACTCGGCGCTATCGACTCGGCGTTGATTCAGATACGTACCATTCAGAGAACCAGAGTCTGACACCACATAGCGATTATTGGAGTGCGTGATCTCCACATGCCGACGCGAGACCGTGATGTCGTCAAGTGAGATGTCACTGTCTGGATGACGACCAATTGTTGTGAACTCTTTTGATAAAGCAAATTGATGGCCAATACGATCGCCCGAGCGGATTACCAAGATGCCTTGTCCGGGAGTGATCTCATTGAGGTCAACCTGAACATCGTCTAGTGACCCAGGTGCATCCAGCAAAGGGTCCACTTTGGCAAGCGTGATCGTGCGATCGTTGACAACGTCCAACACGGAGCCACACGCCGAGCAAAACGCAGAGGTTGGCGGATTGCGATGGCCGCATCGATTACAGAACACGTATGACATCGTCGCACTAACTCCCAATCAATTCTCGATATTGTGCAGCCGAGAGCAACGTAGATGTATCAATCGAGCCCGCTTCGATCTCACAGATCCAACCGCGACCATACGGATCAGAGTTCAGTAGCTCAGGCGACGAGTTCAACTCGTCATTCACCGCGCTGACGGTTCCGGCAACCGGTGCGTACACGTCATTGACGCTCTTTGTACTTTCAATTTCAGAGAAGCTGTCATGGGCGCTCACCGAACTTCCCACTGCTGGCAACTGGATGAACACAACGTCGCCGAGAGCATCTTGGGCGTAGTCAGTAATCCCTATACGCACAGTTGAGCCTGAGACCTTTACCCACTCATGATCTGATGTGTAATGGAGGTCCTCAGGGATGTTCATGGCTCTTACGGTAGTCCGCGTCGAGAGGCTCGTCCTGTTTTCAAATGCTGACGAACAAGTGGCACATACTGAAAAAGCAGCGTGTAGTAACTAAAAACGATGGCCGGAAACACCATTAACCAACCAGTGACACCCAAGACTCGCCAGAAGCCCCCGGCTTCCCCACCGATCATCCACGTGACTGCCCACATCAGCGCAAACGCCGAATACTTGCCTGCCTTAGTCACAGAGAAACGCTCCATCCCCAGAAGCGTTGCCCCAATCATGAGAAGTGCAATTCCCGCCTCTCTGACGATAACGAGTACCGCAATCCACACTGGGAAATATCCGAAATAGACAGCTCCTCCCACACCGCTCAGAAACACCGCGCGGTCAACGACGGGATCAAGAATTGCACCAAAAGGACTTACCTGGTTGAGTTTTCTCGCCAAGAAACCGTCCAAGACATCTGACCAAGCAATTACGGCAAGTAGCCATGCGCCAGCCAGGATGCGGTCATCTGCGAGTAAGGCGATAAACCACGGAAGAAGTGCAAGACGCACTAGTGACACAAGGTTCGGAATAGTAAAGATGCGCCACTTGGTCACGGGCCCATCGTAATGATCATTAGTGTGTCGACATGGCTTTACCTTTAGACGGACAAGTGGCTTTTATCACCGGTGGTGCTTCGGGACTCGGCGCAGCGTTTGCTCGACGCCTTGCTCGCGATGGCGCAATCATCGTGATTAACGACATGAATGCTGATGCTGCAGAGAAAATTGCAAGCGAACTGGGAGGCTCCACTGCAATCTTCGATGTGACAGACAGCAAGGCATTTGACTCCGCCGTCGACAAAGCCGTGGCCGATTATGGTCGCCTCGACATCCTCATCAATAACGCAGGCATTGCTCCGCCCGATGCGGGAGCAAAGTTTGACGAAGGTGTTGCGAATGAGATGAAGCGTATGAGTGGCGACATCGCGGGAATGAAAGCCATGAACTATTTAGTGGACCTTTCAGATAACGACTGGGATCGAATGATCAAAGTGCACCTCTATGGTGCGTTTTATGGTTGTCGGGCCGCACTACGCCACATGCAACCACGACGTTCAGGTGCCATTGTGAATATCTCATCAGTGCTCGGTCTTTACACCAATCCATCGGCTCCGGATTATTCAGTTGCAAAGAGTTCAATCATTGCGCTCACCAAAGCTGCCGCGTATGAAACTGCACATCTCGGTATTCGAGTGAATGCCGTGTGTCCTGGTTACGTTGACACTCCGCTTCTTACGCCACTCAGCGAAAGCATCAAGGCGATGATCACCACGCAGATACCAATTGGCCGCATGGCAAAGGCAGAAGAACTGGCCGAGATGGTGCGCTTCCTTGTTGGACCCGAGGCCAGTTACTGCACGGGCGAGATCATCAGTGTCTCCGGTGGCTATCACGGATGACCACTGTCTTCACAAAGATCATCAACGGAGAAATCCCCGGAACGTTTGTGTATCGCGATGAACATTGCGTCGCATTTCTCTCGATCAACCCGATTGCGCCTGGACATCTACTCATCGTTCCGCGTCTAGAAATTGATGAATGGACAGACCTCCCCACTGATATCGCGTCACATGTGATGGGCGTGTCGCATCGATTAGGGCAAGTTCTAAAGAAGTCACATCCATGCATTCGTGTGGGGCTAATCATTGCTGGTTACGAGATCAATCATTGCCACATCCATGTGATTCCCACTCGGAATATGGGTGACTTGGATTTTAAGAACGCCGCACAATCAGTCAGTCGTGAAGAACTACAGGACAACGCACAACGAATTCGCGCTGAAATGTCCTCCTCTGGCCTCACCCCGTCTGAATAACATCGCCTTATTCGAACAAGCCCAGTTGTTCGTTACCGATGTTTTCATCAATGGCATCTATTAAATTCGGCCGATTATTTCGAATCGAATTGACATCCTTGCTTACGTGCCGAGCCTGCAGTCTCGGATGATTCCATTTTTCAATAAGTGAAAGTGGTGCGACATCGTCACAGATCCAATGCAAAGCATCATTTACATGCAATTGACACGGAGTTCGATCATGAATGTAAGCGATGTCTTCATTTGCATCGGCAGTCAGAAGTGCCACTTGAGAGAGGTGCTCTGCGGTTGAGTTATTGGGTTTATCTCTCCAAATGCCTGCGACCCACATTCTGTTGTGATCGTGACGAGTGACAAACAAAGGAACTTTTCCTCGACTCGCATCGTTGCGTTTCCACTCATAGAAACCATTCATCGGAACAATGCAACGATGTTCAGCTAACAATCCACGAAACATCGGTTTCTCGTGCACCGTCTCGGAACGCGCATTGATCACGAGCGATGGCAAAGGCTTTGACACATTGTTCGACGTTTTTGGCGGCTGAAAACCCCACTGCATCACATCGATGACAAGGTTTGTAGTCTCAACAAACACCACAGGAATCAGCGTCGTTGGTGCAACATTGAAATTTGCATCACAAAGATCTGGGTCAATTCGGGATATAACGGTGGCAGCGGGTACCACTTCATTGATCTCTTGGATCAGATCTTCAACAGTAAAACTGCGAACAAAACGTCCACACATTATTTGCTCGCTACTTCAATGAACGCGAGGCATTCAGCCATGCTGCGATTGTAAATGGTCGGGCTGGCGGGATTTGAACCCACGACCTCTTGTCCCCCAGACAAGCGCGCTAACCAAGCTGCGCCACAGCCCGATGGCGTTTCACACTACCGTTTTAAATGTCGAGAAGAACGTTTCATCATTGAAACAAAACCACCACGCGCCAACCTAAGTATGCGAGCAACATAAATACAAGCAACTTGAAATGCCAAGGAGCCTTCGCATCGTCGTCGGTTTTTCCGGCTAGTTGCTTTAAGTCAATGTTGTCAGCGGTGACTCGACCGTGTGCGTCTGCAACTTGGGCAAATGTGCCGCAAGATGGGCACGAGCCGTCATCTTTCATTGCGGCAGGTGTCCAATACTTGGCACACGGTTCACACCAAGGCATCAGCTCCCCTTTTTTCTCACTCGCAACTTGATTGGAGTACTTCCAAATTCAAATGCTTCTCGAATCGAGCGTTCGAGATAGCGCAAATATGGTGCCGGCAATTCACGATTAACAAAAAGCGTAAACGTAGGCGGATCTGTTGCACCCTGCACGGCGTACATCACGCGCGCACCCCCACCAGCAGGTTGGCGTTGTTGAGCATCAGCAATAATGCGGTTTACATCACGAGTAGGCACTCGCCTCTGATACTGCTCAATTGCATCCTGTAACACTGGGCGTAATTTGTGCACACCTTTGCCTGACAGGGCAGAAATCTTCAACACTGGTGAGTCCGCAAGAAAATGCATTTTTCGAGCAACGTCAGCCTCGACGGCTCGTCGCTCCTCACTTTCGAGCATCTCCCACTTATTCAGGACAACAACAATCGGACAGCCTGATGCATCGACACGCTCAGCAAGTCGAAGATCTTGACTTGTCACACTTTCGGTTGAATCGATGACAAGCATTGCGATGTCTGCTTCATCGATAGCTCGCAAAGCGCGGACTAACGAGTAGTACTCCGCTGAATCATCAATCTTGCTTCGTCGCCGCATTCCCGCAGTGTCCACGAAAATAAGGGGCCCATCTTCTGTTTCAACCAATGTGTCGATCGCATCACGTGTAGTTCCTGGCATGTCATGTACAACACTGCGTTCTTCACCCACCAGACGATTAAACAACGTGCTCTTGCCGACATTTGGTCGACCCACCAGTGCAACGCGAGGCACACCATCATGAGTTGCTGGCTCAGTATCTACTTCATCGTCATCTGAGTATTCAGGTAGTCGCGCAATGACTTCGTCAAGAAAGTCGCCGGCACGTCGACCATGAAGTGCGGATACTGGATATGGCTCTCCCACACCGAGCGACAAGAACTCCCAACGTTCCATCTCACGTCTGTCATTATCTGATTTATTTGCGGCTAGCAGCACTGGCACGCCAGCGCGCCGCAACCATCCAGCGATCAATTCGTCATCATCGGTTGGACCTACGGATGCATCAACCATGAAGATGACAAGATCGGCAGTCTTCACCGCTTCTTCCACTTGTTTGCTGACTTTGTCTTCCAGCTCATCACCCTTTGGGAGCCAGCCACCTGTATCGACCAGATAAAAGCGGTGCCCTAGCCACTGGGCAATCCGGGTGTTGCGATCGCGTGTTACACCTGGACGATCTTCAACAATTGCAGCCTGCTCGCCAATAACACGGTTAAACCACGTGCTCTTGCCGACATTTGGTCGACCAACGATCACGACGACAGGAAATTGAGGCTCACCATCGTGTGAATTCATCGTTTCCTCAGCCATGTGTCGCCGCTCTTGTATTTGCGTCATCTGTCATTGACACACCGTGGATGAATAAATCTATCTGATGTCGTAGCGCAAGTCCCGATGTCTGAACCACCTTTACCTGACGAATTTCTTGTAAGTCATCGATCGTTTTACCATCTAAGAATCTTCCATTATTGAGACACACATCAGGCAACACGAAGATTCGATCTTTGGGCGAGTCCTGAAGATGACGTGCAATGTCTTCAAATGTCAGCAACCCAGCCACTGCTGTATTGCCACCGAAATAATCGTTCTTGATTTCCAATATCGTCACAAGATTGGATGGATATGTTGAAAGCAGTGGCGCAATCACCTGAGCTCCATACTCACCGGTGATGATCCCAAGAGAATTACCGCGTTGACGTGTTGGCGAAAGTGTGAGTTCTGTGATGCTCGCCGTCAGCGGTTGCTGTGTCGTAGGCCTGATGGGGCGCAACGCCGTATCAAGCGCAGGGTTTATTGCTCGCACATATGGAGACTCGTAATTTGTCCGGTAATCCTCAGACGCCGAGTCATGTTTGTCAACGGATGCGAAAAACCCCCCATCACGGGACATGGAAGCGCTTTCGTCACTTTGACCCGAGATGGGCGAAGCAAACGAGTCGACAAATTGACGGACCAAACCGACGCCATCTTCCAGCATCTCAAAACCTGCGTAATGCTCAGCAGGTGGGACGACTTCACCCGCGAGCAGATATAACTCATCAGCGGCATCAATGATGCTTCGACCCACGCAATCCAGAAAGCGTTGTTGCCATTTTCGAATGACTTGAATCACCAGTCGTGCCTCACTCGCAGTATGCACTCGCATGCGTGCTTCCGTGTTGTGCTTCGACAACCCGAGGGGCACAACCGCGATGGACGTCAATTCGGGCATCTCCTCGAGCAGTGTTCCCAAAGTCTCGTTGAGAACATCACCATCATTAACTCCTGGGCACAACACAATCTGAGCTCGAACATCGATGCCATGATTCAGGAGCTGCCTAAGCCAACGAAGGCTGACTCCTCCACGGTCATTGCGAAGCATTTCTGATCGAGTATGTGGATGTGTTGCATGAATACTGACGTACAACGGTGACAGATTCTGAGCAACTACACGTTCGAGGTCAGCTTCTGTGAAGCGGGTCAAAGTGGTGAAATTGCCGTACATGAAACTCAGTCGATAATCGTCATCTTTCAGATAGAGACTGCGTCTCATCCCCTTTGGTAACTGATAGATAAAACAAAATTCGCAGTGGTTATCGCATGTCTGAATTCGGTCAAAAAGAGCACTGTGGACGTCAACGCCAAATGGCAGTGCCGACTGCGAGTCTCGGTCCGATTCGACGTGAACAGTCATCTCGGTGTTTCCGCGCAGAAGAACGATCTCAAGGGGAAAGTCAGCGACAAGTATCTGCCATTCGATCAAATCCCTGGGAACTACGCCATTGATAGAGAGAACTTGGTCCCCAACGCAGATGCCGTGGGCCTGAGCAATACTTCCATCAGCAACAGCAGTGACTACGGGTAACTCGGCAATCACTGACGACACATGTCTCAGGCTATCGGAGCTCTATCTCTGTAATCTCTGCATAGGTTCTATGAACGTTGATCGTGTTCTACTCGCATCACCACGAGGCTTCTGTGCAGGTGTCGAAATGGCGATCAAAGCGCTGGCTTGGATGGTTCGTTCGTTTGAAGCGCCTGTCTACTGCTACCACGAGATCGTGCATAACAAAGTTGTCGTTGATCGCTTCCGTGCTCAAGGTGTCATTTTTGTCGACAGCATTGATGAAGTACCAGAAGGTCGGCCAATCATGTTGTCAGCACACGGCTCAGCTCCGGAAGTAGTACGAGCGGCGAGGGAACGCGGTAGCTATGTCGTTGATGCGGTGTGTCCCCTCGTCACCAAGGTGCACCACGAGGTAAAGACTCGTGCAGGAAAAGGATTTCACATCGTCTACATCGGCCATGATGGACATGAAGAAGCCGTAGGCACAATTGCGGTTGCACCAGACTCAATTACTCGTGTCGAGTCCGTTGAGGAAGTCCAAGCATTACCAACCATCGGCCAGCCGGTTGCAATGCTTGCGCAAACAACACTGTCCCATCGCGAATGGAGCGAAGTCGCGGTTGCTGTTCGACAGCGTTTCCCTGATGTCTGGACACCAGGTCGTAGCGATTTATGTTTTGCAACAACCAACCGTCAGTCAGCATTGATGGAAATCGCACCTCAGAGTGACGCTTTTGTTGTCATTGGCTCTGCGAACAGCTCGAATACTCGCGCTCTGGAACAACTCGCACGAGAAGCGGGATGCCAACGAGTTCTTCGAATTAATTCTGCTTCTGAATTACCGGATGATCTTGAAGGAACAATCGGTGTAACAGCTGGGGCTTCAGCACCAGAGGAATTGGTTCAAACAGTGATCGCTGCGTTGTCTCCATTGCACGGCGTCACAGAGGTGACGGTCACTGACGAGGATGAGTATTTCCCACCTCCTCGCAATATTCGAGAATTACAGACTTCACTAGAAACCGCCGCGACGGTAATGCTTGGTGGATCGCGCGCTATTCAACCCAAGATGGATGACCGCCGAATCGCTGCCAGCACCGTTCTTCTGGCACTCTCTGAGTCATGATTTCACCGTCTGCAGATTCCATTCGTATTGCACTTCATCTCATTGCGGTTGCTGTGTGGGTAGGAGGACAAATAGTTGTCGCTGGAATTGTTCCATCAGTGCGACGAGTCTCTCCAGAGGCGACAAAGGCAATGGCACAAGCTTTCAGTCGTGTGGCATGGCCAGCTTTCATCGTGGCGATTGCTACCGGAATGTGGAGCCTTGCTGTTGAGGACCCTGCGGACAGGGGTGGCGATTATGCAGCCACGTTCGGCATCAAGATTGTGTTTGTCGTTATCGCCGGTGTAGCCACTGCGGTTCACAGCAATGGCAAAACAAAAGTTGCTCTCGCAGTGGGAGGCGCAGTCGGATTACTGGCTTCACTAGTTGCCTTCTTCCTAGGCGTTCTACTGAATCACGCCTAACCCAGCGCAAAACAACTAGTTGCGCGGGACTTGGCTCCATGGGACTTCGCGGTCGACGCGAACATCACCAGGAAGTCCAAGAACTCGCTCACCGAGGATGTTCTTCATTACCTCGGTTGTGCCGCCTTCAATACTGTTTGCACGAGAGCGCAAGAACGCTTTTTGCGCGTAGTCATAGCCCATTGCAATTTCCGGACGAATCATCTCATAACTGCCATACAGCATTGCCTCAGCTCCCATGAGATTCATCAAGAAATCAAACGTGTCTTTGTTGAGATCTGCGCTAGCCATCTTGCCAATTGAGCCTTCAGGACCGGGAGTTCCCATTTTGCGAGTTTGTGATGCGCGAATGTTTGTGAGGCGCAGGAGCTCTGCGCGAATCCACAGTTGCATCATCTCGTCTTTTGTCGATGCGTCTTTCTTTTCTGCTGGCAATTCGTTCCATACTCGAACGACTTCTTTGATCGGTCCAGAACCCTTGGATGGAATAGCGCCACCAATCGATACACGCTCGTTCATCAAAGTGGTGAGACTGACTCGCCATCCATCACCAGGAGTTCCCAACATCTCACTATTCGGAATACGAACGTCGGTGAAATACACCTCGTTGAATTCGGCTTCACCGGTCATTTGACGAAGCGGACGAACTTCAACACCGGGTGCTTGCATGTCAACTACAAACGCGGTGAGGCCAGCGTGCTTCACAGCTTCCGTGTCGGTTCTCACAACAAGAAGACCCCAACGGGACAAGTGAGCAAGAGTGGTCCACACCTTTTGTCCGTTGCAGATCCACTCATCGCCATCCTTTACGCCACGTGATGACAAACCGGCAAAGTCAGATCCCGAACCGGGCTCAGAAAACAACTGACACCACACCTCTTCACCAGTGAAGAGAGGCCGTAGATACCGTTCTTTTTGTGCTTGGCTTCCCCACTCGACCACTGTTGGACCGCACATTCCGTGTCCGATCGGATTGCGGACTACAGGGTTCGGTGCACCTGCTGCGTACACGCGTTCATTCACCAACTTCTGAAACTTTGGCGACAGACCAAGACCACCAAGACCAACGGGGAAATGGATCCATGCAAGACCAGCGTCATATTGAGCACCGAGGAATTCAACTGCAGAGACCTTCGACGGTGGGAAGTTTTTCAACAACTCCTCGGTGAGATCAATCACACGTTTTTCATCTGCAGATAAGCCAACTTCGAGAACAGACATTGCACTTCCTTTGGGAATGAGGCCGAAGCCCTATAGGGAGGTAGTGCCCACATCGTACCGTTCAGTAAGTTGGAGATATGTATCCAGGCAACTTCGCAGAGACCTCTCCTGACCGTCCCGCCATCATCCAGGGATCAACCGGAGAAGTGACCACATACAAACAATTACACGAAGCCGCTGTACGACTTTCAAACGTCTTGCGCTCGGCGGGTCTAAACGTTGGGGACCATGTTGCACTCTGCATGGAGAATCACCCTCGGTACCTAGAAGTTGTGTGGGGCTGCCATTACGCAGGCCTGATTTACACCGCATGTTCAAGCCGACTGACAAAAGCCGAACTGGCCTACATCATCAATGACTGCCAAGCCAAGGGATACATCACATCAAAGTACAAGTCGGATCAAGCCCTCGAAATCGCAAACGAAATTCCGAATGTGTCTCTTCGTTTAATGCTGGACGGCACCGTCAATGGTTACGACTCATACGAAGCCGCGGTTGCCGCTGCAAGCACCACACCACTTTCCAACATGGTTGACGGCACCGACATGCTGTATTCGAGTGGCACCACTGGAATGCCAAAGGGTGTTCAAAGGCCACTTCCAGGAACAGAAATTGGAAATGCACCCGGCGTTGTGACCCTCGCATCACTGTTGTTTGGTTTTAACGAGGAAACGATCTACCTCTCACCCGCTCCGCTGTATCACGCTGCGCCACTGCGCTTCAATATTGCGGTTCACATGTTGGGCGGAACGTCAGTTGTTATGGAACATTTTGACGCTGAAGATTTCTTGAAGTTTGCTGAGAAATACAAAGCCAATGCCTCTCAAGTTGTACCCACAATGTTTATCCGTATGTTGAAACTGCCTGCAGATGTTCGCAAAAAGTACGACGTGTCATCTCTCAAATGTGTGATTCACGCTGCGGCACCATGCCCAGTAGAGACCAAACGCGCGATGATCGAATGGTGGGGACCAATCATCCATGAGTACTACGCCGGCACGGAAGGAAACGGTTTCGTCTATTGCAACAGCGATCAATGGCTCGCCCATCCAGGAACGGTTGGAGTGGCTATTCAGGGAACGCTTCACATCCTCGACGATGAAGGAAACGAAGTTCCACAGGGCGAATCTGGAACGGTGTACTTTGAAGGCGGAGCAGACTTCAAATATCACAACGATGAAGAAAAGACGAAGGCATCACGTGATCCAAAAGGTCGTGGCTGGAGCACGTTGGGAGATGTCGGGTATTTAGACGCCGACAATTTCCTCTACCTCACAGATCGAAAAGCTTTCATGATTATTTCGGGTGGAGTGAACATTTATCCGCAAGAGTCTGAAAACGTGTTGGTGAATCATCCAAAAGTTGTCGATGTTGCAGTATTTGGTGTTCCGAATGAGGATTTCGGTGAAGAGGTCAAAGCAGTCGTCCAACCTGTCACCATGCCAACATCAGACGATGAGGCAAAGGCACTTGAGAAAGAACTCATCGCGTACTGTCGCACTCAGTTGGCAGATGTCAAGTGTCCACGCAGTGTTGATTTCCGACCAGAGTTACCTCGTCATCCAACCGGAAAGCTATACAAGCGACTCCTGAAAGACGAGTACTGGAAAGCCGCCGGCCGGTCGATATAGCTTCATGCATCCCTACCTCGAACACGACGGACCAATTCCTTTTGCACATCGAGGTGGCGCGTCTGAGGCGCCTGAAAACACAATGTCTGCCTTCGAAGATGCAGTGTCATTGGGGTATCGATACCTAGAGACCGACGTCCATGCCACAGCAGACGGCGTTTTAGTTGCGTTTCACGACGATGATCTCAGTCGCACGTGTGGTCGACAAGGAAACATCAAAGACATGACATGGGAAGAACTCCGTCATGTCAAAGTGCACGAACACGAACACATACCTCTTCTTGCAGACATTCTGCACGCGTTTCCGAATGTCAAAGTCAACATTGATTGCAAGACCAACAACGCATTGCAACCACTCATTGATGTTCTCACCCACCACAATTGCCTAGACCGCGTTTGTGTCGGATCATTCAGCGATAGCCGTCTTAACGCGTTGCGGAAACATTTTGGATCACCCCTTTGCACATCTATGGGGCCTCGACAAGTGGCTCAATTGCTTCTTGCAAGCAAGACTTCTCACACTGTTGCGAAATCACTATCTCAAGTCGTGGCACAGATTCCGGTGCGTCAGGCAGGAATTCACCTCACAAACTCAAAACTTCTTTCCACAGCGAAACGCCTTGACATCGCTGTGCATGTCTGGACCATTGATGATGAATCGGAGATGAATGCGCTGCTTGATGCAGGAGTCGATGGCATCATGACAGACAAGACCCGACTGCTTCGCGATGTCTTCCTTCAACGACAATTGTGGTACTAATCGCACATTAAGGCACAATTAGTTACTGGAGTATGTGTCTCTCAGTTCCTTCTTCAGCACTTTTCCTGTTGCGTTTCGGGGTAATGGATCGCTCTGCCAAAAGACATGAGTCGGTACCTTGAACGCAGACAACTTCTTCATCGCGTATTCGCGCACCGAATCCGTATCACTGACCCCGTAGCCAGACTTTGGCACTATGACGGCAGCAACTTCTTCTCCTAGCGCTGGATGGGGAATGCCGATTACGGCTACGTCTTCGACAGCGTCATGTTCGAACAGGACAGCTTCGACTTCAGCGCAATACACATTTTCTCCGCCACGTAACACCATGTCTTTGATGCGATCAACCACAAAGACAAAACCGTCTTCATCGATGCGTGCTGCGTCACCACTTCTGAACCAACCATCGATAAATGCCTTCGCAGTTTCCTCTGGCTTGTTCCAATAACCGCGCACATTGTTTGGACTGCGTACCCATAACTCCCCTACTTCGCCGGTCGGCACGTCTTTCCCGTCTTCATCCACGATCCGAACATCTGCCCCCACCATTGGCAGTCCAACACTGTCGCTCTTTGCGAAATACGACAAGCCCGAGTTTGAGATGATTGCCGAGGTGGTCTCGGTTAGTCCATATCCATTTGTGGGGTTTACACGACGTTCAAATTCACCTTCGATCTTCTTGATCGAATCTGGAGGCACGGGTGACCCACCTTGGGAAATTGTTGCGAGCGAAGAAAGATCGTATGAATTCACATCTGGGTGTTCCAACAACGATCGGACAACGGTTGGGACGCCAGCGACGGTCGTGACGCGGTGTCGCTGTATGAGACCTAACGCCTCTGACGCATCCCATTTGTACATCGACAACAAAGCACCACGAGTTGCAGCCGCAACATTAATTCCGGTCACTCCAGCGATGTGAAAGAAAGGAAATGTCCACAGAGATACAGGTTGAGTCACCGGCTTGGATTGAACACCGGCAAGAGTTGCCATCTCAGCAGACACTGCTCCAACCAATAATGTGTTGAAAATGTTTGTGACATGATTGCGGTGCGTCCCAACAGCTCCTTTCGGAAATCCCGTGGTGCCTGATGTGTACAAGATTGTGCAGTCATCGTCTGGCGCAATCACAACATTTGGCATTACCGCTGAACTGTGTGAGGTGACTTCAGCAAACGACACTGCTCCTGGACGTGGTGTACCGCGTGCAACCACCATCTGAGAGACGTTTAATTTCTGCAGCAACTCATCAGAGATACGGTCCTGCCTTTCGTTGTCTACGATCAAGACTTTTGATCCCGAGTCAGCAATCGCGTATTCCAACTCATCTGCAATCCACCACGCATTGAGACTCACGGAGATAGCACCAATAGAAACCACTGCCCAGTACGCCAAAGGCCATTCGGGATAGTTACGCATTCCAATCGCGACACGGTCCCCTTTTTGTACGCCGTGGTCAACCAACCATTGAGCAAGAGATGCAATTTTTTCGAGTGACTCTCCGTATGTGAGGATCTCGTCGTGATACATCAGATAAGGGCGCTCCGCGCTATCTGAAGTCGCAGAGATGATCTCTCGCATCGAGGCGGGAGCGTGTGCAAATACTCGTAATGGAGTGCCATTCACGCTCTGAGTGCGAATCTCAAACGGCTCTCCCGGTCCGGTCATACGCGAAAGGATCTCATCTCGGATAGTCATGTGGACGAAACTAGCAATACCGTATGAGCCACATGACCCCCGTTCCGCTTCTTACTCTCTCGGGTGTTTCCCGCTCATTCGATGGGCACAGCTCCGTGTTGTCTGACATTGCGTTTTCGGTGGCGAAAGGTGAATTCATATCCGTTGTGGGTCCAAGCGGTTGCGGAAAATCAACTCTTCTCCGGATGATTATTGGTCTCGATACCCCAACATCAGGCTCCATTTGCTCCACAGCGAGAAACACCCAAATGCTGTTCCAAGAGCCCGCACTTCTTCCTTGGCGTACTCTGCGCGAAAACGTCGAGCTACATAACAACCTCTCCCGTACGAACACGTCAACAACCGAAGTGGATGGCGTTATAGATGCGGTAGGGCTAACAGATCATCAAGACAAGTATCCCCACCAATTGTCTGGTGGCATGAAAATGAGAGCGTCATTAGCGAGAGCACTCATCACAGACAGTGACCTTTTTCTATTCGACGAACCTCTTTCTGCAATAGACGAATTGACACGAGAATCTCTTCAAGAATTGCTTTCTTCTCTTCATCACATACGGAATCTGACATGTGTATTCGTTACTCACAACATTGCGGAAGCGGTCTATCTATCCGACCGAGTTCTTATTCTCACACCGGTGATGAATGAGACAACTCAATTGAGTCATCAGATACCAGTAAAAATAGAGCGACCTCGAAATGCTGATCACCGATTTCAACCGGAATTTCTTGACACATGTCTCGAGGTTCATCGTGCCTTGAAAGAAAAGGTCTCATGAACGCAACTCATGAATCCCGGATAGCGCAGATTATGCGACGATGCGTTCCGCCTCTCACATTGTTTATTCTGTTTCTCGGACTGTGGTATCTCATATCTGAAGTGATACTTCCTCCGAATAAACAGTTTCTATTGCCTCGTCCTGATGTGGTCGTGACCGATGCATTCTTTGTCTGGGATGCGGGCCAACAACGCGGATTGAAATCAATTCTTTTGGCGTTATGGGACACAGGACAAATCGCTCTGATCGGACTTACTATCACCTGCTTCGTCGGAATTGGTCTTGCTTTCTTGATGAGTCTTATCCCCTGGGTTGGTCGTGCATCATGGCCGTATTTAGTTGCCTTACAGGCCGCCCCAATAATTGCGTTGACACCTTTGATACGTGCTCTCATCGATAACGGCACGTCACAGAGAATCCTCGTGGTGGTCCTCATCGCGTTCTTTCCAATTACTAGTGCCACGTATTTCGGACTCACAACAGTGCCATCAACCCTTCACGATCTCTTTACTGTCCACCATGCCACCACATGGCAAAGACTCGCTCGCCTACAGATACCTCACTCATTGCCGACAGTATTTCTTGGTCTTCGCACCTCCGCTGGACTAGCCGTTGTTGGTGCAGTCGTGGGTGACTTCTATTTCCGACAGGGTGGTCGAGTTGGGATTGGTGCTCAGATTGATTTGTATCGGGCGCAATTATGGGGAGCCGACATGGTGGCTGCGGTCATAATGGCATCAACTTTGGGCGTCGTTCTCTTTATCTTTATTTCGTGGCTCAGTCGCAGAGTGATCGGACACTGGCATCAACCCGCAACGAAGTAGACACGCGATTGTCACACATTCGTCAATCTCATGACGCTATGTTCGATACGTGATCAATCGTCGTTTCCGTTCCATCGCAGCAATCACCATCAGCTCAATTTTCGTCCTTGCTGCCTGTGGTGGAGAATCTCAGACAGAAGAGTCACTAATACCAGACTCTTCCATCGGGGCTGAGATCAATCTCTCTACTGTTTGTCCTTCCACGGTGGTTGTACAAACCGATTGGTGGCCTCAAGCAGAACACGGTTTCGTATATCAGTTACTCGGCTCTGGGTACACAGTGAACGCAGAGGAAATGTCAGTCACGGGGCCACTCACGTCACAAGGGAAACCCACAGGTGTCGACATTCAGATAAATGCAGGCGGTCCGTCTATCGGCTTTGATCCAGTTATCTCACGCATGTACAGCAAACCAGAAATCCTTTTGGGCTTCATGGGGACAGACATAGCGATTTCACAATCGGAGGAGTACCCGACGATTGGTGTTGTTGCACCGTTCAATATCAATCCACAAATCATCATGTGGGACCCTTCTACGTATCCCGACATCCGCACCATCGAAGAATTGAGAGATGCTGGCGTCAAAGTGCTCTACTTCAGAAACGTTGCGTACATGAAGTACTTGACAGGTGCAGGAATCTTGAACGAGGACCAAGTCGAAGATTCATATGACGGGTTTCCGGAACAATTTGTGACCGCTGGAGGAACAGTCGCGCAACAGGGCTTTGGAACGAACGAACCCATCTTCTATGAGACCAAACTTGACAAATGGATGAAGCCCATTCGCTACCAGTATTTGCACGAAACGGGATGGAATCCATACGCCCAGACTTTGGCGGTCACACCTGACAATAAAACTACCTACAACGATTGTCTTGCCGAACTGGTACCCCTCATTCAACAAGCACAACTTAACTACGTGCTTGATCCTTCTGCCACGAACGCAATCATCGTTGACGTGGTCCAAACACTAAATCCAACTACTCAATATGATTTCGAGCTTGCTATGGCATCTGCTGACAAACAAGTAGTTGATCGTCTTGTGTCAAACAGTCCCGACGGCATTCTCGGATCATTTGACCTGACACGCGTTGACGACTTCATTGCAACAGCTGCACCTATTTACAGCGCCCGAGGGGACAAGGTGCGAGAAGCGCTCACCGCTAACGACCTCGTCACTAATGAATACCTCGACCCCAGCATTACATTGCCGAGCGAAACGGCTGGATGAGCCGCCTACGCGTCGAGAACTGCACCCTCTTTGTTGACGACGGGACCTTGTTCGCTCCACGGGAAATTGATCCATAGATCCGTGTACTTCCACACGTAGTCACATTTGACGATTGAACGAGGCTTCTCATACAACACTGCTGAGCGCACTTCTTTTACGCGACCTTTGAAAAAATCTTGCACGATCTTTAACGTGTGCCCCGTATCAGCAACATCATCAACCACAAGGATTCGTGCAAATCGGAGCTCAACTAAATCTGGAACCGGCGGCAGAATCATTGGTACTGGTAGGCGTTCATCAACTCCGGTATAAAACTCCACGTTCATCGTGTACAGGTTCTTTACCGCTAGTGCGTAACCGAGTGCACCAGCTGGCAACAAGCCACCTCGTGCGATTGCCAAGATCAAGTCGGCGTCATAACCAGAATCTGCAATTTGCACTGCCAACTCACGACTTGCAGTTCCGAATGTTTCCCAGGTCAGGATCTCGCGTTCACTCACGATGAAGAAACTAGTCGCAAAGAGATGTCACGGACGATATTGCGGCGGTCGCTTTTCCATAAAAGCACGCATACCTTCGGTGGCGTTCTCAGACAGGCTGGCCATGATCTGCTGGCGGTTCTCCAAGTCGATTGCAGCCTGCTGCCCGGGGATCTCAAGTGCTGACCACATCCCCTCTTTCGTCAGTGCGACACCGATTGGTGAATTCAACATGACCTCATCCGCTTTTGCATACACCCGTTCCAAGAGCACGTCATCGGGAACTGTTTCCAATACGAGTCCGATTCGCTCCGCCTCGTCGGCCATAAAGATTCTTCCTGTGAGCATGAGTTCGTGGGCCCGTGCGGCACCAATAAGACGTGGCAACAACCAACTTGTCCCAATATCGCAAGCCGAGAGACCGATACGAATAAAGGCAGCGTTGAATTTTGCGCTTTGTGCAGCGATGCGAATGTCTGATCCAAGAACAATCGCAAAGCCACCCCCTGCCGCAGGGCCATTGACCGCAGCGATGACGGGCTGTGGAGTGCGACGAAGATGAGGAATGAGACCGGCGATATGTTTTTGTGTCGCAAATCCTTTTTCTACTTTCCCACTGAATTGCATCCCCGGGGCATCGCCATATCCACCGAGGTCAAGACCAGCACAAAACCCACGTCCAGCACCTGTGATCACGACAACCCGAACCGTGTTATCCACAGCGATCTCATCCAATGTGTCGTGTAACGCCTGAACTGATGTGGTCGTTAACGCGTTAAGTCGAGATGGCCTATTCAGGGTGATCTGCGCGACACCTTCACGGGGACGACTAAGAAGAACTTCTTCGCTGCTGGGGTCTGAGAGTTGAGTCATGACGTAATCCTGACAGACGACACTCCCAGTCGCTATGTTCGCGGTGTATGTCTCTTGCCGAAGACTCTTCCAGACATGCTCTGCAACTACGAAGCCACACCGTTGCAACGTTGCGCAACGGTCGTCACGACCCCACCACCAGAATCGATACAGACTCACTGTGGCGAGCAACGTTGACCCCACATGGTGCCGGCACCATTTGCATCACATCGTGGTCAACATCCTCACCAGAGATCTCCTCATACGGACCCGGAGGGTCGTGGCTTGCAGAACGCGCACTCGACCATCTTGGCTACAGCGACGAGCAACCCTCCATCGAACCAGTTCACTCGTCAGTCATTCGCGCGGAACGACGCTTTGCAAACCTCGCCATTGCCCGCACACACAGCCCCTACCACGAACTTCTTCCTGCAATCTTGGGTCAACGAGTCACAGCAATCGAAGCATTCTCACAATGGAAGCAACTCTGTGCTCAATACGGTGCACGCGCACCAGGACCACGCAACGATCTGTTTCTACCGCCAGACCCTGATGTCCTGTCTCGTCAACCATATTTCGTACTTCATCGACTTGGTATCGAAAAACGTCGAGCAGACGCACTAACACGAATCGCGTCCTATGCGGGTCAACTCATCGCCAACATTGACTTCAAAAACACGATGCTCAATCAACTCACCAATCAACTCACACGATTCCCTGGCATAGGTGTGTGGACAGCCGCTACTGCTGGTGGTATCGCATTTGGAGACCCAGACGCCCTACTTGTTGGTGACTACCACGTGAAGAACACGGTGTCTTTTGCGCTAACGGGCAAACCGCGCGGCACCGACGATGAAATGGTGGCACTAATGGAACCGTATCGCGGTCAACGTGCCCGTGTAGTGAGATGGTTAGAACTTGATGGCTGGTTAGCCCCAAAGTTCGGACCACGCCAACGAATTTCGTCAATCGTGAATCGGTAAACGTCTCCAAAGCCACTCAGGCAACACTCGAAACACTCCGAAAATAATTCGTAGTATTCCTGGCACCCATACCACCACGCCCTGTTTGCGAACACCTTCCGCAGCTTTCTCGCCCACCACATCTGGTGTAGTCGCAAACGGTGCAACTTTCATGCCGGTCGTCATCTTTGTGAGAACAAAACCCGGACGTACAACCACCACTGATACACCACTGTCTCTCAAATCATTACCCAATGCCAATGCAAAAGCATCAATTGCGGCTTTCGAAGCACCGTATGGTGCATTCGCCTTGCGTACTCGTACTCCGGCAACAGATGAATACAGACAAATGGTGCCATGTTTCTGCGCTTTAATTCGTGCAGCGAGGGCATACATCAAGGCCATCGTGGCAGTGACATTTACATCCAGTAGATGTTTGACATCGTTCGGATTTTGATATCCGTCAATGTTCTGGCCCAATAATGCGTGAGCAATGATTGCTACATCAATGTCTCCAACAATAGAGACGATCTCATCAACGATGTTTTGCATCATTGCGCTATCTGCTCCGTCGAACCGAACGTGGCTGATCTCTGCGTCAGGCGCCGTCGACAGAAATTTCGCCTCAATAGTCTGAGCCGCATCGATGTCTCGGCTCACCAGAACTATGTGACGAACACTTGGAGACAAAAGGTGTTCAACAGTGCTCAGGCCCAATTCGCTGGTACCGCCAAAGAGCACAATTGTGCCAAATGAGCCCGTTGCAGATTTCATGACTGTTCTCCTACTAATTGCAAACGACGCGCCAAGTCACTGGTCCACATTCCGATCGGATCCATTTGTCGTTGAATGTCTCGCCAAGTATCCAATTGTGGGTATCCACGAAGAAAAGTTGATTGCGACATGTGCCCATCTTTGGCCAAATAATGACGTCCACCAGCAGAGATCACCGCTTCATCGATCTCTCGTAATGCTGACTCAACACGCTCAGAACCCACCGCTATGTCAACAGCCAATGTCCACCCTTGCATGGGAAATGACAATAAACCAGGATTTTGTTTTCCCATACGCTTCAACACTGCCAAGAAAGTGGGCAATTTGGCATTCTGCATCATCCCGATGATTTCTTTTATCAGATTCTTCGCACCAATTGGCACAACGCATTGGTATTGCAAGAAACCCCGTGATCCATACATGCGATTCCAATTGCGCACACCGTCTAATGGATGAAAGAAGTTTGTAATTGATTCGAACGTTGTCGCTGTGTTCTTGGAGGCTTTGCGATACCACAATTCATTGAACGCTCTAATTGTTGCAATGTTCAGAACCCCATTGGGAAAATAACGCGGCACGCCGAAACGAGTTTGTGGGTCATACGACAAGGATTGTCCTGGCGTGTCATCGTGTGTATCTGAGTGATCTCCCCTGGTGAGTACTCCCCGCCCAAAGGCGTCGCCTTTTGACAGCATGTCAACCCATGCGACGGAATACCGAAAGTGATCATCTGAGTCAGCATCGCTCATCAATGAAAACAATTCATCGATGTTTCGGCACCTAGCAGTCGTTACCGCTATACGAGATGTTGATATTGGAATCAGATCAATAGTGGCGTCCAATACAACTCCAGTGAGGCCCATTCCACCAATCGTTGCCCAAAACCATTCAGAGTTCACCTTGGGATCCAAAGAAATGATCTCGCCACTAGAGAGCAAAATCCGCATTGATTGCACATGCTGACCAAAGGTGCCATCGCAGTGATGATTCTTCCCGTGAATGTCTGCTGCAATTGCTCCACCTAACGTCACAAAGCGGGTTCCTGGAGTAACTGGGACAAAAAAGCCTGCTGGTACGAGGGCTCTCAACATCTGCTCGATTGAAACGCCAGCACCAATGCGTGCGAACCCGTTACCAGAATCGATTTCTAATGACGTCCCTACTTCCTTAGAACACAGTCCGTCTTGTATCAGCGCGACCGTGCCTCCAGAGTTAATGGCGGCATCACCGTATGAACGACCAAGACCACGAGCCGTGATTCCACGAGGATGCGATTGCATCAGCAACTGTGCTGCGTCTTGTTGTGTCGACACGCTGATCACGTCGCTCTCGCTTGATAGCGACCTACCCCAGCCGAACATACGAGTCATGTTGCGTACACCCCAACGACGTAAAGCAACAACCAGACGGAGGCATAAATACGCATACCCCAGTCCTTTATGAATACATCCTCCGGTGCCCCGCCTTTGCCAGACTCCAGAACCATTAAGTAACGCAGTAACGCCAACACCATAGGGATGATTGACAGCTCGTGATACGGAATACTGCTCGCCGCGTCGGCTGCGTTCTCAAACGCCCACAGAAAATATGCAATAGCGGTGGCCGTACAAGAAAATACGATGAGTTGTCGTAAGTATGTCAACGTATAACTGGACAGAGCCGCACGCGTCTCGCCGGATCTTTCACCCAATTCCAATAACTCAGCAAACCTTTTTCCTGAGGCCACGAACAATGAACCGAACGTGATTGACAACAAAAACCACGTAGACATCGGCGTCTCAGTACCAGTCGCTCCTGCCATTGCTCGCAAAACAAAGCCCGATGCAATGACAGCGAGTTCAACAAGTGGAATGTTCTTCAACACCACGCTGTACGAGACGGTGAGTAGTGCATAGAGAGCAACAAGTGAGCCTGATTGCCATCTGGGTACTGATGCAAGCGCGACACCCAGGCACAGCAATGCGACGCCGAGAACAGCGCCGAGACTGACTGACAACTGACCCGCAGCAATAGCGCGTCCTTTTTTCGATGGATGTCGTCGGTCATTTTCAACATCCACGATGTCATTAATAAAATATGTTCCACTTGCTGCAGCACAGAAGCCCACGAAGACCCAAAGGCTTGTTGATACGTTGCTCCATGCATCTAGACCACCAGCAGCCGCAGGGCCAGCAAAGACAAGCACATTCTTCAGCCACTGACGAGGCCGTGTAGTTGACACAACCGCATGCAACAATGATCGTTCCTTTGTCATTGCACCGACGAAGCCATAACCACATCACGACGACCAACCCTCACAGCGGTTGTCGCCAAAGCCAACATCGCATCGTCTCCTGCTGAGTCACCGTAGGCATAGTCAAGATGTCTGTTCTGGAGCCACTGAGCAAGCCGTCGCGCTTTCTCTGCACCTCGACAATTGCCCTCCGCTAATTCACCGGTGAACTCACTTCCATCGATTACCAATTCGCTACAGAGCACGGAGGAAATTCCCATGCTTGCAGCTAGTGGTTTCACATACGGCGACAGCGAAGCCGTTACAAGAACCAGATCGTCCCCTTGTTGTTGATGCCACTTCATGACTGCACAGGTGTCAGAACGCATCCAATGATTCACGATGTGTTGAGCGAAGTCATCCCCTAACGCTCGAACATCTCCCACCGACCGTCCAGCAAAGATCAACCGTACCGAGAACTCCTTCAATCCATCGCGATCGCGTTTCACGATGTAACGAATCACGTGATGAACGTTGCGCATAAAAAGACTTGCAAGGTGCCTACGACCCATCACCCGCATAAAAAATGGCAAAACGCAATCTCTTATCGTGAGTGTTTTATCGAGATCAAAAGCAACAGTCGCACGGCGTGGAACTCGAGAGGAGAAAAACACCTCCATCGCGACCCAATAACTGGGCCAGCTCTTTGAAACCACGTTGTGATTCAAAATCTCAATACCTGGGATCATTAGACCCAGCAATGCAAACGACATGGCCAGTCGATGATCGTGATGGGTTTCAAGCGAAGCCCCATATCGCATTGATGACGGAAGGATTCGTAATCCATCTTCTAAGACCTCGATTTGTGTTCCGGTCTTTCGAAGTTCCGTTGCGAGGTCACCGAGCCGATCGCTCTCTTTTGCGCGAATGAAACCGATCCCAGTCAACTCTGACGGTCCATCAGCAAACGAAGCAAGCGTCGCAACAACTGGAACCAGATCAGAACAGTCAGACATGTTGGTCGTAATAGGTCTTATTGGCGTTGTTTGTTTTCGTCCGACTATCACGTCATCTTTTTCTGACAACACATAAGCACCCATCGCTTCCGCGATCTCAAGAATTCGTACATCTCCCTGAAGTCTTGAGTGCATCAAACCCGGTATGCGCACACTGCAACCCGCCAAGACCGCCCCGACGATCGGAAATGCGGCCGAAGAGTAATCGGGTTCTACGGCAAAATTTATGGGTGTGTATGACTGAGCGCCAATGATCACTTCCGATTCGCGAATTTCTACGGTTGCACCGAACGCCGACATCACGTTTGCCGTCATCTCCACGTACGAACGCGATACCAGTTCTCCTTCAATAGAAATCACAAGACCTCGTGGCAGTACCGGTCCGATCATCATCAACGCCGAAATGAATTGACTAGAAATGTCGCCCCGAATCGTGACAGCGTTTTTCACCTCCGACAATTCGCCACCACTCGACACCGTGAGAGGCAACGAGGATGATGCTTCCGGTGACACTGCAAATCCGATCGTTCGCAACGCATGTACCAAGTCACCCACCGGGCGGGCCAACAAAGGAGCCTCACCAGTCACAGTGACCGGTACCGAACTTAAACAACACATTGCAAGCAAGAAACGAGAGGTGGTTCCTGCTAAGTGGGCATTTACCTCACACGCCTCAAGTGGCTGTACGGGACCAGTCACAGTCACCGTGTCTTTATCTACATGCTCGATCGTCACGCCAAGTTCAGACAATGCCTTCAACATCGCCTCTGTATCGTCGCCATCAGGCAAGTTTGAAATCGTGCTCGACCCATTTGAAAGTGCAGCAATCATTAACGCTCGATTCGCCACGCTTTTGCTCCCAGGCACTGAGACTGAGATATTGCCAGCGATATGAGATTTAGATATTCGTACGGTGCTCATTAGCAGTGCCTATGAGAAACGCGACACGGCCGGCCTGAAACCACGTGCCATCAAGCCACCACGGAATAATTCGACGTGGTCTAACCCAATCACTACCACAATGACACCGGAGTCACCCTCAGCTGAGTGCACGACCTCAAAGTCATAGATGTTGACTCCCAACTCACCAGACAAAGTAAAAATTTGTGCGGCCGATCCTGGACGATCCGGAATAGGAATACGCACCTCTGCTAGGTCCTCAACACGACCAGCACGACTTGGCAGATTCATTCGTGCGTTTCGGGCTCGTTCAAGACGTTGCAACAAATGTGCACCATCATTGTTTTTAACGATGTCTCTGACTGCAGTCAACTCACTAATGAACCGATCCAGGGTGCGCACAATCGCGTCGTTGTTTTGACGACAAATATCCAGCCAGATGTCCGGACGTCCTGATGCGATACGGGTCATGTCGCGGAAACCACCAGCGGCTAATCGCAACAAAGCAAGATGTTCTTCAGATCTTTCGTCTGCAAGCCCCATCAATGTGGCGGCAGTGAGATGAGGGACGTGACTAATCAACGCAACGAAATCATCATGTCTCTCAGGATCTAACGCAACAACTTCGCTACCAAAGCCAGCTATCAATGCAGCAATTGTGGAGAATGCCTCATCAGATGACGATGTCGTAGGAGTGAGAACCCACACCGCACCTTCGAACATCGTAGGGTCCGCGCCATCGAGGCCGTCAAGTTCGGAACCGGCCATCGGATGTCCAGGCACAAATCGAGGGTCAGCGACGTTACGTGCCACTTCTGTCTTCACCGAGCCGACATCTGTGACGATTCCTGTTGATTCACGAAGGAGGCGTTGCACCGTATCGGTCAATGTAAGAACCGGAGTTGCAGCAATTCCGATCTCTGCATCGTGTGCAATGCCGCGTTGATTGATGACACCCCGCTCTAAGGCGAGATCGACTCGATCGTTATCGGCATCGTCGCCATGAACAACAAAACCCGCCTTCTGCAGCGCGAGCGAAACAGAACCACCGATCAGACCCATCCCGATGACGTTTGCACGGCGAATAGCGTTATTACCTGCCATCAGAATGCACCTTTACAGTCACTGCGAAATCGTATCGGGGTCGGCTGTGGTGGCCGCGGTGGATATTGCGTGCACCTCTTGATGACTTAACTCGCGCCATGATCCGGGCTTCAAGCGGGTATCCCGCAACGGACCGATCCGAGTACGGGTCAAGTCAACAACGGGATAGCCGACAACTTCGCACATTCTGCGTACTTGACGGTTGCGACCTTCATGAATCGTGATGCGCAGCAATCCGGGCTCTGGTTGTGTCACATGAGCAGGCTGTGTCATTCCGTCTTCTAACTCAACACCACGACGCAACTGTTGCAGTGCGCTTTGCGGAACTCCGGTGGGTGGACACTGAACGGTAGCCACATACTCTTTCTCAACTCCATGACTCGGATGAGTCACTAACTGGGTGAAATCACCGTCGTTTGTGAGAATCAGAAGCCCCGATGTGTCCATGTCTAGTCGTCCTACTGGAAACACTCGAGGAGTTTCCGGCACCAAATCCATCACCGTTGGACGACCATGAGTATCCGAGACAGTCGTGACATATCCGGTTGGTTTATTCACCACGTAGTACACAAGATCTGGAGCGACTCCCACACGCACGCCGTCGACAGCAACTACATCATCATCCACTTTGACGCGACGACCAAGAATCGCTACTTCTCCGTTGACGGTGACACGACCATCAGCGATCAATTCTTCGCAGATTCTTCTGCTCCCGAAACCCAATTTCGCGAGAACTTTCTGCAATCGCTCACCGTCACTGCGGTTCTCCTGCTGTTCCCACAGCGGTGGTTCAAATTCCATGGGTGATGTACTCGAAACTTCTCAGTTGCGTGAATCTGACTGTGCGTTCTGTCCTTGGCTGTCTGGTTGGTCGCCATCTTGCGTGTTTTCTTCTTCTTTTTCTTCCGCCTCAGCGAGTACGTCATCAGCATTAACACGCAATGTCTTCTCGAGAGCCTCCACAAGTGATGCATCAGGCACGAACGACGCGACAGATGGCAGATCATCAAGTGATGCAAGACCGAGTTTTTCAAGAAACAGCGGTGTGGTCCCCCACATCACTGCTTGTCCCGGACCTGGATCACGCCCAACGGGCGCAATGTAACCGCGACTGTGCAGCGTTCGCATCACCGCATCAGGGTCGACACCACGAATCGATGCCACTTGTAGACGCGAGATGGGTTGTTTGTACGCGATGATTGCAAGTGTTTCCAAAGCCGCGCTCGACAAACGTGCCCGCTGACCCTCAAGAACAAACCGCTCAACGTACGGAGCCATCGTCGGATGACTTTGAAAACGCCAACCCCCGGCAACATTTGCCAATTGAAAACCGTGTCCCGCTTCTTCGTAGGCACTCGCTAATTCCCCGAGTACCGCTTCAATGACCGTTACTGGTTGCTCTAGCAGTTGAGCCATTAATTCCGATGGAACAGGTTCAGACGACACCATCACGATTGCTTCCACCGCACGTACAACTTCTGTATCAACCATTTAGTTCATCCCTCGTACGAATCAATTTCGATGACGTCATTGGCCGATTCTGGTCCCGCGCCCGTCCACTCCACTTCTATGTCGCCAAAGCGGTCTGCTTGTGCAATGTCGACATATCCTTGTTTATACATCTCAAGAATCGCGAGGAAACACACAATCACTTCTAGGCGTTCCACCAAATGCGATGTCAACTGACGAAAGGATGAACTACCCACACTCGGCAACGTCGCCATCATGTTTGACACAGCTTCAGCAACAGTGAAGCGGATTGGTGAGATGTGGAATGTGGAGAAGGTGGCAACTGGTTTAGGAGTAATCGCGTTAACAAACGCACGCTCCAACTTCACAACTGTCAATCCCTCGAGAGGGTCTGGCATTACGTCGGCAAAACGCTCATCTGGCCCGACAGTGCGTCCGTATACCCGATCGGCATCGTCCACAAAACGAGCCAAGACTCGCGCGACATCTTTAAACGTTTTACATTCAAGTAGTCGTGCGAGTAGCAAATCTCGCTCTTCCCAAAGGGCCAACTCATCGTCAAGATCAACGTTGTCGCGCCCTGGCAACAAACGACGAGCTTTGATTTCCACCAACGTGGCCGCGATCAACAGGAACTCCGTCGCGATCTCGAGATTTAGCTCTTCCATTCGCGCCAGTTCGGTCAGATAACCATCAACGATGGTCGACAGGCTGATCTCGTGGATGTCTACCTCTTCACGCATGATGAGATGAAGCAATAGGTCGAAGGGCCCCTCGAAAACTGGGGTCGTCACATCGATTGCCACGCAAACAGGCTAGTTCGCATGAACCGCCCGAACAGGGTCTCTCCCGCTAGCGTTTCGCCGTGACCAGAGTGCTGTCGTGCATCCAACCAACCGGTTCAGTTCATCTTGGTAACTATCTCGGAGCGCTCACCAATTGGGTTTCGGGCCAACATCAGGCCGATGTGTATCACGGGGTGGTAGACCTTCACGCTCTCACGACTACGGAGACCCCTGGCATCCTTGGCGAACAAACTCTCGAACTTGCCGCGATGTTGTTCGCAGTCGGCCTAGACCCAAACGTGGCAACTATTTTTGTTCAAAGCCACATCCATGAACACAGTGAGTTGGCGTGGATCATGGAATGCACAGTGTCATTTGGCGAATTGTCACGAATGACACAATTCAAAGACAAATCTGCAAAACGCGAAGGCGATTTCGTCTCTGCCGGCCTCTTCACATATCCCGCGCTACAGGCAGCCGACATCTTGCTGTACGACGCGAATGAGGTTCCCGTTGGAGAAGATCAACGACAACATGTCGAAATAACTCGGGACATAGCGATTCGTTTTAATCACCGTTTTGGTGACACTTTCGTGATTCCAAAATCAGTGCACCCCAAGGCTGGCGCTCGAGTCATGGATCTGCAAGATCCAACTTCCAAGATGTCCAAATCTGCAGCAACCGACGCGGGGATCATCTACATGCTTGACGACAACGCCGCCATAGAAAAGAAATTCAAGCGCGCTGTTACTGACAGTGAGAACGTCGTTTCATTTGACCGCGACAAAAAGCCTGGCGTGTCAAATCTTCTGGAGATTCTTGCTGCCGCAACGAACGGAAATCCTGAAACACTCGCATCGCAGTACGAGCAGTACGGGCCGCTCAAGAACGACGCAGCTCAGGCAGTGATCGCAATGCTTGAGCCCATTCGTCACCGATATAACGAACTGGTAAATGACAAGGGCGAACTCATGCGTCTGCTTGCGGTGGGCAATGATCGTGCTCGATCTGTGGCGGCTGCAACACTCGCACGTGCCCACAAAGCAATCGGATTTCTTCCCCGCGCCTAGTTGGCAACTGTCAAATGTTGTCTGCTGCGATCAATGCAGCAACCACTGGATTGGACGAGTGGTTATCGATGGAAAGCAAATTAGCTTCAGCGGAATACATATCGCGTAGTAATTGGATTGTCACCAAATCACTGTGACCCGCAAGCATCTGTAAACCAATCTCTTCGTGGTCATGGTAAGCACGGAAAGCGGCAGTCCGCGGACCCATAAATGTCGCAACCACTCTCATGGTCGTGGAAAGCGGTGCGGCTATTTTGCCTATGTCATGAAGCAGCGCTGCACGCAACTGTGGCGGACTAGCCGATGACATCCGATCCTGGAATCGTTTCATGACGATGTAAGAGTGGCGTTGGTCCTCTGTTGGAAAGCGATGCCAAAGCTCCAACTCAGTGGGCAACAAAATTCGAGACACTTCCTCTTGCTCAGAATTATTTAATGGCTGCGCCCGATACGAGGTATACGTTCTTTTCGCAAGATGCCACAAGTAGTCAAGTTTTTTCATGATCTATCTCTGTGACCTTTTTGCATTGCGCGCGCGTGGATGTGCGTCCGTATACACCTGCCATAGCATTTCGGTACTTACCTTCGTATAAATCTGTGTCGTCGAAATAGTCGCATGACCAAGCATTTCCTGCACAATTCGTAAATCAGCGCCGTGTTCCAACATATGTGTGGCACAAGAATGTCGCAGAGTGTGAGGACTAAGTGTTTCTGTTATTCCCGAAGCGATTCCTGCATCACGGACAATGTGCCACGCTTTTTGTCTATTCAATCGTTTGCCCGTATTCGTTAAGAACACAGCATCGCGGTCACGATGATCACGCCAGTATTCCGGTTCGAGCAAGAAACGTTGCTGCAGATATTCATCCAGACGCACCGCAGCAACTGATCCGTAGGGTACGAGTCGTTCCTTCGAGCCCTTTCCAAATAAGCGCACAACTCGATTATCTCGATCCAAGTCATCAATGTTTAGTCCGCACAACTCTGAAATCCGTGCGCCTGTTGCGTACAGCATCTCAAGTACTGCCCTGTCGCGTGCGCTTACAGCATCATCGCCGACCACCGCTGACAGCAAGGCTTCAACCTCACTTTCTGATAGCGGCTTTGGAACACCTGCCGCAACTTTCACCCCATCTACTCGCAAGGTGGGGTCATCGGACCGCAGCGATTCACTTACGAGGTAAGCGTGCATCATTCTCACTGCAGCGAGGGCTCTCGCCGATGATGCTGGAGCTTCACCGCTTTTTTGGCGATGGGACACATAACGTTCAACGCCTGGTGCACCAATAGTGGACATTGATTCTCGTTGTTGTTCCAACCACAGCATGTACCGATGAAGGTCACGTCGGTATGCGGAAATAGTGTTCGCAGAACGTCCACGCTCTACCTGCATCCATGTCAGAAAGTCTTCACACCACTGTGCAGCAAGGTCAGACATGGTCTATTTATAACAATTCGGGGTGTTTTCGTGCTGCCAACAATATTGCAATTGATGATTTCGCATCCGTGATCCGACCGTCAACGACCATCGCCACCGCATCAGCAAAAGACACGCGCGCGACCGTCATATGTTCCTCCTCAGGGCCGTGAGGCTGTAACGGGACCTCAGACAATTGCCGCGCAATGAACACTTCGACGATTGAATTCGTGACACCCGCAGCTGCCGTCAAAGAACCAAGCCTTTCCCAGTTCGCAGCAATAAGACCCGCTTCTTCCTCCAGTTCGCGCTGTGCAGTCACCAATGACTCCTCGCCCTCCACGTCTCGCATTCCGGCTGGAATCTCCCACAACATGTCGTCGATCGTGGCTCGATACTGATGCACCAAAATCACGTGGTTGTCATCATCGATAGCAAGCGTTCCTACCGCACCTGGGCTGTCCAAAAATGTGCGCTCAAATGACTGTGAGCCCGTGCGCAAACGTCGTCGAAGTAGACGAAACACGTGCCAAGCGTGAACCAACTGGTCGTCCTCAACGGAGAACGGATGAGAGGGCGCGTTCACGAACGTGTTGATGACACAGCAGAACGATTTGCTCGTTCTGCGCGGAAAACCAACGCAGCGGCAATTAGTTCGCGGAATAGCGGATGTGGTCGGTCAGGTCGACTCTTGAACTCCGGATGCGCTTGAGTCGCTACCCAATACGGATGATCAACAATCTCGATGAATTCCACAAGGCGTTTGTCTGGAGACGTGCCACTGCAAATAAAACCTGCTTCTTCAAAGCGAGAACGGAAGTTTGAATTGAATTCGTAGCGATGGCGGTGGCGCTCACTGACCACCATCTCTCCATATGCGTTTGCCACTTTGGTTCCTGGTTGCAACACGGCGTAATACGCACCAAGTCGCATAGTGCCACCTTTGTCAGTGACATCACGTTGATCGTGCATAAGGTCGATTACAGGATGTTGTGTCGCTGGATCAAACTCAGTGCTGTTTGCATCGACCATACCGAGTGCATGACGCGCGAATTCGATAGTCATTACCTGCATACCAAGACACAAGCCCAAACAAGGAACCTTGTTTTCGCGAGTGAACGCAGCAGCTGCAATTTTCCCTTCGATACCGCGAGGACCAAAACCACCCGGAATTACCACTCCGTCTAGGTCTTCAAGGCGACCCGATGCAAGAAGTCCTTCCACATCTTCTGCTTGAATCCAATCGATCTCCACTTTTGCACCGTGATGAAATCCGGCATGTTTCAGACTTTCCACAACTGACAGATATGCATCTTGCAATTCCACATATTTGCCGATGAGACCAATACGCACGGGCTTCGTTGCATCATCAACTTGAGCAACCAACGATTCCCACGATGACAAATCGGCTTCACCCTCAATGCGCAACACGTCACACACAAAGTCATCGAGGCCTTCTTCATGCAGAATCAGCGGCAACTCGTAAATGTTTCGTGCATCGGCTGCATTGATCACGGCGCGATTATCAACGTCGCACATGTTGGAGATCTTGCGCTTCAAATTCTCGGACAATGGCTCTTCCGACCGACACACGATGACATCTGGCTGAATACCA